>Ga0123336_10001567_pt1 | contig 20935 bp, 15 predicted proteins | sample SSSSmetaG_FD_96466 | JGI IMG/M metagenome (GOLD analysis project Ga0123336, IMG submission 96466) | Glacier valley bacterial and archeal communities from Borup Fiord, Nunavut, Canada, to study Microbial Dark Matter (Phase II) - ​SSSS metaG | ecosystem: Environmental > Aquatic > Freshwater > Ice... | reverse complement strand
GGAGTGCCATATGCGTATTCTGTCTTTTGGGACAGGGTGACCGGGGTGGACCCGGTGGTGTCGATGGTCTCTTCCGAGGCGACGACGATCTCCGGAAATGCGACCTGGTGTGGTGCGCCGCCGTCCTCTTTCGCGTTGGCGTACGTCACTTTGGTGAATGCGCCAAACCCATTGTCGATCTGGATCAAGCGGCCGGCTTCGGGCGTTCCCGCCGTCGCGCCCGATTTCAGCCGATAGGCGCCGATTCCCTCTTGCTGGTTGGGATCTCCGAGGTTGGGCCGCACGATAAAATCGGCCTTGCCGTCGCCGTCGATGTCGAAGAGTCCTGCGGTCGTCAAGGAAAACGTGCCGAGGCAGTCTTCGGTTGCAATAGAGATATCGATGAGACTCGCATTGACATCGATTGCCAGCGGGGCTGCAAAGCCGATACCCGTACCAAAGCTCACGAATTGCCTGCGCGTGGACGGGTTGGTCGTCACATAGTCCGCAATTCCATCTCCGTTGAGGTCACGCAATGCCGCCACGCCCTCGGCGTACGCATAGTCGGTCGGATGCGGAAACGGAACCCACCGGCCGTTCGCGTCGATAGATCCGCATTCGTTGCCGTTGTGCGTGCTGAACTGCCTGGTCATGGCTCCTGGCAGCGAGATCGTGGTCGGCCCGTATCCCAGATGGCCGCTGGCCAAAAAGGCCGTGGTTTGTTCGATGCGATCAGGGATTCCATCGCCATTGACATCTGCAAAGCCACATATCTGTTGTGTGATGCGGTCCTCGAACGACCGATGTCCTGGGTTTGCCTGCACCTCCGCCCAACCGGAGACGCCACAGGTATCCCCCTCGGTGCGCACCGTCTCCGGCGAGGCCAGATCGAAGACCTGTTTGTCTTCGAGATGATTGCCGGCTCGATTGAACATGATATCGATCCGGTGATTCACCTGCTCTGGCGGCCGAAGATCCCGATAACGGCCACCGAGATACACCGAGCCGACCACGGGATTGGGCTCGCTCGGGGGATCGAATGCGTCGTTGACCACCTTCACCGGCGCGGAGTTCAGGACCACATCGGGAAAGCCGTCCGCATTCATGTCGCGGAGCTCGTATTCGGTAAAGGTCTGCTCCGGCCCATTGAAATCTTGCGGGATGGTGCACCCGTTCGACTGCTCGTTCCACGAGCTGAAGCTGCCGGCCGGCCCGCCTTTGTATCTGTAGCAGTGGAAGACCTCGGTCTTGCGGCCAGTTACACGCGCGGTCAGCGGAATGTAACCCGAGCTCTCATCGATATGAAAACTGCGGCCTTTCAACAAGAGTCCCATATCGTGAATATCGAGCTCGTAACGCAGCCATTTGATGTCCGCGGGCCCGCCGGGACCCTGGGTGTTCAGATACACCACCCACCGGTTTTGGATTTCCTTGGCGTCGACGACATCCAGTCGCCCGTCGCCGTTGAAGTCGATCATCTGGCGCCACACATGATCTTCGTTGAACGCGGAGAACCTGACCTGCTGGCTTTCCAGGCCTTCCAAAGGTCGCGAGCCAAACACGGTTTGGGACAGGGCAATGGCTGGCGTGGTAAAGACTCCGCCCGCCAGATTGGGGATCATCACCGGTATCTGCGCCGACCCAACCGTGCCCATATAGTTGAAGTCCGGTCGACCGTCGCCGGTGAGGTCGGTGAGGTTGATGATGGTGTTGGAGCCGGAATCGCCCGCGCCCGCGTATTTACCTGCCACGGACAGAACCAGCTTGGTCTGCGGCGGCAAGGTCGCGGGGACCGGCGCTGTCAGCTCATAGTGCAGCTTACGGCCCGTGTCGCCCACGCTGCTCGCTGCGCCATAGCCGTAGTTGGCCACGATCATGGGCTTGTTGCGCTCGTCCGTTCCTTGCCGTCCGATCACCGTCACCGACGACATTCGCGGCCGGTGCGTGTCTGGATCTCCGTCTGGCAGGTAGCTGAGGTCATAGCGTCGCACGCTCAGCTGGCTGTCGGCGCACGTGGCCCGGCTCTGGATATCTACCTTCAGCAAGGTATCCATTCGCGCCACCATCTGGTCGCCAATCGGAATCATCGAAAGAGGCTGGGTGCCTGGCGCGGTATAGGCCAGATTGATCCGGTTCTTGGCGCAGTTGCTGTCGCTGGGGCTCAGGTTGTAGGCGAGGTTGACGAGGTCGATCGCCAGGCCTTCGCCGCCTCCGGGCAGCGCTGGCCTCGTGATGCTGTACTCCAGATGCACCTTGTTTCCACGGCCGACGATGTCTCGGAGCAGCGCCAGGTTGCCGCTCATCATGTCGCCGTGTTGCTGATCCCGCGTGCTGAAATAATAGGTGAGGCCGTTGCCATCGTAGGCCGTGTACAACCCGGTGCCCGTTTGCCGCACTTCGATCTGCGGGCCGTCTGTCTGCACCAGAAAGACGGTGGTCGACGTGCCTTTGGGCACCAGCGTCATCCGTTTCCCGTCGAGAACCAGCGTGATCTGCTCGCGGGCCACCAGCGTCGTGGTGCCTGTCTGCGCCGGCCGCCGATGATTGATCGTCGTGTCGCGAAAGATGTAGCTGAGCGGCACATCCCATCCAAGCCCTGCTGCGCCGACTCGCATCCCGCCGTATACAATCTGGAGCGGCACCGGCAGATCCCCGCGCGCACGCGGAACGTCGAGCGGTACCGTCGCACCATAGCCGCCCTGGGCGTTGACCGTTCCGGTGTGGCCCGTATCAGAGGGTTTGGCGCCGTACTGTGCGCCCGTGGGCGCGACCTGAGCCGGAGCCTCTAGCGGCCAAGCCGCAACCCAGACTGCCAACCACACCCAATGGTACCGACGATTGCGAATCATGCGTTCTCCTGCAGTGAATGCCTGCACAGGAGTACGGAGGTGTTCGAAGAAGGTTACAGCCCGGTAACCTTGCGGCGTCTCATTCGTATGACCTTCATGCGAATCTTTCCCGTCCGCGCCGTGCGTTTTGTCCTGATTCTCGCACTCGGCTGTGGGTGCCCGGCGACCGAGAAGCCAAAGCCTGCGCCTCCCAACCATGCGGTCGCGTCACCGCCGCCGCCGTTCATGATGCCGTCTGTGATCCCACCGACGCCGGCTGCGCCCGTGGTTCGCGTTCCCGCAGCACCGCCGGCGCACTGACGTCAGCCGATGGTCAAGATAGCGACGTGGTCGGCGTCGAGGCTGCTTAGCGTGTCGCGAAGGAAGCGAATGCAGTCCAGCATGGGTCGGCCGACGGCGGGCTCGTCCGTGTCGTTGAATGCGTTGAAATACTCTTTGAGCACGTGTTCGTCGAAATTCGCCGGATCCAGCGCCGGCACCCACTGCTTGTGGGCGGCCGTCAGCAGAAAATGCGTGGCGGCTCTCTCTGCGGTCAGAAGCTCCGCCAAAGCCTGGAATTCGGACTCCATCAATGTCGAGTGTCTTTCCTCGTCGAGATAGCACAGCACCGTCGCCAGAATGTAGCCTGACGACGCGTAGTCTTCCAGGCGACGGCCGTTCGCCGCGATGAACGCCGCGTAAGTGTCCTTCGGCTTTCCGAACAGGGATGTTTTCCTTTCTTTGGCCAGCTCGGCGAGCCGGGCCAGGTCGGACTTGCGAATCAACGTCGCCGATGCAATTGCGGACATGGTCCAAGCATGCCGCAACCGTGCGGTTACGACAACGCAACCATCGTCCCCAGCCGTCGAGACGACCCGCGTTCTTCGAGAACTCGGCGTTGGGTGGCCAGCCGAGATGGGGCGTGTTGCGATCAGAGGCGCTATTGCCGCATCTCGACCCGTATCGGCATGGAGTTCGGGTACTGTGCCTCATGTTTTCCAGGATGCCCTGATGTCGAGCCAGCTACATCGAGACGCCAGCCTATCGGTGGTTCGCAGCGACAACTTGCTCGTCGCTGCCTGGCACGCTGCGCCGACCTTGGAGCTGATGCGGATCGTGGAGCGGCACGTCGACACCTGGCGCCAGCGCTACGGCGACGACGTGGTCTTCGTCAACCTCATCGTCGACGGACGCATCGAAGCCTTCTCGGCCGAGGCGCGCGACGCCGCCAACCGGCTCACCGAGAAGTATCCGCGCAGTCTGTGTGTCGCCAATGTCGTGCTGGTGGGCGGGCTGTCGGGCGTCCTCATCCGCACCGTGATGCGCGCGATGCGCATGGTCGGTCGTTATCAGAGCCCGTGGAAGGTCTTCGACGACAACCGCACGGCGGCAGCATGGATCGCCCCGCAGCTCGACGGCCACCTCGAGCTGCGCTGGACCACGGCCAGCATCCTGGCTGTGCTCGAGGAGGCCAAGCGCCGCTAAGATCTCGGCGCGGTGTGTTCTTTGGCAACCGCGGCGCGACGGTAGGCGCCTGGTCGGCACGCGACGATCTTGTTGAATGCCGCGCTGAAGGCGCTTTCGGAGACATAGCCGACGGCGGCGGCGATCGCCGAGACGGTCTGGTCGGTCTGCAACAGCTCGCAGGCGACCTGCATCCGCCAGCTCGTCAGATAGTCCATCGGGGCCACGCCGACTTTTTTCTTGAAGGTCAACGCAAAGCCGGAGCGCGACATGCCGGCGAGATGGGCGAACGCCTCGAGCGACCAAGCCCGCTTGAACTCGGACTGCATGGCCTCCAGCACCTTCGACAGCCTCGGGTCGGAGAGCGCGACCAGCCAGTTCTGGTCTTTGCCCGCCGACGACAGATAGATGCGCAGCGTCTGCAGCAGCATGATGGGCGCCAGGTGGCTGAGGATGAGCGAGCGTCCAATGCCGCGGCCGCGCAGCTCGGCGGCGAAGCGGTCGAGGCTCCAGCGCAACACCGCCGCCTGGTCCGAGTCCCCGGCGATGTGGATCACCGGGGGCAGACGACCGAACGCAATCTCGGCGAAAGGTCCTTCGAAGCGGAAGAGCGTGCCGACGACGTAGACGTCGCCGCCACCCTGACAGGTCACCACGCCGTCCTTGGCGCGTCCGAACAGGTCGATGACGCGCGTCCGCTTCTTGGGCGCACGGTCGCGTGCGAGGGTGAAGGTGCTCTTGCCGGTCAAGAGAAAACAGTCGCCGGTGCGCAGACGAATGGGTCTACGGTTGCCGGCCACCGTCAGCCAGCACTCGCCCTTCTGAACGACGTTGAGCCCAAAGCCGTCGAGCGACGGAAAATCGACCGCCCACACTCCGCCAGCGTCGAGCGCGAGGTGGACGAAGGCTCTCAGCTTCATCTTCATCAGCGCCGTCGAGAGCGAGTCACTGGCAGACGATAGCGTGTCTTCATTCATGAAATGGACTCCTCAGCATGAAATGTGGACCGCTTGGCATGGAGCGTCCAGTCCGGTCGCGCCATATTGGACTCATCATGAGTGAGCCCAGCGCGTTATGTATTGCGATCGTAGGTGTCGGCGGGATCGGCAGCACCTTTGCTTTCCAGCTCGCCCGCGCCCATCACCACGTGACCGCCATCGCGCGCCCGGGCTCCGACCGGCTACGCCAGCTCCAACGCGACGGTGGCGTCGTCAACGTCCGCGGTGAGCGGGCGGAGCTGCGGATATCCGACTCTCTCGACGAAGAGACTCCCTACGACCTGGTCATCGTCACCCTGCTCGCGCATCAGCTCGACGCGGTGTTGCCAGCACTTTCGCGTAGCCGCGCCCAGTGCATCCAGCTCATGTTCAACCAGTTCGATCCCGAGCGACTGCGCGATGCGCTCGGCGCCGAGCGCTGCGCGTTTGGTATGCCGTTCGTGCAGGGCAGCCTCGACAAGGACGGCAAGCTCACCGCCGTCATCGGCGCTGCAGGTCAAAAGACGCTGATGAGCGAGCAACGCTGGGTAGACGTGTTCATCGCCGCTGGCTTGCCGGCCGTGCGCGAGCCCAACATGTTGCTGTGGCTGCGTTGCCATGTGCCCCTGTGCATCGCGTTCGAGAGCGTCTCCGTCGCTGGTGTGCGGCGCGGCGGCGGTGCGTCGTGGCGCGAGGCGATGAGGCTGGCCCGCGGGGTCCATGCGAGCTTTGCGCTCATCAAGGGCCTCGGATATCCGATCTATCCGCGATTCAAGTCGTGGCTCCACCTCAGCCCGGCGTTCGTGGTCGCGGGCATGCTGTGGCTCATGTCGCGCATCAAGTCGTTCCGGGAGCTCCTCGCCACAGGCATCAACGAATGCCGCGCGCTGGTCGATGTCCTCGTCGTTGCGGCCGCTCACGCGAATCCCCCCGTCGCCAGCGACCCCATCCAAGCGATGAAGCCATAAACCCTTCGGCTTATCCGAGCTTTTTGTCGTTTGGGACTTGCAAGGGATACCCGCGCCGCACCGTGACCCCTCGGTTGACCGTCACCGACGGCACAGGCTGGTGCGGCTTGGGCCCATTGGGGTTCAGCGCGGCGTTGTATCGCTGGTAGAAGAGCCACGGCGTGATGGGATGCGGGTTGGCGGTGGGGTAGGCGAACACGGCCATCCCGATGTGGTTGGTCCGCGCCAGATTTTTGCAGCGGTCTTCGAAGCCTTCGATGGTGATTTCGCCGCCGTCGAAGTTGGGCCCCACCGCGAGCGCCAGCTGCACCTGCGACGGATTGAGCCCACCGTCGCCGATGGCGTAGGCGATCGCTTCCTCGTGCCACGCCTTGACGTTGGCCGGTGACATGCTTCCGCCCGAGCTCGTCTTTGGTCCATCCTCCATCAGGCGAATGATGACGTTGGGCCGGTTCTTGGCGATATCGAAGCGGTGGGTCTGCAGCTCGCTTCCCACCTGGACGAAGCGCGTCTCATCGTCGGGCTTCTTGGGATCTTTGGGGTGGGCTGGCACGTAGAGCATGTCATTCAACACCGCGACGTACGGGGCGCAGATCACGGCCAAGATCGGATTGGTGGCCGTCGAGCCGGCCAGGAGCGCATCGTACAGCTTGGCGTAGAAGTCGGTGACGGCCGCGCTGGTCGTTCCGCTCAGCTCCTTGATCTCGAGATCGAACGAGATGCCGTCGAAGGGAAGGTGGTGCTCCTTGTAGAAAAAGTTGACCAGGTTCTGCGCAAAGGTCGCTCGGCGTGTTGGATCATTGATGATGTCGCGGAAGTTGCCGCGCTTGGTCGGGTTATCGGACGGCACTTCCTTGCCCTTCTCCAGCGTGAGCTGTCCCGACATTGCCACGCCGGCCAGGACCTGAATGTCCTTGGCATGGCAGGCCGCGATGAGGTCCGAGAAATACTGGTCGAGGACCTTGGGATCAAGCGAGGTTGCGGCGTAGCGAACGCTGTCGCCAGACTCGGTGTTCTCGACGGTGCGGATGAGCGAAATGTCGTCGATGAGCCCAGAGAACCCACTGTCCGACTTGCCCCACAGCAAGGTCGGATCGAAGACATTGGCGGTCATCAGATGCCGCCCGACGTACATGCTGAGGCGCAGACGGGTCGACACCTCGAGGTGGTTGGGAACCTCCGACGACTTCACCGTCAAGTCGGGGGTGTGGATGTCCCATTTGCCTTCCACGCCCATCGCCACTCGGCCCTTGGCGTCCGGATCGGGATTGTGCGCGCTCATCTCCATGCGCCCCACCTTCCCCTCCGGCTGCGACGGCCGCTCGATGACAATCTTGCCGTCGGCGTCGGCATATCCGCCGGCGCCTTTGCCGTCAGCGAATTCGACGTCGAGCCAGGCGTTGCCCCAGCGGCCTTTGTTCAGCACGGCGCTGGCGGCGGGTGTGTCGTCGAGCTGGATATAGATGGGGTCGGGCTTCATCTTGACAGCGCCGCCGCTCGGCGTGGTGTGGCCGTCTCTCGGCGTCGCGTCACCGTCGAGAGATTTCACTTCTTGGTAGGTGGTGAGGTTGGAAGCGCGCGCCTCCACCGTGGCCTGGCCGGTCTGATAGCCCGCTTTCTTGCCGCGCGCCAGATAGGTCCCAGGGACGAGATTGCGGAACCACACTTGACCGTCGTCGTCGGTGACGCCTTGATGCGCGCTCTGTCCCTCCCGCGACAAGGTCACCTCGGCCTCGACGATGGGCGACGGATCTTTGTCGTCGTCGCGGATGCACTGCACCACGAGCTCACACAGGTCGTGGTCGAAATCGACGGTCTCCTGGGCGCCCTTTTTCCATTCAGGATAGGCACATCCGTCCCCCGGGCAGCTGGCCGGACAGGGCGGTTTGGGCGCGCCATCGAAGAGGAAGATCTCCACCCGTCGATTGGCCGGCTCGTCGGTGTTGTCGGCGGTGGCGACCTCGTTGTGGTTCTCGCCACAGCCGAGCGTTTTCATGTCGGCGCCAGCCGGCAAGGTCGTGCCGTCGAGCTGCATGTAGTCGGTGATGAGGGGACGGCGGGTGAGTGGGCCGGGCTGCCCGTCGCTGGCGAGGCCGCGCGCAGTCTGGTAGCGCTTGACTGCGTCGATGGTGGCGGCGTCCAGCCGACCGTGCACCGGGCCGTCATAGAACGATTGATGGGCCTCGTCTTTGACCGCCGACAACATGTACTGATCTTCGCGCGTACCCCAGGGCTTGGAGTGCGGGCTGCCCGCATAGCACTGCAACCAGGGATCGACCTCGTCCTTGAGAAAATGGCCGACCTGTTGGGCGCGCTCGTCGGAGAGTGCGCGGTTGTACTCCGTATCGCCAATGCGGTCGGTGTGGCCGGTGACCACCAACGACATGTGCGGATGCGCGTTGTAATAGTCGATGAGGCCGCGGATGCCCTTCATGGCCACCGGCAAGAGAAAAGTCTTGTCGCTCTCGAAAAGGAGACCGGTCAGGCGCACCCGCAGGGTCCGCGGCGGAAGCTCGACGGTCGCCTGCTGTCCGATGGTGACGGTCAGTGGATCGCCAAGGAACTTCTGCACCGCCATAGGTCACCGTAGCGACGGCAACAGCGCATGTCAACCTCACCGCGTGGTCACCCGAGGGACAGAGCCTCGAGGACGGTGTTGGAGCGGAAAACGCTGAGCGTGACCGGCCGCTTCGAGTAAGGTGCCGCATGCGTTTTTTACATCCGGAGCGGGACGCCCAGCTCGAGCTGTCTCTTGAAGACGTCTTTCTTCTGCCTGGTCGCTTTGACGGCGCCTCGCGGCTCGAGGTGGAGCTGACGCCGCGCGACTTCGTCGGCGGATCGCATCCCATCGTGTCGGCCAACATGAATGCGGTCACCGGCAAACGCATGGCCGAGACCATGGCGCGCTTCGGTGGGCTGGGCGTCTTGCCGCAGGACATGGATGTGCGTACTGTCGAGCGGATCGTGCGGCACATCAAGCAGGCCGACCCGCGCTATGACACCGCGCTGGCGGTCTCGCCCGAGGCGACGCTGCGCGACGTGCACGGGATCATCAAGAAGCGCTCGCATCACATGGTGGTGGTCGTCGACGCCGAGCGCCGGCCGATCGGGATTGTCACGCCCACCGATCTGCGCGATCAAGATCAGTACACCCCCGCGGCGCGCATCATGCCGTCGCAGGTGGTGACCATCGTGGCCGGCACGTCGAATCGCGACGCCTTTCTGCTGATGGAAAAAGAGCGTATCAAAGCGGCGCCGGTCATCGACACCGACGGGCGGCTCGTCGGCGTGCTGACGCGTGACGACGCGGTGCGGCTCGAGCTGCTGAGTCCCAGCCTCGACGGAGACGGGCGGCTCATGGTGGCCTGCGCGCTCGGCATCTCGGCGCGCGCGCCCGAGCTGGCCCGACACCTCATCGACCTCGGCGTGTCGGCGCTGGTCCTCGATACCGCGCACGGGCATCAGCGCCGCATGCTGGAGACCATCGCCGCGGTGCGCGCTGCCGTCGGTGCCGGCGTGCCGATCGTGGCTGGCAACGTCTGCACCGCGGAAGGTACGCGCGAAATCATCGAAGCTGGCGCCGACGTCGTCAAGGTCAACGTCGGCCCTGGGGCGATGTGCACCACGCGCATGCAGACTGGCGTCGGTCGACCCACCTTCAGCTCGGTGCGCGCCTGCGCCACAGAGGCCCGGCGTCTCCGCAAGCATGTGTGGGCCGATGGCGGCGTCCGCGATCCGCGCGACGTGGCGCTCTATCTCGCTGCCGGCGCCAGCCGCGTCATGGTCGGCACGATGCTGGCCGGCACCTACGAGAGCCCCGGCGACGTGCAGGAAGATCGCGACGGCCGCGCGTACAAGGTCAGCTACGGCATGGCCAGTGCCCGCGCCGTCAGCGATCGCACCCTCGGTCAAGATCCGTTCGAGCGCGCCCAGAAGGCCTTCTTTTCGGAAGGCGTCTCCGCCTCCCGCGTGTACGTCAAAGCGGGCCGCGAGAGCGTGGGCGACATCCTCGTCGAGATCCTGACCGGCCTGCAATCGGCGTTCACCTACGCCGGCGCCGGCGACTGCGAGGCATTCCACGAAAAAGCGGTCGTCGGCGTCCAGACCGCTGGCGGCTTCCTCGAGGGGACGCCACACGGCGGACAGCGCTGACGCACGCGCCATCTGCTACGCTCCCTCATGTTTCCCCGGGGGCTCGCGCGTGTGGCGGTGGTGCTGGAGATCTTCCTCGGGGTCGGCGCGGTGGGTGGGGGTCTGCTGCTCGCGCTCGCGCCGGATGGCCACTTGCTGCGAATGCCGATCACGCTGCTCGCGACCACGCCGTTTCGCACCTTTTTCGTCCCTGGGCTCATCTTGCTCACGCTCGTCGGGATCGTTCCGCTCTTGGCCGCCACGCTGGCCGTGCGTCGCCACGCGCTCGCGCCCCTGGCGGCGATGGCGGTCGGATTGACGTTGGTCGGCTGGATCACCGTCGAGATGGTGATGCTGGCGGGATTCGGTAGCCTGGCCTGGGCGGCGTATCTCGTGCTCGGTACGAGCATCGTCGCCGTCGGCGTGGCCTGGCGCAGCGCCTCAAGGCGCTCTAAATCCTTGAAATCATGATTCATGTCGCTTTTGTTGCGACATTTGTCCGCAGTCTCCTCTCTTAGGTATGCGAATCTGGTTTGCGGTGGTGGCGTTGCTGGTGGGTGGGTCTTCGGTTGCCCGTGCGGATAGCTGGACGATTCTCACTTATATTGCGGGCGATAACGACCTCGAGCGATTTGCTGCTCAAAACGTGATCGAGATGACCAAGGTGGGCAGCAGCGCCAACCTCAAGATCGTGGTCCAGCTCGATCGCGGCCTCAAGCACTCGCAAGATGCCATTCCTGGCGTGGCCAACTTTGCCGGCACGCGCCGCTTCCTGGTCAACAAAGACGCGGTGCAACAGGTGCAAGATCTCGGCGACCCCGACGGTACGCAGGCCGCCACCATCGCCGATTTCATCGACTGGGGTATTCGTACGTATCCGGCCGACCACTATGCGCTCGTGATGTGGGACCATGGCGGCGGCTGGACGGGCGCCAATCAGGACGAAACGGGTGGCCGCGGGCTCACTCCCCTTCCCGACCTCACCGCCGGTATCTCGATGGGCCTGTCGCGTGCCGGCCGCGCCAAGCTCGAGCTCATTGGCTGGGACGAATGTTTGATGGCGACGGTGGAGGTCGCCGCCGCGCTCGCTCCCTATGCCGACGTGCTGGTGGCCAGCGAAGAGCTGGAGCCGGGCGAGGGCTGGGACTACGAGAAATGGCTCGGCGCGATCGTCGCCAACCCGGCCATCGACACGGTCTCGGTGGGCAAAGCCATCGCCGACGGATTTTCGGCGAACGTGGGCCGGCAGAGCAAGTCCGCGAGCTTCACGTTGTCGGTGGTGCAGCTATCGCAAGTGCCGGCGCTGGTCACTGCCGTCGGTCAGCTGGCGGATGGCATCAAGCCCTTGGCGATGCAGCGCGACACCTGGATCAATCTGGCCAAGGCACGGCATGCCTCCGACGGATTTGGCCGCAAGGGCCAAGAAGACAGCACCGGGCTCATCGACCTTGGCATGTTCGCCGATGGCGCCGCACAAAATGTCGCCTCACTCAAGCCGCTCACCGACGGCGTCAAGACGGCGCTCGGCGCGGCAGTGGTCTACAAAGTCGGCGGTCCGGCGCACGCCAACGCGACTGGCCTCTCGATCTATCTGCCCCAGCGCACCTTCAACAACGACTATCAGAACGCCGCATCCAGCCCGTCGTGGGGCGTGATTGCCGCTGCTTATTCGCTCGTCTCCGCCAGTGACACCGTCGGCCCTGCCATGTCGATGATGGCCATGACCACCACCTCGTCGTTGCGGACGGCCAGCGTGCCCGAGGGCGGCATCACCGTGAACGTCAGCCTCAGCGACAGTGACGTGGCCGATGTGGCCTTCGTCGTCGCCCGCACCAACAGCGACGGCCAGCGCGACTTGGTGGGCGCGTTGCCGCATGCGCTGCCGGCGACGGATGGCCTGTTGTCGCGCACCTGGGACGGCACGTGGCCGGTGCTGAGCGACGGTCAGAAAGAGACCGAGCTGGCCTTCTATCCCATCGAGAGCTACGACGACAACGGGCGCGCGATGGTGCTGTTGAGCGCACCGGCGGAGATCGACGACGACGGATCGTACAGCCCGGTGGTCTTGCTCTTCGCCTACGATCTGGCGGCTCAGACCGGCATCTTTCTGGCGGCCTACGAAGAGTCGGAGACCGGCGGTGCAGGAGAAATTCCCGTCGGTGCGGCCACCGACAAGGTCCGCCCGATGCGGGTCAAGATCAAGGACCAGGGCGACTACGAGCGCGTGCCTGGTACCGAGGAGCTCAACGCCTCCACGCTATCGCTGGTGGTGCGGGCCACCAAGGCCGACCAGCGTTACTCGATTGGCTTCACCGCCACCGACTATGCAGGCAACGACACCACCCTCCTTCTCGACACCGGCGCGGCGACGAGCCACAGCGGCTGCGCCATGAGTGGACCCAGCGCGTCGGGTGGATGGGGCCTCGGCGTGTTGATCATTCTGGTTCTGGTCCTGCGTTTACGCCGCGGTGTAAGCCCCTTCGTCGCGCCGTAACCGTTCGCGTGGGTTCACCCGCGGCTGACGTGGATCCTTCCGGCTCCGGTGGTGAACTGCGTGCGGTGGACGGCGGTCGCGGTGTTGGTGTCCAAGCCTTTGGGCACTCCAGCTCCGTCGCTGAAGCCCACGAGCAGTGTACTTATCGCCAGGAGCGTGATGACGTACGAAGCGATGCGGTAGAAAAAGCCGATCATGATGTGCGCCTCCGTCTGAGGGAGGCGCTAGAGCGCGACGCGCACTGGGTCAGAGAGAATCTGGCGTCATCGCATACTTCGCACAGCCAGGTACGTCAGGTGCGCCAGCGGGTCGGATGCGACGGCACGTAGGAGCAGAAGCTGCCAGTCGCGATCGATCCGTCCAGATGGCGAGCGAGGTCAGGCAGCGCCTCGCGAATTCTCTCGATGCTTTCGCGGATCCGGCCGGTGACCGCCTTGCGCGCCCGCTCGGCAGGATCGACCAGCTTCCGCCGACGCCCTCCCAGGCCGGTCGTAACGCGAAGCTCTCGCAGCAACGCATCGCGTTCGTTTGCGCTGCGTTTGGCGACGGTAGCGTCGCCCGCAGCCTCGGCACGCGCGACGGTCTCTTCGAGCTCGAGCAACCGCTTGCGAAAGCCGGCGCGCGCGCGGTCGTCGAGAACCGGATCGGCCGTACTCGGAGCAGCATCGGGGCCTTCCATCAACTGTGCGGCGTGGACCTCCTCGCCGGGGCGCGCCAGCAAGACGGAAAGGTCGACGAGGCCGCGGGCATTCTTGAGATGGCAGCGCTGACCAGCGAAAGCGATGCTCCAGATTTCGCCCTCTAGCAGGAACACGTTGTCGTCGGTGACTGCGGCAAGAGACGCAGGCGACCGTTGCGGCACAAGGAAATCCAGCGCGGCGAGCGCGACGGCTTCCCAGTCACCGAACCACGGCAAGTGAGAATCGCCCGACAGCGGGACGAACGTCGCGCCGGAGATCTGGGCTGCCAGATCACGACCATGGTCGAACCCGACGGCACGGTCACCTTTGCGGTGCAACACCAGCGTCGGCACACCAACCTTCGACACGATGTCGGAGACATCCATTTGGTAGGTGAGCTTCAGCAGCGCGGCGGCCATGTCTGGTGACGCCGAGTCCCGCTGCGTGGCAGCAAACAGGTTCCGCTCTTCGCTCGTGAGCTGGGGCACGAACATGTCCGCCAGCGCTTTCGATCCCAACCCCCAGTGCGCTCGGACCAAGCCGATCACCGCATCTTTCACCTCGTCGGTGGCCAGCTTCGGACCAGATGCGTAGGCTCCGTACAGGAGCAAGTGGCTGGTGCGCTCAGGATGGCGGACGGCGTAGGCGATGGCTGGCGGCGCACCACACGAGCCGCCCAGCAGCGCCACTCGCTCGACGCCCAGCTCGTCGACGAGCGCCTCGAGGTTTGCCAGCTCGTCTTCCAGCGAGTGCGCTTGGCATTCTCGATCGCTCAGGCCCACGCCAGGCCGATCGTAACGAACCACCGTCAGCTGGCTGGCCAACCGCGTGAACAGTTTGCGAAAACCGGCGTACTCGAAATCTCGCTCGAGGTGGCTCACCCACCAAGCCGGGAAGATCAGCAGGGGCCCATGACCGTCGACAGCGTAGGCGATCCGCTTCCCGCGTATGCCTCGGAAGAAGCGGATGGTGGGAGACACGTTGGCAGTGTACTTGAAAACGTATCAGCCGGTCCCTCGATGCACTTTTGTCACGACGTACCGAATTCAGCGACGGGCGGCTTGGTTCAGCACGGCGAGCACCTCCGACGCGGACCAGGTCAGGTTGACCTGGCCGTCGAGCTGCTGGGCGATCCAGGTGGCAGCTTCGCCGCAGCTATCGAAGACGCGCCAGGGACTGTGGGTGCGGCCGACCATGCGCATGGCGCGCATGACGGTTCGGGTCAAGATGCCGCTCAAGCCTTGCACCAGCACGATGTTGGCGACACACAGCGCCGGCGGATATTTTTCGCTCAAGCGTTTGGCGGCCTCGCGCACCTCGGCGTTGAAGCCCTCGACGCGGCCGTTGACGATCACGTTCACATAGGCCACGTGGTGATCGTAGGGCGGCCGCCACACGTCCATGTGACGCCCAATGATCCGCATCTGCGCCAGCGACGGCGCATCATGCCAGGCGGCCACCATCAGATTGTCCCGCCGCAACAAGACGAACGTGGGATCCTCGTGCAGCGCCGTCGGTGGCATCATGGCGTCATTGTGGCAGACCTGCGCGAAGAGTGACGCATGGAACGATCTTACACAGCAACGCGAAGATCCCGGAAACGGGTCTGGATTTCCTGGATCCGGTGATTGGAGTGCAGCGTCGTCGGTCGCATGCTCTGGCCATGCTGATGTCGGCTGCAGTGTACGAACGATATGGTGCTCCCGAGGTGTTGGAGTTGCGTCAGATAGCCAAGCCACAGCCTCGGGCGGACCAAGTCTGTATTGCGGTGGGCGCCACGACCGTCACCGCAGCGTGCGGCATGATGCGTCGAGGCGATACGGCGATGGCGCGTGTCGTGCTCGGCCTCCGACGGCCGCGTGTGCGATTCCGGATCTTGGGCATGGAGGTGGCGGGCGTGGTGGAATCGGTGGGGGCGGAGGTCACCAAGTTTCGTCCTGGCGACCGGGTCTTTGGGTTCACCGGATTCGGCGCCGGCGGCTACGCGCAATATGTCTGCATGCGTGAATCCTCGTCGCTGGCGCTCATTCCGAGCGGTCTCGGCGTCGACGAAGCGTGCACGCTCGTCGACGGCCCGACGACCGCCCTCTATTTTTTGCGCGACCGCGCGCGGATAGGTGCCGGCGATCGCGTGCTCATCGTGGGCGCATCGGGCAGCATCGGCACCGCCGCGGTCCAGATCGCAAGGCACTTCGGCGCGCACGTCACCGGCGTCTGCAGCGGAAAAAACGCTGCGCTCGTTCGGTCGCTCGGAGCAGATCAGATCGTCGATTACACCGAGCAGGCATTCGAGACGCGCGACGACACCTACGACATCATCTTCGACACCGTCGGCAAGAGCACCTTTCGCCGCGCCCGTCGCTGCCTGACCATCGGCGGGCGCTATCTTGTCACCATCGGCGGACCGCTCTCATTTCTGCACGATGCCTGGAGCCGCTGGTTTGGCAGTCGCAAGTTCGTCTTTGGCATGTCGGTGGACAAACGTGCCGCGCTGGAAACCGTCACCGAGCTCGTGTCGAACGGCGCGTTGCGCGCCGTCATCGATCGACGCTATCCGCTCGAAGACATCGCCGCAGCCCACCGCTATGTCGAATCGGGCCGCAAGCGCGGCAACGTCGTAATTACCGTCAGCGCGCCATAATTCTGTAATCTGACGGCTTGCCCAAGTCATTACGCATCACGTCCATCGCGCAGATCCATCAGATGCTGGGTCGGCCACCGCCAGCCCAGCCGCTCTTCGCCGTGCTCGCGGCGTCGTGGCAGGAGCCCGTCCCCGTCGCGACCCTGCCCATCGTCGGCGTCACCATCAAGTCCGACCTCTATGTGGTCAGCCTCAAGCGCGGCGACGAATGCCGCGCCGAGTTTGGTCGCCTGGCCTGCGACGGGCAGGCGGGCAGCATCGTCTTTCTGTCGCCGGGCCAGTCGATGCTGCCTCTCGACGGCAACACCTCCTTTGCGCACAGCGACGAAGCCTGGACCCTGGCCTTCCATCCTGACTTGCTACGCGGCTCAGCGCTGGCAGAGGTCATGCATCAATACAGATTTTTCGGGTATGCCGCGCCCGAGGCGCTTCATCTCGAGGAGCCCGAGCGGCACCGGCTGACCGCCGTCGTGCGCCGGCTGGAGGAAGAATCGGCGTCGCCGCCGGATGCCTCCGCCCACGATATCCTGACGGCGCATTTGCAGATCTTGCTCAGCTATTGTCAGCGTGCCTATGCGCGCCAGTTTCAGACCCGCTGCCAAGCCATCGGCCACGTCGCCCAGCGGCTCGACAAGTACCTCGACCAGCACTTTGCCGGCGAATGTAAAAACACAGGCCTTCCCACGGTGCGCGACTGTGCCCTCGCGCTCGGATATTCCCCCGACTACCTGAGCGACCTCCTGCGCATCGAAACCGGCACCAGCACACGCGCCCATATTCACCACGCCGTGATCGAGGCCGCCAAAGCCCGGCTCCTCTCGGCGACGGCGAGCGAAGTCGCCTACGCGCTCGGCTTCGAGCACCCGCAACACCTGGCACGACTCTTTCGCCAGAAGACCGGTCTCACACCCAGCGCCTGGCGCCGCCAACGCTAAACGTATCGCAAGATCGCCGCCGCCATGGCGGCGAGCGGAACTTCGGCGGCAGAGAAGCCCGCTTCGGCCACCGTGCGCGGCATGCCGTACACCACACAGGACGACTCGGCTTCGGTCAGAATGGTGGCACCGGCGGCGTAGAGCTGGCGCGAGCCGGCGAGACCATCGTCGCCCATGCCGGTCAGGACCACGGCCAAGACGTCTTTGCCGAGGTGGGCCACGCTCTCGAAGAGGATATCGACGGACGGGATGTGCGGCTGGCCGAAAGGCAGCGGATCGAGGACACAACGAAACCGGCGCAATGTCTTTTGGATCTTCAGATGGATGCCGGCCTGGGCAAGGACCGCAGTCCCCGCCGTGAGCTCGAGCCCGTCGCTCGCCTCGACGACGCGGATGGCGCATTCCTCGTCGAGCCGGGCCGCAAACGCCGCGATGTATCCCGCGGGAATGTGCAACACGATGGCGATCGGAATCGGCAGATCGGCCGGCATCTGGCGCAAAATATGGGTCAGCGCCTGCGGTCCGCCCGTCGACGCGCCGATCACGATGATGGATCGCTTGGCGCTGGTCGGCGCCGCCAAGGGCCGCACGGGCTCGTCGCTCATGACGGCCGGCCGATGGGTCGAGGCACCGGCTGCTGCCACCTTGGCCAGAAGATCGTCGGCCAATTCGTACAGTCGATCGGTGGCGGCGGCGGTCGGTTTGTGGACCAGGTCGAACGCGCCGGCGGCGAGCGCCGCGATGCCCAGCTCGCTCTCCGAATCGGACATGCTGACGATGACCACCGCCGGCCGATCCGCCGCGGGCAGCGCGCGCAACACACCGACTCCGTCGAGGTTCGGCATCACCAGATCGAGGGTGACCACATCGGGCTTGAGCTCGGCGATCTTCTCCAACGCCTCGAGACCATCGCGCGCGATGCCGACCACGTCGAAGCGGGGATCGCGACGCAACGTATCGCCAATCACTTTGCGGGCAAATGCAGAATCATCGACGACGAGAACGCGGACCAGAGCCATCAGGGAGCCTTGCGGTAGAAGAAACAGCCGCCATGTTCTTCGCAGCTGAGCGAGGTTCCGATCCGCAACAGCGTCTCGGATATACCGACCAACAATACGCCGTCGGGGTGCAGCGCCGCGGTCAAATGCCCGACCACTTTTGCCGCGATCTCGTCCCGAAAATAGATCAAGAGATTCCTGCACAATATCACGTCGAATTTACCCTGTTTGGCGATGGTCGCCTCGTCGAGCAGGTTGATCCGTTGCCAGCTGATCGACGCCAAGATGCGCGGGTCGACCGCTGCGCTCTCCGGAGTCCCGCGGAACCAGCGCGGCAATGCTGGCGATAGCGCACGAAACGATCGCCCGCGAAACTGTCCACTCCGGGCCCGGTCGAGGGCGCGCTGACTGATGTCGCTGGCGCAAAGCTCCACCCGACCGAGGAGGTCGCGCTCGTCGAGAAGCATGGCCAAGGTGAGCGGCTCCTCGCCCGTGGAGCACGCCGCCGACCAGATGCGCGGTCGCATGCCGCTCTTGACCATTGGCGCGATCAACGTGTCGCACAGCACGCGCAGCGAGTCCTGTTCACGAAAGAAATAGGTCTCGTTGACGACCAGTGCCTCGGCGAGCTGGTCGAGCTCCGCCGTTCCGCCGGCGTCGTAGCGTAGGAAATAGTAATAATCCATCATGTTGTCGAAGCCGCACTCCACGACGCGGGGGCTCATCTTGCCGGCCAGCAGGTCGATGTCTTCCGCCGAGTAGTCGATGCCCAAGCGCTCTTCGATGAGACTGCGCAGGATGGCAAAGACGTGCGGGCTGAGAGGCAGGTTCGACAAGGCTATTGTCCCAGTGACAAGGAACACATACGACGCACTGCCGGATCCGGATCGTCGGCAGCGGCGCGCTCCAGCGCACGCCGGGCATCGGGGCTGTTGGTGGAGGCAAGAACCTGCGCCGCTGCGTTGCGCACCGCTGCGACTGGATGGCTGGTGAGCAAGGAGACGATGGCGTCGGCCCGCTTCATGCGCGCCAGGACTCCGACGAGGAGCGTGGCCACTTCGGAGCTGGCGGTGTCGAGCGCGCCGATGACGGCGGCCACGCGTCCTGGCTGTGGAAGCGCCAGCGCCTCGAGCGCGACAGCGCGGAGCGTTCGATCTGCGACGAGCCCCGCCAACGCCCGCGAGGCCTCTTCGCCGGGACGACCCGCGAGATAGGCGACCGCGCCTTTTCGAAGTGCCTCGGCCGGATCCGTGGCCGCGCGCAGCAACGCCGGAATGACCTCCGCGTGGTCGAGCTCAGCGACGCCGGCCAGCGCCACCAAACGGGTCGTGGCGTCGGCAGACCGAAGTCCGTCGAGCAGCGCCGGCAAGGCCTCGGGCCGTTTGGCCGCGCCGAGACCGAGTAGCGCCGCGCGTTGCATGTCGAGATCCGCCGAACGCGCAGCCTCACGCAAGGCCGCAAACGATTCGTCGGTTTGCAGCGAGGCCAATGCATCGACCGCGGCCACCCGGACCTGACCCGCAGGATCATCGATCAGTGCAACAATGGTGGGAACCGCCGTGGTGTCGCGCAGCTTGCCGAGAGCCTGACAGGCATAGTAGCGCACCCATCCGTCGGCATCGCCGAGGCCACGTCGCAGCGGCTCACCGACGACAGCCAGCGGCAGATGGCCGAGTGCCCGCATCACCGATGCGCGGGTCTTGGGCGAGGCATGATCAGCCGCACCCAAGAGCGCCGCGACCGCCCGCCCGTCTTCGATGTACGCCAAGCCCGCAATGGCCACGTCGCGCAGACGCTCGTCGGGATCGGCCATCCCCAACAACATCACCTCGATGCCGGACGCGTAGCCGAAGTACGACACCACCCGCATCGCAGCGCGCCGAATCGCCGCGTCGGCAGATCGTGCAGCGACGAGCGCGAGCTGTTCGGTGAGCGGACTCCCGAGCGACTGGATCGCCGAGACCGCCGCCAGCACCACACCTTGGTCGCGATCGCCGAGGCGGCCAAACAGGTTCTCGACCGCGGCCGGATCACCAATCCGGCCGAGCGTGGCACAGGCCGCAGAGCGAACCGACGGCTCGGGATCGTCCAAACAGGCATAGATCGGCGCGAGCCCAGACCCCCGACCACCAATCATCGGCAGCAGCAAGAGGCGTAGTTCACTGCCACTGGAATCGAGATAGTTCATGAGCGGCGCATCTACCTGGCGTCCGAAGGTCTGCAGCGCATGCAACGCCGCTGGGCCCACCTGACCCGGAGCCTCGAGAAGATCAATCAACGCCGGAATGGCCTCTTCGGCCTCGAGCCAGCCGAGGACCTCACAGATGGCCTGTTGCTCGTCGGTGTTGGCGCCGGGCAGGCACTCGGCCAGACGCCGGCCGACCCCCTCGAGGCTCGGCAACGTCAATGCCAACTGGCGTGATTTTCGGATCTCACACAAGCCCTGCGCCGCGACGCGCACCAACGCATGGCTCGATCGCGTCAGCAGCTCGACCAGCGGCTCTATGGCGCGTTCGTCACCAATGCGACCGAGAGCGCGCGCCGCCTCGACGGCGTAGATCGGCTGGCGCAACAGGCCAATGAGCGACTCCAAGGCGCGCAGATCGCCACTTCGTCCAAGAACCTCGATCGCCGGAAAGGTACGAAAGAAATTGCCGCCGCGGACCACCTCGACGAGCGCATCGACGCCGCCGGGTCCGCCGATATGTCCCAGCGCTTCGATCGAACCGACGCTCACATTGTCGTCGCTGTGCGCCACCGCTTTGGCCAGCCAAGGCACCGCGCCGGCACTGCGCCGTCGGCCGAAGATCTGCGCCACGTCGCACAGCACCGGAGCGACG
>Ga0123336_10001566_pt1 | contig 20936 bp, 19 predicted proteins | sample SSSSmetaG_FD_96466 | JGI IMG/M metagenome (GOLD analysis project Ga0123336, IMG submission 96466) | Glacier valley bacterial and archeal communities from Borup Fiord, Nunavut, Canada, to study Microbial Dark Matter (Phase II) - ​SSSS metaG | ecosystem: Environmental > Aquatic > Freshwater > Ice... | reverse complement strand
CGCTCAGAAGCCGGCCCGCAGGCTTGTCCTCGAGCGCGCGCATGGCATCGATGGTCGCGAGGCCGCCCCGGTAGTCCCCGCCGAGCTCCTGCAGGTCGAGCCTGGCGGCGAGGATCTGGCGCAGCGTCGAGCGGTCCTCGATCTCGTAGTCGGCGAGGATCCTGTCGATGTCGGCGCGTACCTTCGCGGCAAAGGCGCCGAACGCCATCGCATCGCTCTCGACGAACTGCGTCGCGGTGCCGGCGACCGGATAGCTGAAGCGTGGCAGGTCGGCCTGGCGCGTGATCTTCGTCTTTGCATCGGCGGCGACGGCGTCGGGCGGCGCCCACAGCACGAAGGCGACGAGGAGCGCGACGGCGGCCGGCAGCAGCGATCGATTCATGGTGCACCGGGCCGCAGCCCGTCCTGGATCTGGCAAAGCGGAACTTATACCCCGGACGATCGCCCGCCCGCACGCGGCAACTGCGGGTAAGCGATGTACCGCCTGTCGCGGCGCACGGACAAAGATGCCCGCCGTCGGCTTCGAGGTGGCGCACGCCACGCTTCGCCTGCCGGAGACTTCACAGGAGACACGAGATGACGACCGAGAACCTTCGCTTTCGATCCTGGGCGTCCGCCACGGCGCTGGTCGTGACGACGGGCGCCGCGCTGGCGCTTTCCGGCCACGCCCAGGCGCAGGAGACCTTCAAGATCGGCATCGTCAGCTTCTTGTCGGGCCAGGCCGCGGAGAGCTTCGGCATCCCGGCCGTCAACGGCGCGAAGGTGCTGGTCGAGGCTTTCAACAAGGGCGCCGCGCCGGCGCCGTACAACAAGGTCGGCTTCGGCGGCATGAAGATCGAGCCGGTCTACGTCGACGAGAACGGCGGCGCGACCAAGCAGGTGCAGGAACTGCGCAACCTCTACGACCGCGAGAAAGTCGACGCTGTCGTCGGCTATGTCGGCTCGGGCGACTGCCTCGCCGTCGCGCCGGTGGCCGAGGAGATGAAGCGCTTCCTGATCCTCTACGACTGCGGCACGCCGCGGATCTTCGAGGACAACAAGCTGCAGTACGTGTTTCGCACCGCGTCGCACGCGGCGATGGACAACGTCGCGCTCGCCCGCTATCTCAAGGCGCGCAACGTCAAGATCGAGTCGTTCAACATGATCAACCAGGACTACGCCTGGGGCCAGGACTCGAAGAAGGACTTCACGCTGTCGATGGAAAAGCTCTACCCCGCCGCCAAGCCCGGCGAGGACCAGCTGCCCAAATTCGGCGCGGGGCAGTACGGCACGGAGATCTCGGCGCTGATGGCCAAGCCCGCCGATGTGACGCACTCGAGCCTGTGGGGCGGCGACTTGCAGGCTTTCATCCTGCAGGCCGGTCCGCGCGGCCTGTTCAAGCGGACGCAAGTGGTGTTATCCGCCGCCGACCACGTCCTGCCCGGCCTGGGCGACAAGATGCCCGACGGCACCATCCTCGGTGCGCGCGGCGCGTACGGCCTGATGTCGCCGAAGTCGGCCTTGAACGACTGGTGGTGGGATCTCTACTCGAAGGCCTACAACGTCTATCCGGTGCAGGCGCCCTACCGCATGGTGCAGTCGCTGCTCGGGCTGAAGCTCGCCGTCGAGAAAGCGATGGCCGCCAACGGCGGCAAGAAGCCGACCGGCGAGCAGCTCGCCGCGGCCCTGGCCAACTCCGAGTGGGACTCGCCCGCCGGCCGCATCCGCATGGCGCTCGGCGACGGCCACCAGGCGATCCAGGACACCGCGATCGGCAAGACCCGCTACGACGCGGCCAAGAAGATGGTGGTGCTCGACGACATCCAGCGCTTCCCGGCCGATTGCGTTAATCCGCCGCCGAACATGAAGTCGGAGGAGTGGATCAAGGCCGGGTTCCCGGGCGCCAAGGGCTGCCCGTAGCAGCGTTGCGAGGCGCACGATGAACGCCGTCGTCACGATCCTGATCGACGGCCTGACGTACGCGTCGTGGCTGTTCATCGTCGCCGTCGGGCTGACGCTGGTCTTCGGCGTTCTGAAGATTCTCAACATCGCCCACGGCAGCTTCTATGCGCTCGGCGCGTACGCCGCGGCCAGCTTCGTCGGCTGGACCGCGGCGCTCAAGTGGGCGCCGGGCTTCAGCATCGTCGCGATGCTGTTCGCCGCGGTCGCGGTCGCGGCGATCATGGCGCCGCTCACCGAGCGCGGGCTGCTGCGCTTTTTCTACGGTCGCGACGAAGTGCTGCTGGTGCTCGTCACCTACGCGATGTTCCTGATCCTCGAGGACGTGACCAAGCTCGTCTGGGGTGCGAACCCGTACTACGTCTCCGAGCCGTACAGCCTGTTCGGCAACCTCCATCTCGGCGTGCAGACGTGGGTCGGCTACGACTTCGTGCTGGTCGGCCTCGCGGTCGTCGTCGGCCTGGCCGTGTGGTGGGGACTGAACCGCACGCGCCAGGGCAAGATCACGCTGGCCGTGATCCACAGCGCCGAAGTCGCGTCGAGCATGGGCGTCAACGTCTCGCGCGTCTACATGCTGGCGTTCTCGGTCGGCATCTTCCTGGCCGCGCTCGGCGGCGCGTTCACGGCGCCGATGATCTCGGTCCAGCCGGGCGTGTCGGTCGGGGTCATCGTCGTGTCGTTCGCGGTCGTGATCATCGGCGGGCTCGGCAGCATCGAGGGTGCGGCGATCGGCGCGCTGATCGTCGGCCTGGCGCGATCGCTCGCCGTCCACGTCGCGCCGGTGTCCGAGCTGTTCTCGATCTACATCGTCATGGCGGTCGTGCTGATGTTCCGTCCCGAAGGGCTCTTCCAGCGCACGCAGGCAAGGAAGATCTGACGGCATGGCCGCCGTCGTCGTCGAGTCGCCGAAGCACGCCGCCGCCCCGAGCCGCGCCGGCGTCTTCGCGCTCGCGTTCGCGGCATTCGTCGCGCTCGCCGCCGCGGGCTGGCTCTTTCCGCGCTGGCTCACCTTCCTGCTCACGCTCGCGGCCGGCAACGGCCTGGTCTCGCTCGGCATCGTCGGCTTGATGCGCGGCGGTGTCGTGCCCTTCGGCCAGGGCATGGTGTTCGCCGCCGGCGGCTACACCGCGGCGCTCCTCTACAACAAGCTCGGCATCACCGACGCGCTCGGCCTCGCGCTCGCCGGCGGCATCGCGGCGGTCGTCGTCGCGGCGCCGTTCGCGCCGCTGCTCTCGCGCTACCGCGGCATCTTTTTCGCGATGCTGACGCTGGCCCTCTCGATGGTCACCTACGGCCTCTTGATGAAGCTCGACGCGCTCGGCGGCTCCGACGGCTTCAACGTCGGCCGCCCGACGCTCTTCGGCATGAAGCTCCCCGACGCGCACGTCGGCTACGTTCTCTACGTGATCACCGTCGCCGTCGCCACGCTCGCGGCGGTGGCGATGCGGGTCGTGTTCTCGAGCACGCGCGGCCTGCTGACGCTCGCGATCCGCGACAACGAGCTGCGCGTCGAATACCTGGGCGGTTCGGTGCGCCGCGCGATGGCCGTCAACTTCGTCGTCGCCGCGTTCTGCGCCGGCCTCGGCGGCGCGCTCGTGGTGCTGTCGCTCGGCCACATCGAGCCCAATTTCAGCTTCTGGACGACCTCGGGCGAGTTCGTCTTCGTCGCCATCCTCGCCGGCTGGCAGAGCGTGGCCGCGGTGTTCGTCGCGAGCACGGTGCTCGAGGTGGTGCGGTCGTTCTCGAGCGCGTACTTTCCGAACACCTGGCAGCTCGCGCTCGGTCTCTTCCTCCTGTTCGTGATCCGCTTCCTGCCGCGTGGCATCGGATCGCTCTGGTCGAGACGGGCGGGGTCGTGAGCACGCCGCTGCTGCAGGCGACGGGCCTCGCGAAGACCTTTGGCGCCGTCGTCGCCGCAGCCGACCTCGCGCTCGCCGTCGCCGCCGGCGAGCGCGTCAGCCTGATCGGCAGCAACGGCGCCGGCAAGACGACCTTCGTCAACATGATCACGGGATACCTGAAGCCCGACGCCGGCCGGATCGACCTCGACGGCCGCGACATCACAGCGCTTTCGCCGCGGGCGATCACGCACCTGGGCGTCGCGCGCTCGTTCCAAATCGCGCAGCTCTGCGGCGAGCTGACGGTGCTCGACAACCTGCTCGTCGCCGTTGCCTGCCACGACGGACGGATGAGCTTCTGGCAGCCGGCGCATCGGCCCGAAGCGATCGCGCGCGCCGACGCGCTGCTCGAGCGCTTTCGCCTCGGCGAGCATCGCCGGCGCCGCGTCGTTGAGCTGCCCGGCGGCGTAAGAAAGCTCCTCGACATCGCCATGGCGCTCGCCGGCACGCCGCGCCTGCTGCTGCTCGACGAGCCGACGAGCGGCGTCTCGGCGGAGGAGAAGTTTGGCGTGATGGACACGGTCATGACCGCGCTCGGGCACGACTCGATGACCGTTCTCTTCGTCGAGCACGACATGGACATCGTCCAGCGCTACGCGAGCCGGGTCGTCGCGTTCTACGCTGGCCGGATCATTGCCGACGGCAAGCCCGACGCCGTTCTCGCCGACGCCGACGTGCGCCGCTATGTCACCGGCGAGCTGGTGGCCGAGGCGAGCTGACGCGCCATGCTCCAGGTCGAATCGCTCCACGTCGCCATCGACTCGGTGGTTGCGCTGCGCGGCCTGACACTCGCGGTCGGGAGCGGCCGCATGGTCGGACTCGTCGGCCGCAACGGCGCCGGCAAGACGACGCTCATGCGCAGCCTCATGGGCCACTTGCAGCCGACGAGCGGCCGCATCGACTTCGACGGCCGCGACCTGATCGCGCTGCCCGCGCATGCGCGCGCCGGCCTCGGCATCGGCTACATGCCCGAAGACCGCGGCCTCGTCCCCGAGCTGACGGTCGAGGAGAACATCCTCGTGCCGCTCTGGGTCAACCGGTCGCTGAACGAGAGCGAGCGGCTCGCGCTCGTCTACCGGGTGCTGCCCGAGCTGCTCGAGATGCGCGGCCGGCGCGCGCTGCTGCTCTCGGGCGGACAGCAAAAGCTGGTCGCGCTCGCGCGCGCGCTCGCCGTCGGCACGCGCCTCTTGCTCCTCGACGAGCCGTTCGAAGGCCTGGCGCCGGCGCTGTCGACGCGGCTGGCCGAAGTCATCGCCTCGCTCAAAGGCAGCGAAGTCTCGGTGCTGATCGCGCAGAGCGACCTCAACCACTCGCGCCGGCTCGTCGACAGCGAGTGCGTGATCGAGCGCGGCGCCAACGTCGAGGCCGCTGCGGCATGAATCCGTGGCGCAACCGGCCCGTGCCGGCGATGCGCAGCGAGGCGCTGTACGGCGATCGCGTCGTGCGCTGCTTCGTCGATCGGCCGGCGAGCGTGCTGGCGATGTTCGAGCAGGCGCGCGCCGCGCATCCCGAAGGCGATGCCGTCGTCTGCGATGGCCGTTGCTGGAGCTACAGGTCGGTCGGCGCCGAGGCAGAGCGTCTCGCCGCGGGCTTCGCGACGCGCGGCATCGTCGCCGGCGACCGCGTCCTGATGTTCCTCGGCAACCGCCCCGAGTTCGTCTTCGTGCTGCTTGCATTGCAGCGCCTCGGCGCCATCGCGGTGCCGGTCGGCATCCGCGAGCAGCGGCCGGGCCTGGCCTACCTCGCCGGCCAGTGCGAAGCCAAGGCGATCGTCTTCGACGACGAGCTCGCCGAGCGCCTTCCGACCGCGACCGACGCGCCGTTGCTCGTGCTTCGCCTCGCCGCCGGCTCGCTCTCGACCTGGCCCGATCCGGGTGGCACGGCGCCCACCGTCGCGGCGACGCGTGAGACCGATGTCGCGGTGATCCTCTACACCTCGGGCACCACCGGCCGTCCCAAGGGCGCGATGCTCACGCAACTGAGCATCGTCCACTCGGCCATGCATTTCGAGGCCTGCATGGGCCTCGGGCGCGGCGACCGCGCCGCACTCGCCGTGCCCGCGAGCCACGTCACCGGACTGGTCGCGATCGTCGCCGCGATGTGGCGCGTCGGCGGCGCGGTGATCGTCGTGTCCGAGTTCAAGGCCGAAGCCTTCGTCGCCCTGGTCGCACGCGAGCGTGTCACCTACACGCTGATGGTGCCGGCGATGTATCGCCTGTGCCTGCTCAGCACGGCCTTCGCGCGCGCCGACCTGTCGGCCTGGCGCGTCGGCGGCTACGGCGGCGCGCCGATGCCCGTCGCGACGATCGACGAGCTCGCCGCGCGCCTGCCCGTCCTCGTGCTGCAGAACGCCTACGGCGCGACCGAGACGACGTCGCCCGCGACGATGATGCCGCCCGGCCTGACGCGCGACCATGCCGACTCGGTCGGCGTCGCGCTGCCCACGGCAGAGATCCGGGTCATGGACGACGACGGCCGCGAGCTGCCCCAAGGCGAGACCGGCGAGCTCTGGATCGGCGGCCCGATGGTCGTCCCGGGCTACTGGGCCGACCCGGAGGCGTCGGCGCATGAGTTCAGCGCCGGCTTCTGGCACTCGGGCGATCTCGGCTCGATCGACGCCGACGGCTTCGTGCGCGTCGTCGACCGCAAGAAGGACATGCTCAATCGCGGCGGCTACAAGGTCTACTCGACCGAGGTCGAGAATGTGCTGCTGGCCTGGCCGGGCATCGTCGAAGCGGCTGTCGTCGGCACGCCGTGCCCGGTGCTCGGCGAGCGCGTGCTCGCCGTCGTGCACGCGCCCGACGCCGCCCGCGACGATGCAGCGCTGCGGCGCCACTGCGCCGAGCGCCTCGCCGACTACAAGGTTCCGGAGCGCTTCGTCTGGAGCAACGCGCCGCTGCCGCGCAACGCCAACGGCAAGGTGCTCAAGAGAATGCTGCGCGAGTCATCAACAGCCGCTCCCGAAGAGCGGCCCACCGTGGGGACACCCACACCATCAAGGAGAACCGCATGAACACGATACAAATGGCCGTGCTGGCCGCCACTCTGGCGACGAGCGTCGGCGCCGCCGCACAGGCCAGCTGGTACCCGAGCAAGTGGGGCCCGAACGACGAGATCGGCGCCGCCAACTACCTGAGCGCCGAAGGAGCCTTGCAGGCGGCGCGGCTGGTGAAGACCGGCAAGGTCTACTCGCTCGGCATCACCGTCAGCACGACGACGCCCGCGTACCCACCGCGGACCTGCTCGCTCTACATCGTCCAGCCCGGCCAGACCGGCTCGTCTGAGGGCCTCGGGCCGACCCACACGACTTACAACGACGACATCCTCAACTGCTGGAACGGCATCGGCACGCAGATCGACGGCCTTGGCCACATCGGCGTCGGCGATCGCTACTACAACGGCAACAAGTGGGGCGAGTTCGCCCAGATGGGCGGGCTGAAGAAGCTCGGCACGGAGAAGATCCCGCCGATCGTCGCTCGCGGCGTCGTTCTCGACATGGCAGGCTTGCTGGGCGTCGACGTCGTCAAAGAGGGCACGGCGTTCAACCGCGCCGAGATCGACGCCGCGGCGAAGAAGCAGGGCGTCGAGATACGCCAGGGCGACGTCGTGATCTTCCACACCGGCTGGCTCAGCCTGATCGACAAGGACCCGAAGCGCTTCGGCACGGTCGAGCCCGGCGTCGGCCGCGAAGGGGCACGCTACCTCGTCTCGAAGGGCGTCGTCGCGGTCGGCGCCGACACCTGGGCGGTCGAAGCGATTCCGTTCGAGCCGGGCGCTGGCATATTCGAGGTGCACCAAATCCTGTTGCCGATGAGCGGCACCTACATCCTCGAGAACATCAACACCGCTGAGCTGGTGAAGGACAAGGCCTGGGAGTTCATGTTCGTGCTCGGCCACAACAAGTACCAGGGAGCAGTGCAGTCGATGATCAATCCGGTCGCGATCCGCTGACGACTGACGGCGCCGGCCCCGATCCTGCAAACCGCGAGGCGCCGCGGACGCCTCGCCTGCACACTGGGAACCCGCTCCCTCCACCTGATTGCGTCCGGTTCTGGCAGCACGAAGCGATGGGCCGCTCGGTCAACGCACTCGTGCTGGCCCTGGCGGTTGCGGCGATCGGCATCCTCGGCGTCGCCACCGCTCCGGGAGCCGAGCTCGAAGAAACCTATGGCCTGGGCTGGCTGTTCGCCGCGCGCGGGCCGGTCGATCCGCCTGCCGACGTGGTCGTCGTGGCCATCGACGAGCAGTCGTCCGGCGAGCTGGCCCTGCCCGAGAATCCGCGCGCCTGGCCCCGCATCCTGCACGCCGAGCTGGCGCATTACCTGAGCGCGGCGGGCGCCCAGGTCGTCACCTTCGATCTCACGTTCGACACGCCAGGCGCCTCACCCGCGCACGACCAAGCGTTCGCCGACGCGGTGCGCTCGGCCGGCAACGTGCTGCTCGCCGAATCGATCCGGCGCGACACGGTTCGCCTGCAAGGGAGCGACGGGAAGGCCAGCGGCAACGCCACGATCGAGCGGCGCAACCGGCCGCTGCGCATCCTCGACTAGGCCGCCGTCGGCAGTGCGCCGTTCAAAGGAAAAGGATGGACGCAAGCTTCGTCACGACTCGCTCGTTTCGTCGATCAGTATCGGCAGCGCCGTCTCTACGAGGGAGACGAGGAGGCTAAACCTCGCCTTGGGTCGTGTAAGGGGGACGTCCGGGCACCGCGGCCAAAATCGCTCAGCGTGTCTGGCGTTGTCTGAAGCGAAATGGCGTGCTCGTTCTAGTGGCTTCGGGCTGCGGCGCGCCGCCGACGCGCGGCCAAATTTACCAACATCAAACCAACGACCAGAAGACTCCATGTTTCTGGTTCCGGGATGGGCGCGGCGACGACTGCAATCGAACCGTCGGCGGCGAGGCGGATGTTGCTGATGTCAAAGGAGGACGAAGCGGCCGTGATGTTGCCCGCGCCGACAACGTTGAGCCAGCTTTCTCCTGCAGCGAACAGCGTGGACAGACCGCTTAGTGCACCACTGGCCTCGTCATAGGCCTGCAGGAAGTTGTCGAGATCAAGCCCTCCGGATGCGGCGAAGGCCGTGGGGTCAGTATTTCCTAGGAAATTCAGCAGGATGTGCAGGCTATGCAAATCAAACGTGGAGGTATTGCCGATGCGAAGGTGATCGATGTCGAAGCCAACGCCGGTGGAGAGGACATCCAGGATCAAGAGACTTCCGGGCAACGTGACGATGTTGCAGTCGATCAAGAGCGCGCCTGGGCTGTTGCCAGGGCTCAACGTGCCGCCAATCAGGACTCCATCGGCAATATGCAATCGCCCGCCATTGCCCGTAAGCAGGCCACTCGCGCCGAGCTCAAACGACTGGGCGTTGATCGTACTGTTGTTGAGGATGAGCGTTCCACTCCCTCCGGGTCCAGACTGGGTTGCACCGACGCCCACATAGTTCGCGTTGACGGTGGACCCTCCGTTCAGCGAAAGAAGACCCGTGCCTGTTGCCTGTGCCCCGATCAACAGGTTGCCATCGGCGCCGCTCGCAGTTGCGTTGCCGATGTTGAGCTGGCTGTTGTTGAAGATTGCAGTGCCCGCACCGTCATAGCCGATTCGGACCACCGACTGACCGGAGGCGGCGGCAAGGTTGATCTGCGAATTCGTGACAGTCAACACTCCAGTTCCGCCCGCGCCTGGAGGGTCGGGCCTTCCGCCAACGTTCAAACTAGCACCCAAAGTGCCGAGATTCGAAATCGTCACGACGCTTCCGTTCGAGATCGAGGCGGAACCAATGCCATTTGCAATGCCAATTGAAAGGTTTGCGCCGCTCAAAGTATTCGCCACGGTCTGCTGACCCGATAGGCTAACGACACCTTGATTGACGGCCAAGGTTCCGACGCCACCGGCATCGCGACCGACACTGAAGGAGATCCCCGAGACCGCGCCCTGATTGCTGACGGTCAGTGAACCGGTGCCTCCTCGTCCCACGGCAATCAAACCAGTGCCTCCGCCGCCACCGATCAGGGCGCTGCCAGCTCCGGCGATCGTGACGGTACCCGTGCCGCCTGCAGCTGTGTCGCTGCTACCTCCAATATTGATGACGTTGGCTGTAATGGAAGACCCGGAGGCGATATTGAGCGTTCCGCTGCTTCCCACCGTCGCTCCGACCGATGCGGCTCCTGTTGCGCCGACGTTGACATTGCTCGCATCGGTCATCGACATGAAGCCGGTGCCGTTCAAGCCTCCAACCTGCAGCGATGCGTTCGACGCTGTGCCGGTGAAGGTGATTGACGAGCCCCCGGACATATTCAAGTGCCCGGTGCCTCCGGCGAGCGCGGCCGTGCCGCCGAGGATGACGCTCGCGCTGTCTGTCGAATTCGCAATCGTGACCGTCGAGCCGTTCTGAAGATTCAACGTGCCATCTGCGCCGACCCCGCGACCAACGCGTAGACCTGCCCCGATCAAGCCATTGAAGTTCACGACGCCGTCAAGCTGGATCGAAGAGTGATCGATCGTCGCCGTGCCGGAACCTCCGTTATCGGCGACGGCAAAGCGCGACGCGATGACCGACGCGTTGTTGCTCATCGTCAGCGTGCCCGATCCGGTGCCCGAGTTGTTGACCGTGAAGTCGCGCTCACCGAGCCCCAGCAGTGAGACGGTCGCGCCGTTGCTGATGGTCATTTGACCGATGCCGCCGTTGCCAACGACAAAGGTTGGTGTGGTCGTCGCACTGCCGCTCGACGTGATCAAGATTGACGAACCCGCACCCGACACGGTCACGTTGCCAACAGCACCTGTTGCACCGATCCGCATTCCCATGCCGTTGGTCACGGCGACGCCGCCGTCCGAAATCGTCACCGAGCCGGAATTGGTGATGTTGAGTGTGCCGTTGCCGCCGGTATTGCTGCCTACCCTGATCAAGCCACCCACGCCGTCGAGCCCCTGCGTGTTTTGGCCGCCAACGCCCGACACCGCTAGCAGGGACCCGGCACCACTCACGTTCACAGTGCCAGTGCCATCCAGCCTGCCGATTCCGACAAACACCAAACCGTTAGCGCCTGTGCCGGCTACGGTGCCGCCCCCGGTGATGTTTAGCGTGGCCGTGCCGCCGGTTGATGTGTTTGTTCCCCCGACATTGAGGACGCCCGTGTCGCCGCCGATGCGCACCATGCCGCCAGTGGTGACGGTCATGGTCGTCGTGGCCCCGGCATTGGTACCAAGACTCAAGTTGGGCAGGGAGTTGTCTGTGGCTGGTGATGACCTCGAGCCTACGATTGAAAGCAAACCGCCGTTGCTGACAGTAGCGGTTGCCGTAGCGTTTGCGTTGCGACCGATTGTCAGCCCCGCCTGACCGCCGCCGCCGGCTAGGTCACGGCCGATGGTCCAGCGGGAGCCCGCACCGTCAATAGAGACGCTGCCGCTGACGGCACCGGTGAGGCCGCTGTTGCTCGCAACGGAACTGAAGCCGGATGTCGTCAGAATGCCGCCGTTGCTGATCGACAGTGTTCCGGTGGTGTTCGCACCTGGCGTCCCAAACCCATTAATAAGAGTCCCTTGGGCGATGCCGAGCGAGCCTAGGCCGGTGACCGAGCCGCCGTTGATGACCAGCGAGCCAGTTGACCCTGCGCCGTTGCCAATGGCGCTGAACGCGCAAGCAGCGGCGCTGGCGCAGGCGACCGATCCCCCGTTCGAGACGGTCATCGTGCCCGTGCCCCAGCTGCCGATGTCAAGTCCGTTAGAAGCTGCGCCGCCGGTGAGATTGACGATGCTGCCGGTGCCGGTGACGGTGACGAAGCCAATGCCCTGACCGCCGTAGCCAGCCACGAGCTGGGCCGCGGTAAGGACGCCGCCGCCCGTGACGCTGACCGTACCAACCTGCCCGACGCCTGCGACCGTCGAGCCGATGAGAATTCGCTGGCCGGACAGATTCACCGCCGAAGCCGCCGCGAACGGGGGCTGGACGTCCCCGGTGGCCGTGACGGCTGCGCCAGCATGCTCCGAGGCGGTGGTGAGGATAAATATCGCTGTCGCGACGGCAGAAAGATGCGAGAAGAAAACAGCAACCGAGCGAGCCATCCTGATCTCCTTCGGACGGCTTATCCCGCACGAATGCAAACGTAGTAGACGCAACCGGTATTACCACTGGTTAACTCGTCGATGCCAACCCCCGTGAACGCGGGGGTTGGTTATCCCGTGTTCGAATCATTCAACAGCGACGCGCCTTTGGCCGGCGATGGGTCGCGCAGCTGCTGTAGTAACTCGAGGGTGGCTTCGCTGGCAGCTTGGGCCGTGTTGCCAAGTTGGCTTTGAATGTTCAGTGCCTGGCGCAAAACAGTGTCGGCGTCGGCACGCCGCCCGGCGGCTAGCAGCGCACGCCCTTGCAGGTAAAGCGTCGAGCCGAGTGCTGCGTGATCGGTGCCGAACAAGTTCATGAGAATGCGCGCGGCGCGATCAGCGCCATCTACAGCCTCAGCCGCAGCGCCGAGCGCAAGGCGCACTTCGGCCAGGCAGACCAAGCCCCATGCGGTCCACTCGTGCTCCGAACCAAGGCGTCTCTCCCAAAGATCAAGCGAACGCCTTGCCAGCACCTCCGCCTCGTTGAACTGGCCCAGGGCGCGCAACGTCTCGGCCAAGTGCCAGGCCGTGAGGCCTGTGTCTGGATCTTCCGCGCCCTGCCCCTCTTCCTGCACCGACAGCGCACGCCGCAGCAAAGGCTCGGCCTCGTCGTGCGCGCCCTTCTTTGCAAGTACCTCGCCCACCATGGCAATGGCACTTACCGTGGCCAAGGCGGCTTCGCCGGCCGTGCGTTGGTGTGCCTGCCACAAACGCCGCCCAAGCGACTCGGCCTCGTCCAGGTTGTCGAGCTCTTTCAGTACATAGGTAAGTAGTCGAAGGGTGCCGAGCGTGAGAGGGTGGTCCGTCCCAAGCGCTCGCTCGCGCACCTCAAGCACCCGCCGAAAAAGCGGCTCGGCCGCGGCGTAGTCGCCACGGCCTTGGTAGAAACCGCCTAAAACAGCAATGGTGCGCACAGTATCGAGATGCTCGGCGCCCAGTTCACGCTCCTGGATGGCAAGCGCGCGTCGAAGCGTCGGCTCGGCGACGTCCATGTCGCGCTGCAAGACAGCGATCCGCGCCAGGTTTGTCAGGGCACGCGCAGTCTCGATGTGCTCAGACCCGTGCTGGCGCTCGCAGAATTCGACTACGTTTTGCGCGAGTGGCCGCAGGGTCAGCGTCGCGTGCGCGTGGAAGTAGTTGAAGAACTGCGCATCAAACCAGGCCGCCACGGTTGCAGGGTCGGCGCGACGGCGATGGTCGTGCGCTTCGGCAAGCGCGCGACACGCCGCCGGTGTCACGTGCCGTGGCGACGCGACCTCGGCAAGCTGGCTCCAGAACGCTCCAGCCAGCTCATGCCCCCTGCGTCGCGGCTCGCGCAGCACTCCGTCATAGGTCACCTGATGCAACAAGTGATGCTGGAAGGAGTATTCCCCAGTATCGAGGCCAGCGTCTCGATGGATGACAAGTTGCTTTCTGAGGAGGACCGGGATAGCCGCCAGTGCGTCCGGATCGATTGCCGCCAGCGCCTGATCCCAAAACACGTGGCCGACGATGGCGGCGTTCTGGAGCGCGGCGCGTTCGGCTGGCTGGAGGGCGTCGAGCCGAGCCTGCAAAACGCCGGTGAGTGTGGAGGGAACACGCGCTTTGTGCAGCCGGTCAGCAGAAACGCGCCACCGATCGCCCTCGATCTCAATCACGCCGTCATCGATCAGCATCTTCACCAGCTCTTCCATGTAGAACGGATTGCCTTCGGCGCCAGCGGTGACGACAGCACGCAGGGTTGAAGGAATCTCGTCCATGCGCTGCAGAAGCGCGTCGGCGAGCTGGCGACTGAGTTCGCCGTCGAGCGGTTTCAGATCGAGGCGCCGATGCAAGCGATCGCCTTCGAGCCAGTCGATATGCCGCTCGAAGACGATTGGTCGGGTCATGATCAGGCTAAGCAATGGCGTATCGCGATTTGCCTCAAGCAGCCGTCCCATGAAAGCGAGTGTCTCGGCGTCGGCCCAATGAAGGTCGTCGAGGACGACGACCACCGGACGGCTCTCGCCGAGCCGGCGCAGGCAGAGCACGCAGGCGTCGAGGGCGCGATCCGTGAAGCGGCGCTCATCGCCGAGCAGCTCCTGCACATGCGGGCTGGCCGAGAAGTCAAGGCCGATCAAGTGACCGATGACATGGATCGGCGCCTCGCCCTCGGCGGCAAAGAGCGGAACCAGCTTGGACACGAGCTTGGCACGTGCCGCGTCGCCAGAATCGCCTTCGCCGATCTGCATCTGGCCGAGCAGCATGTCGCGCAGCACGCCATAGGGATGCAGCGCACTGCGCGGATGGGCGCGGCCGAGTAACAGCCAGCAGTTGTCAAGATCAAGTGTTTGCTGGAATTCGGCAAGCAGCCGACTCTTGCCCACACCTGCCTCGCCGACGATGGTGAGCGCATGCGACGAGCGCTCGGCACTGGTTGCGGCAAAAGTGCTCTTCACGACCTCGAGCTCGCTTTCTCGCCCGACCATTCGGGGACGCACGCCTTCGATGCCGCGGCTTGCGAATCTGAACGCGCGCGGTTTGGCGCGCTCGACGACGTAGCTGCGCAGGGGATGCTCGACCCCCTTCACGGTGACCATTACCGGCTCGCTCACCTCGAACAGACCCCGAATGTGGCGATAGCTCTCATGGCTGACTCGCAGCTTTCCGGACGGTGCGCTCTGCTCCATGCGCGCAGCGATGTTGACCGTCGCGCCGCGGATGCTTCCTTCGGCGTCGACGCCGCCGCCGAGCAGAACAGTACCGGTGTGAAGACCGGCCCGAACCATGAAGTCGGCAATGCCCAATCGCCGTTCAATTTCGATGCCTTGCGACTTGCTGTCCTCAATGATCGCCAAGCCCGCGTGAACGGCGCTCTCCACGTCATCCTCGTGAGCGGCCTCAGAACCGAAGGCGGCCAGCATGCCGTCGCCGGTGTACTGGAGAACCCGGCCAAAGTGCGTTTCCACAATCTTGGTGAAACGAGCTAAAGCTCTGTCCATCACCGTATGGATGTCTTCGGGACCGAGGCCTTGGCCGATCGCAGTCGACCCGACGACGTCGACGAAGAGAACGGTCACCTGCTTCAGCTGCTGATTCGGCTGAGCCGACGCTAAGCCGGCCAGCTCGCGCAACAACGGCTCAAGTACGACGTCGACAACGGAATCACCCAATAACCGGCGCTGGGCCTGGAGAGAGGCGATGGCCAGAGTCAGTTGTTCACGTCGGTCGTTCACGTGTTGGTTGGCAAGTGGTGCCGAAACGGCAACCTCATTGTCCGACAGCACGATACTCGCGCATCGACAACTTCGAGGGCTCTCGTGGCCTAATCCAATCAAATCGGTTCGCGAAACGCGGGGCCAAATAGAATCAGGACGCTCAATCAACGCTGCGCAACGCGCAACTTCTGCCGGACCAAGATGCTGTCGAAGTGGCAATTTTATGTATTGAACGCGCTCGGTCTGGTTGCCATCGCTCTTGTGATGGCCAACGGCATCCTGTTTAGACAGAACCGCAGTGACCAGATCGAGCTGAACCAGCGTCAGCAGTTCATCCAGCAGACCATTCCGCTGGAAGGTCTGTATCGAGAAATCATTAAGGCGCTCGCCGATCTGGCCATCAAGAGCAACGACCGTACCGTACTCAACATGCTCAGTGCGCAAGGTCTAAGTGTCACTGTCAACAGCCCCTCTCTCGCGGCCTCATCGGTTCCCAGGGCCGCGCAAGTCGACGACGCGAAACAAGGGAGTGGAAAGTGATGGATGACGAGGTGTTCACTGGCCCGGGCGATTTCGTGACCGGCGTTGGGCATGCACCTGACGTGCGCCGCGGCGTCTTCGTTCCGGCTCTGTTACTTGCACTCGCGCTAGTGGGCTGGCTGGGCTTTCAGTTCTCGCAGTTGTGGTTCGAGCGACAGCAACTCGCGTCGGTCCAACAAAGCCTGGATCCACAGGAGGCTGCCGCAAAAAAAGTGCGCCTTTCCCTCGAGTCCGTCGCCACGTCGACCGCAAAGCTTGCCAACGACGGCAATGCCAACGCGCGGGTGATCGTCGAGGAGTTGCGCAAACGCGGCGTGACAATCACCACGCCTGCGGGGCCCAAGACGCAATAGGCAAGGCCGATAAATGTTGGCGCGGCCGCACTCGAGCCTTCCACCCGTGACAAGACGCCTTGTCCACGGGGTCGTCAGATGCTTCCCAAGGACCGACGATTCGCGCCGGGTGTCGCCGATCCCACGGGTCGGAATTGCTCGACGGGCGTCATTCGATAGGTTGATATTTCTTGTTATCAACCGTGATGGATTGAAAGTCTCGTGACCATGAACGGACTTTGCCGGGCGTCACGTGCGCTCGCCCTGCTCCGAGCGCGCCGGCTACGTTGGACCAGGCGCCTCTTAACTTCAGCGACCCGCCGAGCATCAGTGGAGCGCTCGCACTGAAAGCCTCGACCACCTTTACGCTCCCGTTCGGAGCCAGGTACGGGACTGGATCCGACCTTCGAAAGAGCGCTGGGCCGATGATCGATTTCTCGTCGACGCCGACGTTCGATACGACGTCGATGAATACGCAAGCATTCACGCTGAGAATGATTCAACCGGTGTCGCCGGTCTACATCGAGAGTCTCTGGAACTCGGGTATCCCGAAAGAGCTGCTTCTCTATCTCTTTGTCGAGTCGATTCAGCCTGCGGGTGGGGGCAAGCCGATCCGAAACGATCCTGACGCTCCGCAAGACGAGTTCGAAACGTTCAGGACGCTGGTCTCCAACTAAATCACGAGTGAAGCAGAGCTTCGCTCATTCACGGTCGTTGAGCCTTTGGGGCTCCCTTACGCGATACAGGAGTGTGAATCCGCATCCGCGCCGCGCCCCGCTGCGGGTCATCCCGCACTTGCTAACGTTGGTGCCGACAAATATCTGCCTCTCCTGCGAGTCGACCCGAACCACTTCGAGACAGCCGTCATCGACAGCTAGGGCGGACTGTCCGCGCTGCAGATCTACCGGCGCTACCCATCGCAGATCGCGTTCTGCGTGCGCCCCTATGTTTTTCGCGACGCGAGGTTCTGGGCAACGGCCGGGCAGTCGCTACTGAAGGCAAACAACCCCGCGGCGTTCCCGTTGTTGGGAAGCCTCGTCGGCTCTCGCAGGTCTGCAATCCTGGATGGCGCCAGCGCGTTGAAGGGCGCCCCCACGGCGAACGGGGCCAGCGTCTTGCTGGACAAGAACGACTGCAAGGGCTTCGAGAAATTCGCGAAGCAGCAAAGTCCGACCGAGATCGAGAAGGGACAGGACGGCCTCGGGTACGTGCGTTGGCGGGGTACTGTCGACGTATTCCGATATCTGGGTTCGGTCCTTCGAAAGAATCGCATGAAGGCACCCGTGGCCTGGTGAGACTCCGGCGAGCTTCAGCACGAGTTGTTCGACATCGTCAAGGCAGAGAAAATGCAAGCGTCGCGAGTTGCGCGAATCACCGTCAACTACCTCGGCTCACCCTACTCGGTCGCCAACCTGGCCGAGAAGGCACCGTCGTCACCGGAACGGCACGACCACAGCCTGCAGGCATTGGCTCTTCTCAACCAACTCGTCAACGCATCCAAGCACTCGGAAGACCTCCCCACGCCGCGCACGCTTCAAGTGCTGCCCTAGCGATGGCAGTGTCTGATCGACGTCTTCATGTCGATCAGCTCGAACGCTGGTTGGCTGCAACGGACAGCGGCCACCGCACCGGCACCTTCGCCAGTCCGACTCTCTGTAACAACCACCCCAACGCCGCCGCATTGAACCCCTCCCCGTTCTCGATATTGCTCAGGTGCCCCGCCCTCGGCAGCACGCTCACCGGCGCGTTCCCGAGCTTGGCCGCCATCTCGACATGCATCGCCGGCGGCGTCAGCGGATCGTCTTCGCCGACGATGAAATGCGCCGGCGCCGTGATGGCGCGGAGGTCACCGACGTCGACCTGATCGACCGTCGCCTGGAGCGACTTGATGTACGACAGCTTGTGCAGCGAGGCGATGCTCTCGACCAGTTCCTGCAGGTGCTCCGCCGTCGCGTGCGGGCCGACGAGCGAGCGCGCGACGGCGTCGGCGATGTCGCGCGGCTCCTTGCCGGCGAGCAGCGGCGCGCGGCGGCTGTCGACGAAGGCCTGGCGCTGCTCGGGCGAGAACGCGGTGAAGCCCTCGTGCGTGTCGACCAGCGTCAGCGTCGCGACCCGGTCCGGGTGGAGCAGCGCCGTGCGCATCGCGATCCGCCCTCCCATCGACAGGCCGACGAGGTGTGCGCGCTTGGCGCCGAAGTGGTCGAGCACGCGCAGCACGTCGCCGACGAAATCGTCGAACGAGAGCGTCGTGCCGTAGTCGTCGCTCGCGCCGTAGCCGCGCGCGTCCCAGGCGGCGCACGAGAAGTGCGGCGCAAACGCGGGCAGCTGGCGGCGCCAGTTGCTGCGGTTGCCGCCGATGCCGTGCATGAAGAGGACGAGGCCGCCGCTGCCGTCGCCGGCGAGATCGAGAGCGAGGGCCGGCGCGCCGGGGACGCGGTAGGGGGCGGTGGCTGTCATGGTGGTCGTCACAGTCCGAGGTAGGCCTGGCGAATCTGCGGGTCGTCGGCGAGCGTGCCGGCGTCGGCGTGACGCGCGACGCGGCCGTTCTCGATCACGTAGCCGTAGCCGGCGACGGCCAGCGTGCGCCGCACGTCCTGCTCGGCGAGCAGCACGGTGATCGACTCGGCGGCGAGCGTTTGCACGAGATCGAACATGTGCAGGGCGACCAGCGGCGCGAGGCCGAGCGTCGGCTCGTCGAGCAACATCAGCGTCGGCTCGGCCATCAGGCCGCGGCCGATCGCGAGCATCTGCTGCTCGCCGCCGGAGAGCGTCGCGGCGAGCTGGTGGTCGCGGTCGCGCAGGATCGGGAACAGGTGGTAGACGTGCTCGAGCCCGCGCCGCACGTTCGGCCGCGCACGCGGGTTGACGCCGCCCAGGCGCAGGTTGTCGCGCACCGAGAGACCGGGGAACACCATCCGCCCTTCGGGCACGAGGACGAGCCCGGCTTCCACGCGCTCCGCGCACGAGGCGCGCGTGATGTCCTCGCCGCGCCAGCGGATGCGGCCACCGGCGACGGGCAACAAGCCGCACAGCGTCTTCATCAGCGTCGTCTTGCCGGCGCCGTTGGCGCCGAGCAGCGCAGTCGCGCCACCAGGCTGCACGGCGATCGTGAGGCCGTGCAGGATGCGCGTCGCGCCGTAGCCGCCGACGAGATCGTCGACCTCGAGCAGCGCGCTCACGCAGAGCTCCCAAGGTAGGCAGAAAGCACGCGCGGGTCGGCGCCGATCTCGTCGGGCGTGCCGATGGCGATGCACTCGCCGTGGTGCAGCACGACGATGCGCGCGCAGAGATCCATGAGCGCGCGCATCACGTGCTCGATCACCAGCAGCGTCAGGCCGTGCGACGCCCGCAGCCGCCGCAGCGTCTCGAGCATCTGCGCGACCTCGGTCGGCGTCAGGCCGGCCATGACTTCGTCGAGCAGGACAACGCGCGCGCCGGTGGCAACGGCGCGCGCGATCTCGAGCCGCTTCTGACCCGAGAGCGTCAGCGTCCCCGCGGGCTGGTCGGCGGCATCGGCGAGCCCGAGTGCATCGAGCACGGGCTGCGTGCTGCGATCCGCGACAGCGGCGTTCGGCATCGCGGCGCGACCGAACATCGCTGCCGTTCGCAGGTTCTCGCGCACGGTGAGCGCCGGGAACGGCTTGACGATCTGGAACGTGCGGCCGACGCCGAGCCGGCAGACGCGATCGGGCGAGAGCCCCGCGGTCGAGCGGCCGTCGACCTCGATGCGCCCGGTCGTCGGACGCTCGTTGCCGGCGATCAAGCTGAAGAGCGTCGTCTTGCCGGCGCCGTTGGCGCCCATCACGCCCACGGTCTCGCCCTCGGCGACGTCGAAGCTCACGTCGGCAAGCGCGACCAGGCCGCCGAAGCGCTTGCCGAGTCCGCGCACCGACAACAGCGGTGCGCTCACGACGCTTCCTTCGATGCGGCGACGCGCCGTCGCCCCGACCGGTCGAAGAGTCCGACGAGGCCGTCGGGCACGAGCAGCACGAACACGACCAGGATCGCGCCGAGCAGGACCATGTAGAGCAGCGGCGCGCGCGCCCAGAGCAGCTCCGAGAGCAGCGCGAGGAAAACGACGCCGAGCAGCGGCCCGCGCGTGTCGTCGCCGCCGCCGAGCACGGCCATCGCGATCACGGTCACCGACAGCATCGGATCGAAGACCTGGCCGACGACGAAGTAGGTCGAGCGCAGCGCCATCACGCCGCCGACCATGCCGGGGATCGCTGCCGAGAGCACGAAGGCGGCCAACTTGTAGCGCACCACCGGCACGCCGAGCGTCTCGGCCGCCTCCTCGTTCTCGCGCAGCGACCTGAGGCCGTGGCCGAAGCGCGAGCCGCTCACCCACGCGAGCAGCAGGGTCGCCGCCAACGCCAGCGCGAACATCGCGAAGTAGATCGTCGCCAGGTCGGGCGCGCCGAACAGGATCCGGCTCGCCGTGCCCGCTGCCGACTCGGCCGCGATGATGCTGTACTTGACGAGTTCGGCCAGCCCGTACGTGAGGATCACGAAGTACGGCCCGCGCACGCGCAGCACCGGCCCGCCGACGAGCGCCGCGAACGCCGCCGCGACCAGCCCCGCCGCGGGCAAGGCGACCCAGAGCGGGATCTTCTGCCAGGTGACGACGACCAGCGTCGCGCCCAGCCCGTAGAACACGACCGAGCCGAGGGAGACATAGCCCGTCATCTTCGAAAGCACACACCAGCTCTCGGTGAGCGCGAGCCACATCAGAAGCGCGAGGCCGACGCCGATCGCGTAGTCGTCGGCGACGAAGGGCAGCGCGGCGAGGACGGCGAAGCCGGAGACGAGCGCCGCCGTCCAGACGCGGCTCGCGAACAGCCCGCGCATCGGCCCTGCGCCTCAGGGCTTGGCCGCGCGGCGCGCGAACAGGCCGTTCGGGAAGAGCAGCAGCGCGCCGACGAAGCTGCCGTAGAGCAGCACCGAGCGCAGG
>Ga0123336_10001565_pt1 | contig 20950 bp, 22 predicted proteins | sample SSSSmetaG_FD_96466 | JGI IMG/M metagenome (GOLD analysis project Ga0123336, IMG submission 96466) | Glacier valley bacterial and archeal communities from Borup Fiord, Nunavut, Canada, to study Microbial Dark Matter (Phase II) - ​SSSS metaG | ecosystem: Environmental > Aquatic > Freshwater > Ice... | reverse complement strand
TATTCTTAAACACCGTCGGCAGCTGCTCGTACTTCACCTTGGCCAGCGGCGGGTACATCATCAGAATCAGGCCGATGGCCAGCGGCACGTTCACCGTGCCCACCGAGAAGTAGTTGATGGCCCCGTTGATGCCCGGCACGAAGTAGCCCAGCGCGACGCCCAGCGCCATGGCCAGGAATATCCACAGGGTCAGGCCCCGGTCCAGGCCAGAGAGTTTCTTTTCCGCCAGCGCGGCCGGGGCCGGCGCGGCGGGCAGGGGTTGATTTACAGTCGTCATAAAAAGCAGTTGTGTTAAGCGACGCCGACGGTCGGGCTGCGCCGTTCCATCTGCACCGTGTTGCGCCACACGCCGTGGTGCTGGCCAATCCGTTCGCGGTACCCAATCACCCGGAACCCGGCTTGCGTGTGCAGGCCAATGCTGGCCGTGTTTTCTTCAAACGTGCCGGCCTGCAGCGTCCATATGCCGCGGGCTTCCGAGTCGGCAATCAGGGCCTGCAGCAACTGCCGGCCCACGCCTTGGCCCCACGCTTCGGCCGCGATGTACACGCTGATTTCGGCCACCCCGCCGTACACGCAGCGGCTCGATACCGGCGATAGCGCCGCCCAGCCGAGCACCGTGCCGGCCTCGTCCCCCGCCACCAGCCGGCTGTGGCCCAGGTGGGCCTTATCCCAGGCTTCCCAGGCGGGAGCCTGCGTCTCAAACGTGGCATTGCCCGTCGCAATACCCGCTTCGTAAATGGCCTTTACCGCCGACCAGTGCGCTTCCGTCAGTGGAATAATCGTCATGGCTGCAACGGGTTAATAAGCCTTGCGAAGCATGTCCGCGTATTCGTTGGGCAGCGGCGAGGCCTCCACGGCCTGCGCGGCCTTCTCCACGTCGTATTCCACGCGCACCAGTTCCGAGCGCACGCTGTTGGGGTCGGTCAGCCTGGTGTTCTCATCCAAATGCACCAGCTGGTAGGCCGCCCGCGGGTCGCCGTCCTTGGGCTTGCCCACCGAGCCAATGTTTAGCGCGTGCCGGTAGCGGGTTTCGCCCCCCACCTCGTAGGCAAACGTGCGATGGTACGGCTTGTGCGTATGCCCAAACAGCATAATATCCGCATTGGCTTCCTGCAAAATGCGCAGGAAGCTGGCCTCGGGCCGGTCCTCGAACAGGTACTCGTTGATTTTGCGCGGCGACCCGTGCACCATCAGCAGGCCCAGCGTGCAGGGCTCCTCCTGGAAATCCAGCCGCATGTGCTTCGGCAAGTAGCGCAAGTAGCGCCGTTCGTCGGGTCCCACCACTTGGTTGGTGAAGGCGATGCTTTGCGCGCCCAGCCCCTTTTCCACGTCCGTCTTGTAGGCGCAGCCGCAATTCTCGCTGGCCAGCCCGATGCCCTGGTCGTAGTTGCCGGCCAGCGTCGGGATGCCCCGCCGCCGCACCTCGTTCACCACTTCGTTGGGCCAGGGCGCGTAGCCCACTAGGTCGCCCAAACAAAAAATCATGTCGGGCCGGTGCTGCTCCATATCGGCCAGCACCGCCTCCAGGGCCGGCAGGTTGCCGTGTACGTCAGAAAAAAAGGCAATTGTCATCGCAGAGAGAAAGAAGAGGAAAGTAAAACGGCGCGACCCCCGAGAGCCGCGCCGTTGGTCAATCTAGCAGCACCCGCCGCCCGGGGTGCAGCACGAGGCCGCCTGCGCCTGCGGCAGTGCCACGAGCTGGTGGCTTGGAATGCCGCAGGCATCCTGTGCCAGGCAGGCCGTTTGCTTCGGCGTCAGCACGAAGTCCTGGCCATCGAGGGCCAGGCCAAACTTGCCGATGGTGTCCTGCTGGTATTCCACCTCGATGTCCAGGTCCTCGCTCCCCAGAATCTTTTCCGAGAGGTTCAGGATGTGCAGGAATTTTTGCGGGGCCAGTCGGTGGTCGTAGTCGCCGGCTTCCCACAGCTGGAAGTTGGCCACCGTTTCCCGGCGCTCCACGCCGCCGCAGTCAATGAAGTGCTTGCTCACCAAGCCCACCTCCGTCACGTGGAAGTGGGCCGGCAGGTACTCGCCCGAAGGCAACCGGAAAGTAACCGCGTCCAGTCCGGCCAGGGACTGCTTCATTTCAGAGATTTTCATGGTTGAGAGGGTAAAGGGTGAAACGTAAGATTAGCAGCCGCAGGCCTCGTCCGGCCCGCAAGCGGCGCCGGCCGTGGCCTCGATGAAAAAGGCCGTGAATTGCTGGTGCACCTGCTGCAGCAGCGCGGTATTGAGGCAGTAGCACACCGTCAGCCCGTCAATCTCCCCGCGAATCAAGTCCAGGGCCTTCAGCTCCTGCAGGTGCTGAAACACCGTGGTGCGCGAGAGCGGCAGCTCGGCCGCAATGTTCCCGGAAATGCAGGTTTGCTTGGAAGCCAGAAACTGAATGATGGCCACCCGCGCCGGATGCGCCAGGGCCTTGGCCACGCGGGCCAGGTGCTGTTGCTCCTGCGTAAAAGCGGACGTCTTGGCGTGAGTCATAACAAAGTGTTGAAGTATGTCGCAAATATACGACATATTATGCCGTAAGTTTACGACATAGATTTTTTCTCTCACCGGCCTTCACCCACTGGCCACCTTTTTCTTGGTGCTGCCGGCGGCAAATCTTTGGGTTCAATTTTTTCAACCAACCCAAATGCCCAACCGCATGAGAAAATTAGTCGCGATGCTGGCCGCCAGCGTCCTGCTCTGCCTGGCCACCGTCATCGGTGTCCACGCCGGCCCACCCGTTCCCGACCGCAAGGTCCACCTCACTGAGGCGGTGATGTACGTGCCTACCGTGGCCACGTGCATCGCCGATACGGTGACAACCCCGGCGGCCGCCGCGCTGCAGCCTGCCCTGGGCCCGGTGGCCCCGGCCTCGCTGGTTGCCGTCGACTATACTGCCCTTTCATTCTAACTCAGAAGACGAGTCAACTGGTGAAATTTTTCCCAGTATCGGTTAAAAATCATCGCCGTGGCTGTTGCAGAACAAGCAGTATGGTCGGCTTCCCATTTTGTAGAGAAGTGCTGCAAGGCAAGAAGTCGTTTCTCGGCAAAGAAGTGACCTGACGCTTCAGCCCGTAGCCTCAACGTGGAAAAAACTGCCCGGACGCTGGACTGCTAAACCGGCCACCACCCGGAGATGCTGCCCGGGTCCGGAACCACCCCAGGTCTGGTCATGATTAAAATCAGAACCGCGGCTGACGTTACGCATGCCGTTGGCCGCCGTACCTCTGGACCTTCGCTAGCGGTATTCACCGATAGCATCCCCACTCCTCATGGTTCCTTCCCTGCTGATTCTAACGGATTTCTTTCAGGCCGCCAACCGCGCCCTCGACTACGCGACCAACCTGGCCTTGCCGCTGGGGGCCCGGCTGGTGCTGCTGCACGTGCGCCGTGATTCCATCATCGACCCGGAACTGTTCACCGGGAAGCTGTCAAATCTGGATAGCGAGGCCATAAGCATGGCGTTGAACAGCATTGCCAGCGAGCTGCCGGTGCCCGTGGTGGCGGAAGTAGGTCACGGCCGCGTGGCCTACGCCGTGGCCGATGCCGTGAGCCGCCACCACCCGACCCTGGTGGTGCTGGGCCGCCCCGACACGGAAGGCACACCCGATGAACTGGTCAGCACCACGGCGCTGGATATTTTGCGCACGGCCCCGTACCCCATGCTGGTGGTGCCGCACAACGTGCAAACCACTAAGCCACCGCGGCGGGTGTTGCTGGCCGTAGACGATGAACCATTTTCCCTCGGCCGGCACGCGGGGGCTATGCGGCACCTGCTCGATGCCCTGCACGCGGAGCTAACCGTGCTGCACGTGACGGAAAACGCCAACGCGGATGAAAATGCCGCCGCCGTCCTGGCCATGGTGCAGCGAACCGGCCTGACCGTCGACTTGGCGCAGCCCATCCGAACCCTTGGTGTTGTCGCTTCCGCACCGGCCGAAGGCATTTTGCAGGTGACCCGGCCCGAAGACGTTGATTTGGTGGTCCTCATTGCCCGGCCGCGTAGCTTCCTCGGCGAGCTGTTTCACCACAGCGTCACGGCGCAGGTGCTGCTGCACAGCCCGGTGCCCGTGCTAGTGCTGCCAGCTGAAGAATAGCCGAAGCCTTCGCCGGCGCTCGGCCCTGCTATCAGCGAGGTAGCGGCAGGCCTTAAAGCGGGGCCTGTTTTAATTTATCACGTACCAATACTTAGGATATGGAATCAATTACCGTCCGGATTCGAGTGGCCCTGAATGACTCCCCGGACTCCCCATTTTTCTTCGCGAGCGACTTAGCCGCGTTAAAGCAAATAGACCTCAAGCGCGATGCGCATTGGAACCACACCGACATCGGTACGGGTAACGAGCTTGTTATTAAAGGCAAAAAATATCGGGTGATTCGGCTTACAACCTCCTTTCACGACACGACCCATGACGATGCGGGGGAGCACGGCATCCACGCCTTTGGTCACGGGGACCGGTACCCGTACAATTTTGAGATTACCTACTATGTATCCGAGGTAGCTTAACGGCCCGCGGCTCCCGAGCCTAGCTGCCTGCGAACCCCGGCAACACCGTTTGCGGCCGCTGTGGTTGTCTCGAACGGTAAACGGGTATCCCGACAAAAAGCCAAACCCATGGACTACCACGTCGTTTCAGTGGGTGAAGTCGCTCGCTCGCTACGCACCACTCCCGCCGGGCTCGACGCGGCCACCGCCCGGCAGCGGCTGGCCGAGCATGGCCCCAATGCATTGGCCGACGCGAAGAAGAAGACCGTGTGGCAGTTGTTGCTGCACCAACTGGCCGACGTCATGATTTTGGTGCTGCTGGTAGCGGCCGGGGTGTCGGGCCTGGTGGGCGAGTGGAAATCGGCCTACGTCATCCTGGCCATTGTCGTCCTGAACGCCGTCATCGGCTTCGTCCAGGAATACCGGGCCGACCAGGCCATGGCAGCTTTGCAAAAGATGGCGGCCACGCGGGCCCAGGTGCTGCGCAGCGGCCAGACCGTGGAGGTGGCGGCCGCCGACTTAGTGCCCGGCGACGTGGCCGTGCTCGAAGCCGGCGACGTCATTCCGGCCGACGTGCGCTTCCTCGAAACCCACGCGCTGAAAGTTGACGAATCGTCGCTCACGGGTGAGTCTACCAACGTTGAAAAGAACCCGGACGCGCTGCCCGCCGGCGAGCAGCCGCTGGGTGACCGGCGCAACATGGGCTACCGGGGCACCTTCGTGACCAATGGCCGGGCCACGGCCTACGTGGTAGCCACCGGCATGAAAACCGAGCTGGGCAAAATTGCCGAGCTCATCCAGACCGAAGAAACGGTGACGCCCCTGCAAAAGCGGCTGGCCACGCTGGGCAAGTACCTGTCGGCGGTGGCGTTGGTGGTCGGCGCGCTCTTTTTTGGGCTGGGTTGGCTGCGGAACGAGCCGCTGGGCAACCTGCTGCTGGTGTCCATCTCGCTGGCCATTGCCGCGCTGCCCGAAGCGTTGCCCGCGCTGGTCACCGTCTCGCTGGCCCTGGGCGCCAAGCGGCTCATGCAAGACCACGCCCTTATCCGCAAGCTGCCGGCCGTGGAAACGCTGGGCTCGGTCACCTACATCTGCACCGATAAAACCGGCACCCTCACCCTGAACAAAATGACGGTGGAGCACACCTACGCCGCGCCGGCCTTTGCCCTGCCGGTGTTGGACAATAAAACCGGTTTGCTCGCGGCCATGGCCCTGAACAACGACGTGACCCGGGACCCCACCGGCAACTGGCTCGGCGACTCCACCGAGGTGGCGCTGGTGCAGTACGCGGCTGGCAAGGACCACGCCCGTGCCGCCGTGGAAAGCCGGTTTCCGCGCGTCGGGGAACTGCCCTTCGACGCGCAGCGCAAGTGCATGAGCACGCTCCACCAAACCGACCAGGGCGTGCTCTGCCTCACCAAGGGGGCCGTGGGCGTTTTGCTCACCCAACTTGGCCCGGACCAGCAGGCAGAAATTCCGGAGCTGCGGCGGCGCGTGGACGCTTTGGCCGCCAAGGGCTTCCGCGTGCTGGGCTACGCCGCCAAGCTGCTGCCCGCCCTGCCGACGGAAATCACGCCCGCTGCCGTCGAGTGCGGGCTGCGCTTCATCGGTTTTGCCGGGCTGATTGACCCGCCCCGCGAGGAGGCCCGGCAGGCGGTGGCCGAGTGCAAGGCCGCCGGCATCATCCCCGTCATGATTACCGGCGACCACCCGCTGACCGCCAAGGCCGTTGCCGAACAGCTGGGCATCCTTTCCGCCGCCGATGAGCTGGTGCTGACGGGCCCGGAGCTGACCAAGCTTGACGAGCCCGCCTTCGCGGCGCTGGTGGAAAAAGTGCGGGTGTACGCCCGCGTCGACCCAACGCAGAAACTGCGCATCATCCGCGCGTTGCAGGCCCGGCACCAGTTCGTGGCCATGACCGGCGACGGGGTGAACGACGCGCCCGCGCTCAAAAACGCCGACATCGGCGTGGCCATGGGCATCAACGGCACGGAGGTGGCCAAGGAAGCGGCGGCCCTGATTTTGCTCGACGACAACTTCGCCACCATCGTGCACGCCGTACGGCACGGGCGCCGGATTTTCGACAACATCCTCAAGTTCATTCGCTACATTCTGACGGGCAGCGCGGGGGAAATCACGGCACTGTTCGTGGCGCCGCTCTTTGGCCTGCCCGTGCCGTTGCTGGCCATCCACATCCTGTGGGTAAACCTGATAACCGACGGCTTGCCCGGCCTGGCGCTGGCCTACGAGCCCTCGGAAGCCGGCAACATGCAGCGCCCGCCCACCGACCCGCGCCAAACCATCTTCGCCAACGGGCTGGGCTGGTTTATTGTCCTGGTCGGGGCGCTGGTGGGCGGGCTGACCATCGGCACCGAAGCCTGGGCGCTCCGCAGTGGTGTTGCCCACTGGCAAACGATGGCCTTCACGGTGCTTTGCTTCAGTCAGCTGGGCCTGGCGCTCGCCATACGGTCGCGGCGGGAGTCCATTTTTACCCAGGGCCTGCTGACGAACCAGCCCATGCTCGGGGCGGTGGGGCTGACCGTTGCCTTGCACCTGCTGATTGTGTACATGCCTTTTTTCAACCGGATATTCAACACGCAGGCGCTGACGTGGGCGGAGCTGGGCATCACCGTGGCCGTTTCAAGTTTGGCGTTCTGGGCCGTGGAGCTCCAGAAGCTCATCAGCCGGCGGCGGGGGCGGCCGTTGGTGCAGCTTCAGGCGCTTGCCCCTGGGGCAGCGCGTCCGGCCGCACCAGCGGCGTAGAGGTCTTTCACCGATTGGGTTCTCCTACAGATACCCGGGCCGGCGCATCTTGGTGCCGTCGGCGTTAAAAACCAACGTACGGCTGATGTTGCTCTCGCAGGTGGCCGTCTCGTAGGTGATGGCCTGCGTGCGGGCGTTCACGAATTTGTCGGCCTGGCAGACCCTCCGGCTCGGGTAATGGGCCACCAGCGTGTGGCGCACGGAGGCTGGCAAGGCGTTTAGGTCCATGGAGTTACCGGTCGCCTCCACGTCGCCATCGGTGCTGAATCGGACCAATTGTACGGCTTGGCTTTGGGTGAAGCGGGCCTGGTACAGACCCTGCGTTCTTTTCCACTGCACCCCCGTAGCGAGCGGATAATGCTGTTGCAGGGCCACTAAGGCCAGCGGCGGCACCAAGTCGGGGGTGATGATTTGGGCGTGGCCGGTTCTGGCCACCAGGAAGAGTGCGCAAAGCAAAAGGAGGGGTTTCATAGCGGGAACCGGCGGCTACCCGGGCTGTCGTGAGGGCACCGGTAAAGGTCCCGCGACGTTCGGGGCCGGCACATGATGCCGGTCAGGTCAGGTACCTGATTATTGTCAGTTGCACAGGCTGGTGCATTCATCAGAACAAGGGGTACGACCATGCGGGTTACTACCCTCACATCAGGAAAAAAGCGGCGGGCGCCAGCGGCGTGGGCACATCCGGCTCCTGCAGGAGTTGCTTGAGGTTGATTTCGACGGTGCGGGCAATGGCCGTGACCGGCGTATCGGTGGGCTTGTTGCTGAATGGGTCCTGCAGGTAGCGGGCCGTGCGCTCCAGCAGAAAAAACGACGAAGCCGTGGTCAGCAGCACCGGAATTTCCCACAGCCCGATGGTCTTGACCAGGCCCAGCGACAAAGTCATCAGAAACAAGTAAATGAAGAAGTACACGAGCAGCCGGTAGCTCACCGGAAACACCGTGGTTTTGATGCGTTCGGCCTGCCCCATGGAGTCGCAGAGGCGCACCAGCGTGGCGTCGAGCTGCACCTGCTGGTAGGCGCTGATGGCCTGGCGCTGCAGCAGTTCTTTCAATTGAACGGAGTGCAGGGCGAGCAGGGCAAAGGGTTTGTTGGCCTGCGGGCGCAGATACGCCAGGTCCGGCTCAGACAGGTGAGCGGCCAGTCCGGCCACGGGGTCGAGCCCGCGCAAGGACTGGCCGAGGCAGTAGCACCAGGCAATCTGGCGGTGAGCGGTGGTTCGCAAAGGCGAATCCAGGGCGGCAGGATGCAAATGCTCGTCCGCTACAAACGTGCGAACCTGTAGCACCAGCGTGCGCGAGTCGTTGGCGATGGCGCCCCAAATCTTGCGCGCCTCCCACCACCGGTCGTACGACTGGCTGGTTTTGAAGGCCAGCAGCAGGGCAATGGAGCTGCCCAGAATGGTGGGCAGCTGCAGGGGAATCAGCGGCAGGTACTCGCCAAGCCAGAGTTTCAGCAGATGAAAAAAGCTGGAAATGAGCAGCACCCGCACCACGTCGGCCCGGATGTGCTTAAAAATGTAGCGCAGGGGAATCCGGGCGTTGAGCAGCATAGCAAACAGGGGCTGGTGACCCCTTACAAAATCGGTTAAAGACCAATGACTTAGCTACCGAGCAGCGCCCGATGGGCCGTGGCTACGTCGTCGAAGCCGGCCACGGCGCCACCCGTGATGCCCAGCAAGGCTTCTTCGGTGGAGCGCCGGGCCAGGAAGTTAATGGAATACACCACGGAATGATTTTCCGGGCCGGCGCGCCGGGCCCGCGGGTACCAATCCCGTCTGACCCAATCGGCCATGTCGGCCCAGTAACCGTGAATGGCTTGGTGGTTGTCCTGCAGCCGGTGGCAGTGCTGGCGGCCCAAATACGCTGATGAGCTCGTAGCCGGCTTCGATGGTCGTCGGCGTTTGCTCCCGGGCCCAGATGGCGTGGAGGAAGTCCGTTACGACGTCGTATTTCAGCACCAGGGAAGCGGATTCGTGAAGCAGGCGGTGTTTCATTGAAAACCAGTTTACCCCGCAAAGTTTAGTTGTTTTGGCCCTGGCAACCATGACATCTATCACGCAGACGCGTGACGTGCGTCATGCTTTCTGGCTTGGGCACCGCGGACCTTTGAGCGTAGTTTTCCTTGCCGTCCAAGGAGCTTTTCCTCGAATGTTGTTCTGCATGAATCAGCGCTTTAAAGTCGTCAGCCTCACCCACCAGCACGCGCCGCTCGCCATCCGGGAGCTGCTGGCATTGGACGAACCCGCCTGCCGCGCCTTACTGCTCATCGTGAGCAAAGAATTGGGTTTGGCCGACGTACTGGTGCTAAGCACCTGCAACCGCACCGAAGTGTACTACAGCGCCGCGCAGGACCAAAGCGCCGCCATCCTCGGCAAGTTGGCGGCGCTAAAGAACATCCCCGACAGCGCCTCGATAAGCACCTGTTTTAACAGCATCACCAGTGCCCCTGCCGCCGTGCGGCACCTGTTTGAGGTGGCCATGGGCCTCGACGCGCAGGTTGTCGGCGACCAGCAAATCAGCCACCAGGTGAAGCAGGCCTACCAGTGGGCCGCCGACGCGGACGCAGCCGGCCCGTTTCTGCACCGGCTGCTGCACACCGTGTTTTTTACGCACAAGCGCGTGCGCCAGGAAACGGGTTTTTGCGACGGGGCGGCCTCGGTGGCCTACGCGGCCTTGCAGCTGGTGGAAGACCTGACGGCCCACCTGGCCCGCCCGCGGGTGCTGCTGGTGGGGGCGGGCACCTTCGGGGCGGATGTGGCCCGGTACTTTGGCGGTAGCGGCCGGTTTGCGCACGTCGCCATTTGCAACCGCACGCGGGCCAAGGCCGAAGCCCTGGCCGCCGAGTGCGGCCTGCAAGTGCTCGACTTTGCCGACTTGGCCCAGGGCCTTCAGGCGGCCGACGTGGTTGTTTCGTCGGTAGCGGCGCCCGCGCCCGTCATCACCCCGCAACTGCTGGCCCAAGCGGCGGTGCTCAGCCACAAGTACCTGGTGGACCTGTCGGTGCCCCGCAGCATTGCTCCCGCCGTGGAAAACGTGCCCGGCGTGCTGCTTTACCCCCTCGATGCCATCCAAAGCAAAGCCTCCGCCGCGCTGGACCGCCGTTTGGCGGCCGTGCCGCAGGTGCGGGCCATCATTGCCGAAAGCATGGCCGAACTGCGGAATTGGAGCGAGGAGATGGAGGTTTCGCCCACCATCCAAAAGCTGAAAAACGTTCTGGAGCAGTTGCGGCAAGAAGAAATGAAGCGCTTCGGCAAAAAAATGAGCCCCGCAGAAGCCAGTCTGCTGGACGACATTACGAAGTCGCTGATGCAAAAGGTGCTCAAGCAGCCCGTGCTGCACCTCAAAGCGGCCTGCAAGCGGGGCGAGCCCGGCCAGTTGGTGGAAGTGCTCAGCGAGCTGTTCGACCTGGAAAAGCAGCCCGTTGAGGCGCGGGTCTGAGCGGGGGTATTTTAAGGTATAGACCGTCAGCCTGCGCTTGTCGAAGCAGCTCTACCGCGTAAGTAGTTCAATCAAATCAACGAAGCGGTAGAGCTGCTTCGACAAGCGCAGCCTGACGACCTGACAAACGTCATGTTTCCGGCCCTTGCACGTCATTCGCAGCCCTAAAATGAGACCAGACATTTGCCTAAGGTTCAGCTTGCTGGCCGAGTCAATTCACATTTCTCTTTTCTCATGAAAAACCTGCTGGTTCCCACCGACTTTTCCCCCGAATCGCACCACGCCTTTGGCGTGGCCCTGCAACTGGCCGCCCGAACGGGCGCCAGCGTGACGCTGCTGCATGTGCTGGCCGTGCCCGAAGCCGCCGGTTTCAGCACGTTTGGCGGCCCGGTTGGGAACGACGGTGGGATGGACAACGTATTCATGGTTAAACTCCTGCAAGCCACCAAACGGCGCTTGCACGGGCTGCGGGACGAAGCCGGCCGCACCGCCCCCAACGTGACCGTGCACGATATGGTGCTGACGGACAGCACCGGCCCCGCCATCTTGCAAGCCATCGAAACGCAGCATATTGACCTGGTGGTCATCGGCGCGCAAACCCACTCCACGATGGAGCACCTGTTGAACGGCTCGCATACCGAGGAGCTGATTCGCCGGGCACCCTGCCCGGTCCTCACAGTCAAGTACGCCGTAGCGGATTTTGCGCCGCGCCGCATCCTGTTCCCGTCCGACTTCATGCCCGAAGCCGACCAGGCCGTGGCCGGCTTGCGCCAGGTGCAGGCCCTTTTTCCCGATGCCGAGCTGCACCTGCTGAAAGTGGTGAAAGCGGAAGTCGAAGTTGCCGACACCCAGGACTGCATCCTAGCATTTGCGGAGCGACACGGCTTGCAGCACGCCCGGCCCGCCGTTTTCATCGACGACAGCCCCGTTTCGGGCATCGCCGCGTATGCCCGGCAGATGCAGGCCAATTTGCTGGTCGTCCCCACCCACGGCCGCACGGGCCTGAACCGCCTGCTACACACCAGCAGCGTTGCCGAAGCCGTGGCCACCCACGCCTTCCCGCCGGTGCTCACCTTCAAGCTGGTCGAAGCAGTTGCTTAGTCAGCCAGCATAAAGTAGCGGCGCTACCGCAAACGACAACGCCCGGCTGGATAACCAGTCGGGCGTTGTCGTTTGCAGGCCGACAGGTTCAGGCACTGCAGGGCTCGCGCAGGTCGATGAAAATGAGCTTCCAGCGCCCGCCCGCACCCGCCGATTTGGAGAAGTGAAACCGGAACCCCGTCCGGGTTTGCAGCACCGTGCGCACGGTGCGCCCTTGTGCGGCTTGGCCCTGCGCGGCGGTGCCGCCCGTCACGGTGGCCTGGGGCCAGAAGTCCAGTCTGCGGAAGGCGGTGGCCGGGCCAGAAAAGCAGCCCGCGTGCGCAAAACCGGCGTTTTGCTTGGTTTGTAAGTTGCAGTCGGCATCCGGTAGCTGCTTGGCCACCTGTAGCTTGGCACCCGTCATGAGTTGCTTATCTAAGGAAAAAAATGACTGACCGGACGCGGCGCGGCGAAAAGCCCTCACGTCGGCCACCCGCGTCACCGTGGGCACGGCGCCGGGCTGCTCCAGAATCCAGAGGCCAAATTCCGGGTCGATGAGCTGGTTGAGCACCCGGGCGTCGTGGCCGCGCAGGGCGCCTTCGAGCAGCAGCCAGGCCCCGGCCACGGACGTGTCGGCGGGCAGCACGGCGTTTTCGGTGCGGCCGGCGGCCGAGTCCGGCTTGGGGGCGGTGGCGGGCCGGGCGCGCACCGCGCTTTGCGCGGCGGGCTGGTCGGGCATGCCGTTGGGATTTTTGGTATCGCAGGCCCCCAGCAGCAGTGCGGTGGTGCAGGGTAACCAGGTGAGCAGGCGCATGGCGGGTTGGGTTAGGGGATGAGTTGTCTCTGGTTGATAGTTGTTAGTTAGGTGTTTAAGATAACTCTAGCGCCAAACAATTGACAACTAACAACTTAATTTGGTGGGGTGCCGGCGTCGGCGTGCAGCCAGTCGATGCCCTGGCGGAGCCAGCGCTGGGAAGCTTCCTCGGGCGAGCCGGGCTCGGGCAGCAGGTTGTAGTGCCACTCGGCCTGGGGCGGCAGGCTCATGAGGATGCTTTCGGTGCGGCCGCCGGTTTCCAGGCCGAAGCGGGTGCCGCGGTCGATGGCCAGGTTAAACTCGGCGTAGCGGCCGCGGCGCACCAGCTGCCAGTGTTTCTCGCGCTCGGACCAGGGCAGGTCGCGGGTTAGGCGAATGATGGCCTGGTAGGCGCGGCCGTACACTTCGCCCACGTCCTGCACGAAGGCGAACAGTTCTTCAAACGAGCCGTCCTGGCCCACGGTAAGGCGGTCGAAAAAAAGGCCGCCCACCCCGCGGGTTTCCTGGCGGTGCGGCACGTAGAAGTACTCGTCGGCCCAGGTTTTGAAGCGGGCGTAGTAGTCCGGGTGGTGGCGCTCGCACACGTCCCGAATCTGCTCGTGAAACCAGCGGGCCTGCGCCACGTCCACGTAAATAGGTGTCAAGTCCAGCCCGCCGCCGAACCAGGCTTCGCCGTTGCCGGCCTCGAAGTAGCGCACGTTCATGTGCGAGATGGGCACGCGCGGGCTGCGCGGGTGCTGCACCACGCTCACGCCGGTGGCGAAATAGCGCCGGTCGGGCAGCTGCAGCGACTCCGCCACCTTTTCACTCAGCCCGCCCCACACGGCCGAGAAGGCCACGCCGCTTTTCTCCAGCACGTCGCCGTCCTGCAGCACCCGCGTGCGGCCGCCCCCGCCCCCGGCGTGCTCCCAGGCGGTTTCGGCGAACTTGGTGCCGCTGCCATCGGCCAGCTCCAGTCGGTAGCAGAGCCAGTCCTGGAAGTGGCGCATCCAGTTTTCCACGGTGGTGCGCGGGGGAGCAACGGCGAAATCAGCGGAGGTATTCATGGAGAAGTTGAGTTGGGAAATCGAGGAATGTTGGGTAGCGCGTAGGCAATGAGAAGGGACTGTCATCCTGAGCAGAGCGAAGGACCTTCTCCCGTTTGCAGGACTTGTTCAGCCGTGGCAAGGTGCTTCCTGCGTCAGCATGACAGGCGGCGCAGTAGCGATGCTTCGACTGCGCGGACGCCAGATGAGCCTGACCGTTTACTATGGCATTGCTGCGCCATTGGCTACACCCACGGAATGGTGTGATAAACCGAGCGGGCGCTTGGCACCGCCAGCAGCTCCGGATGCTGCGCGCAACGCGCACAGCAGGATTCCTGGCCCGCGTTGTACCCAACGGCGCGCAACACCAACACCGGGATTTGGGTGTGGTAGGCCCGCGTTTTGGTGTAGCAGCTACCGAAGTATTCTACCAATTGCCCGGCGCTGGTGGGCGCGATAACCAGCAAATCGGCGTGCTCCCGGGCGCAAAACTCATCAACGCCTTCCAGCCGGGCCTCGTCTTCCACCAGGTGTTCGGTGACGGGGGCGGCCCAAACCAGCTGCGTGGCAGCAGCACTCAAGGCCTGTTTCAGGGTCCGGCGCTTGGGCCGGTCGAGGGGTGCGTAGAACTGCACTAGCTCCAGCGGCGCCGGAAAAGCGCCCGCCAGCGCCGACAGCCGCCGCAGGAAGCTTTTATCCAGCACGCCAAAATCGGCGGAGAACACCACGCGGCGCGGCAACGAGCGCCGGCCCGCCGGCACCACCAGCACCGGGCAGGTGAGCAGCCCGGCCAGCGCCGCGGCGTGGCTGTCGGGCGTTGCCTGGTGGCAGCAGTCGATGTGTTCCAGGCCCATCACCACCAGGTCGGCCGCGCAGCGCACGGCCTCGGCCTGCACGTGGTCGGGCAATGCGCCCGCCAGCACCCGGTAGCGGTAGCGAATGCGGCGGCCGTCCTGGCGGGTGAGCTGCTGGTAGCGCAGGCGTTCTACCAAGCTGCGCAGGCGCTGTTCCTCGGTGGCCAATATTTCAGCGGCTACTCCGGGGGCAGTTGGGATGCAGTGCAGCAGCACCACTTCGGCGGGCCAGCGCACGGCCAGCTTGTTGGCGTAGGCGAGGGTGTGTTCGGCCGCAGCGGTGTGGTCCAGGGGAACGAGGATGGTTTTCATGGGTTTGCAGAAGGCCTGAAATGGATGAGTAAAAGGGGGAAGGCTAATGGCAGTCGTAGCCAGCTTTTGGGGCGGCGGGGGTGCCCGCTGCGGTCGCGCTCAAGCGGGGACTCACGTAGGGAATGCCCAGGCCCAGCCCGCGCACGATGAACAGCACCGCCAGCAGCGACGCGGCGTAGGGAACCGCCCGGCGCATTCGCCCGCGCCAGGCCAGCGGCACCAGCCGCCCGCTCAGCGAGAGCCCGAACATCAGCGGCAGCGTGCCCAGGCCGAAGCAGGCCATGTAGGCCGCCGCACCCGCCACGCCCGGCGCACTCAGCGCCCCGGCCAGCGCGAGGTACACCAGGCCGCAGGGCAGCAAGCCGTTCAGCACGCCCGTGGCGTACAGCGCCGGCCACGAAGCCTGCTGAAACAGGCGGCCCAGCGTGGTTTTCACCCAGGCCAAGGGTGCGTTCAGGCCCAGCAAACCGGCCAGCCGGCTGGTGTACCGCGTCGGCACCGCCACCAGCAGCAAAATCAGCACGCCCGAGGCGATGGACAGGCTTTGCTGCACGCCGGCAAGGCGCAGGCCGTGGCCCACCAGCCCCGCCCCGGCCCCCAGCGTGGCGTAGGTGGTGACGCGGCCCAGGTTATACAGCAGCCGCCCACCCCCGTAGCGCAGCCCCGACGAACTCGCCTGCCCCGGCAGCGCCAGGGCAATGGCCCCGCACATGCCCACGCAGTGGAAGCTGCCCAACAACCCAAACAAAAAGCCAGCCCAGAGCATGAGGTGAAATGGTGAGTAGTGAAATGGTGAGTAGTGGGTTTGACGTTCAATCTGCGCAACATGCGCGGATGGCGCAGATTGAACGTCAAACCCACCATTTCACCTAATGGTAAGTTCCTGGTCGACGAAATAGGCTTGCCCGCCCGCCGTGAAATCGAGGCGCACGCGCCAGTAGCCGGGCCGCATTTTGCGGGTGTTGATGCGCTGTGCCAAGTCGGCGGCGGGCAGCAGGGGCAGCGCGAAATCCAGCTTTTGGTCGGAAGGGCGAAAAAAATGTATTTGGCCCTGCACCGCTTGCCCGGCCAGCGTGGCGGGCAGCTGCAGGGTGAGGCGCTGCGCGGCTTCGTCGTAGCGCACGAGCACGGGCGCGGGCAGGGCGGCGGTGCGCGCCACCGTTTCCATGCGCTGCTGGAAGGCCAGCTCCTGCTTGTAATAGTCCGGACTCACCAGCTCCACGTTGGTGCGCATGGCCTGCTGCACCATGCTGCCGATGTAGACTGCAAAGAGTACGAAGGTGGCGATGATGGCATAGGGCCACAGGTTGCGCTTTGGGGTGGTGACGGGGGCAGGAGTGGACATGTTCAAGAGGAAAAAAGGGCCGTCATGCAGTGCTGAATGAATCAGAACGGTCATGCTCATCTGGCGTCCGCGCAGGCGAAGCGGTAGAGATGCTTCGACTGCGCGGACGCCAGATGAGCAGGACGGGCTTTCTGAAAGTTCTCGCTACTGCGTGGGCCCGAGAAACTTGGTGCTGGTTTCGCTTATCAGCTGCCCGCCGCTGAACAGGCCGATGCGGATTTTTTGGTTGGTGCGGTGCAGGGCCGCGCGGGGCAGCTCAGCGAAAAATACGCCCTCGGTAATGCCCTGGGCGGGGAGTTGCAGGCCGTTGGCCCCGACGAGCGTGACCTGGCCCTGCGCCGGTTCGAGGATGCGCACGGTGAGGGGGTAGGCGTGGTTGGTCTTGTTGATGACGGAAATGTTGTAGAGGTTGGTGATGGTGCCCCGCTCGGTGGTTTGAAAGAGCTGGCCCGGCGTGCGCAGCACCGTGGCTTCCACGTTGGCGCGCGAGACCAGCAGGCCGGTGAGCACGGCCAGCAGCACCAGCAGCCCGCCCGACAGCGCCTTCATGCGGCCGGTGAAGCGAAAAGGCGTGCCGTTGGCAATGCCGTTTTCCGAGGCGTGCCGAATCAGCCCTTGCGGCAGCTTCACCAGGTCCATGATGGCGTCGCAGGCGTCGATGCAGGCGGTGCAGTTCACGCACTCCATTTGCTGCGCGCCGTTGCGGATGTCGATGCCCGTGGGGCACACCTGCACGCACTGGTGGCAGTCGATGCAGTCGCCGGCGGTGCGCGCCTGGTTTTTGCGCAGCTTCTCGCGCGGCTCGCCCCGTTTATAGTCGTAGGCTACCACCAGGCTGTCCTGGTCGAGCAGTACGCCTTGCAGGCGGCCGTAGGGGCACACAATGGTGCAGACCTGCTCCCGAAACCGGGCAAACACAGCGTAAAAAACGCCGGTGAACAGGACCATGGCGGCCAGCCCTTCCAAGTGGGCTCCCGGCGCGTCGGTGGCAATGGCCACCAGCGCCTCCGAGCCGATGATGTAGGCCAGAAAAGTGTTGGCAATCAGGAATGAAACGGCCACGAACAGGACGTGCTTGGTGGTTTTGCGCCAGGTTTTATTCCAGCCCCACTCGGCCCGGTCCAAGGCTTTTTGCTGCGGGGCGTCGCCTTCCAGCCAGTACTCGATGCGGCGGAACACCATCTCCAGAAAAATGGTCTGCGGGCATACCCAGCCGCAGAACACGCGCCCGTACACCACCGTGAACAGGATGATGAACACCAAAAACGTGAGCGTGGCCAGTAGCAGAATGAAAAAATCCTGCGGCCAGAATATCTGCCCGAAGATGATGAACTTTCGTGCCGGCAGGTTCAGCAGCAGCACGGGCAGCTCGTGGATGCGCAGCCAGGGCCCGGCAAAGAGCAGCGCCAGCAGGCCGTAGCTAATCCATTTGCGGGCGCGGTAGAGCCGGCCCGACGGCTTTTTGGGGTAGAGCCACACCCGCTGGCCGGCCGCGTCTACCGTGGCGATGGAGTCGCGGAACGAGTCGTCGGGCTTGAATTGGGTGGAGGGCATGGGGTGGATTTGGGGAAACGAACCAAAAAAGAACGGTCATGCTTATCTGGCGTCCGCGCAGTCGAAGCATCTCTCCCGCTTCGTTGCAACGGGTCCAGGCGAAGCGGGAGAGATGCTTCGACTGCGCGGACGCCAGATGAGCATGACGTGCTGCTGCCATTGCAAACCGTTGCTACAGCTTCGCCACTGGCTTGGCCATCGGCTTCTCTTTCTCGCCCTGCGGCGGCTTGGCATCGGCGGGCAGTGAGCCGTGCAAACTCAGCGCGTAGGAGGTCACTTGCAAAATCTGCTTGCCGGTGAGCTTGCCCTTCCAGGCCACCATGCCCTTGCTGGGGATGCCGAACTTGATGGTTTTGTAGACGTGGTTCACCTCGCCGCCGTGCAGCCAATAGTCGTCGGTCAGGTTGGGGCCCACTTTGCCTTCGGCGTTGGCCCCGTGGCAGGGGGCGCAGTTGGTGACAAAGATGCTTTTGCCGCTGCTCAGGTCCGCTTTCGTGTTCAGGGCCAGGTAGGTGGTGAGCTTGGTGGGGTCGTCGGCTCCGGCCGCGACGAGCAAGGCGGCCTGGCGCATTTCGGTTTCGTACTCGGCCACTTGCAACGGGCCGCTGCGCGTGACGTGGTAGTAGCCCACGTACACGACGGCAAACACGATGGTGAGGTAGAAGCCCATCTTCCACCACGGCGGCAAGTCGTTGTCGAACTCGTGGATGCCGTCGTAGTCGTGGTCGAGCAGTTCGTCGCGGTACTCGCCGCGCACCAGCGTGGGGTCGCCCACCAGCAGGCCCAGCACCTTGCCGCTCCAGGTGCCGTGCACCGTGGGCAGGTCGTAGAGTTGGCGCAGCTGCGGCTTCATCTGCACCACGATGGTGATGCCGACCAGCAGCAGCACCAGCAGCAGCAGGCCCAGCAGACTTAGTAGCAGCCAGAACAGCAGCTCCTGCTCGGTCATTGGGGCGGCGGGCGCGGGTACGGCCGCGTCGGTAGCCTGGGCGGATGCCGCACCGCTCACGAGCAGGCCGGCTGCGGTCAGCAGTGCCGCTCGGGTCGTTCCGGTGAACTGCTTTACCATGTCGTTACCCTCCTTTCCGCGGCCGTGGCCGGTGCATTCGTCGCTGCCGCTGCCGCAAGTTGCTGGCCGCGCCGCTTGAGCTGCGCCGCGACCGTGAGGCCCGTGAGCAGGATGGCCAGTACCACGAGGCCGAGCAGCCCCAGCACCAGCCCAAACGGCGCGCCGCTGGAAGCCGCCGAAGCGCCTACCGGGGCAGATTGGGCCGTTGCCACGTAGCCCGTAAGTAGGCCCGTGGCAGCCAAGGAGAAAGTGCGGAGGGTTAGCATGGCGTTTCGGAGCTAGTGGTATTGGTGGCAAGTCCTTCGTTGCCGTCGAGCAAAGGCAACTGGCTCATGGTGCGGATGTGCTGGCGGCTGACGACCAGCACGTACACCAGCAGGGCGATAAAAAAGAGGAAGAAAATAGCGAAGGAGATGAGCGGGTAAATCGTGATACCCGCGATGGATTGCAGCACGTTCTTTTCCATGAGGAGGAGGATATGGGAGTTAATAGGCCAGTGTGTAAGGTCTGCCTCACGTCAACCTCACCCCCTGACCCCCTCTCCAAAAAAGAGGGGGCACCGGTTCGGCGCTGGCGTCAGGCTCCCCTCTCTTTTGGAGAGGGGCCCGCCCCGCAGGGGTCTCGTGAGGTTCCCCAACCGCGTTTACTGCGCGGCCGCAGCATCGGCCGTGGCCGCCGCTTGCTCGGGCTTCACCTTAATGTCGGTACCCAGGCGTTGGAGGTAGGCAATCAGGGCCACGATTTCGCGGTCCGATTTCACCTCAATCTTTTCTGTTTTGAGCTGGCTCACGATGCCCTGGGCCTGCTGTCGGGCATCGGCCACGGCCTGGCGGTCGAAGCCGGCGGGGTAGGGGGTGCCGAGCTGTTGCAAAACCCGGATTTTGGCGGGCAGGGTGCTGTAGTCAATGGTGTTATCGTACAGCCAGGGGTAGGGCGGCATGATGGAGCCGGGCGACATGCTGGTGGGGTCCATCATGTGGTTGTAGTGCCAGGAGTTGGGGTATTTGCCGCCCACGCGGTGCAAGTCGGGGCCGGTGCGCTTGCTGCCCCAGAGGAAGGGCCGGTCATAGACGAACTCACCGGCTTTGGAGTACTCGCCGTAGCGCTCGGTTTCCGAGCGGAAGGGGCGCACCATTTGGGTGTGGCAGTTCGAGCAGCCTTCCTTGATGTAAAGGTCGCGCCCCTGCAATTCCAGCGGGCGGTAGGGCTTGACGGAGGCAATGGTGGGCACGTTGGCTTTCACCAGGTACATCGGCACCATTTCCACCACGCCCCCGATGAGAATGGCCACCGTGGCGCCCACGGCCAACTGGAACGGGCGGCGCTCCAGCCAGCGGTGCCAGTGGCCGCCCTGGGCGTGCGGGTCCTGCGCTTCGGGCAGCAAGGCCGGGGCTTCGGCTTGTTCGTTGGCCAGCAGCGCGCCGGCCTTGGCGGTTTTATAGAGGTTGAACATCATCAGGAACACGCCGCTCAGGTAGAGCAGCCCGCCGATGCCGCGCAGGTAGTACATGGGTACCAGCTGGAGCACGGTTTCCAGGAAGTTGGGGTATTGCAGCATGCCCTCGCTGTTGAACTGCTTCCACATGAGGCCCTGCGTGAAGCCGGCCCAGTACATCGGAATGGCGTAGAACAGGATGCCCAGCGTGCCCAGCCAAAAGTGCGTGTTGGCCAATTTCGTGGAGAAGAGCGGCGTCCGGTACAACCGCGGCCACAGCCAGTACAGCATCCCGAAGGTGAGGAAACCGTTCCAGCCCAGGGCCCCGACGTGCACGTGGGCCACAATCCAGTCGGTGAAGTGGGCAATGGCGTTCACGTTCTTCAAGGCCAGCATGGGACCTTCAAAAGTGGCCATGCCGTAGGCCGTGATGGCCACTACGAAGAACTTGAGCACGGGCTCGGTGCGGACTTTGTCCCAGGCGCCGCGCAGCGTCAGCAGGCCGTTAATCATGCCGCCCCAGCTCGGCGCAATCAGCATGATGCTGAAGGCCACGCCCAGGCTTTGGGCCCAGTCGGGCAGGGCGGTGTAGAGCAGGTGGTGCGGCCCGGCCCAGATATAAATGAAAATCAGTGCCCAGAAATGCACGATGCTGAGCCGGTAGGAATACACCGGCCGCCCCGCCGCCTTGGGCAGGAAGTAGTACATCATGCCCAGGTAGGGCGTGGTGAGGAAAAAGGCCACCGCATTGTGCCCGTACCACCACTGCACCAGCGCGTCCTGCACGC
>Ga0123336_10001563_pt1 | contig 20959 bp, 19 predicted proteins | sample SSSSmetaG_FD_96466 | JGI IMG/M metagenome (GOLD analysis project Ga0123336, IMG submission 96466) | Glacier valley bacterial and archeal communities from Borup Fiord, Nunavut, Canada, to study Microbial Dark Matter (Phase II) - ​SSSS metaG | ecosystem: Environmental > Aquatic > Freshwater > Ice... | reverse complement strand
GGCGGCGAGGACGGCGGTTTCGTCTACGCGCGTCAACCGGCCCCCTTCGACGACGACCTCGCCGCCAACGATGGTGGTGTGCACGTCGCTGCCACGCGCGGCGTGGACGAGGTTTGTCGTGACGGTCTCCGGGGTCGCCGGCTGCAGGTGGAAGCGGCGTAGGTCGATGAGCGTGAGGTCGGCGAGCCTGCCCACGGCGATTTCGCCAGCCGGCACGCCAAGCGCGGCAGCGCCGTCGCGGGTCGCCATCGCCATCACGTCGGCCGGCGCGAGCACGCCGGGGTCGAACGTCGCGCCCTTGTGCAGCAACGAGGCAAACTTCATGACATCGAACAGGTCCAGGCGGTTGTTCGCCTTCGCGCCGTCTGTGGCGAGGCTGACGTGCACGCCCGCCGCGCGCATCGCGGGCACCGGCGCGATGCCCGACCCTAGCTTGAGGTTCGCATGCGGGCAGTGCGCGACGCTCGTGCCGCGTTCAGCGAGGAGCTTGATGTCATCGGCGTCGGCCCACACGCAGTGCGCGAGCACCGTCATCGGCCCCAGCGCGCCAAGGACGTCGAGGTGTGCGATCGGAGAAACGCCGGTGCGCTCGCGCGTGCGTGCGACGTTGCCGCGGCTCTCGGCGCAATGCAGATGGATCCCGGTGTTGAACCGCCGTGCGAGAGCGGCACCTTCGCGGACCGTTTCGTCGGCGCACGACTCGAGATCGTGCAGGCCGACCCAGACGGCGGTTCGATCGCCCGGCACACACTCGCGCTCGAGCAGCCCCGCGACGTCGGCGAGCGTCGGCGCAAAAGCGCGACCGTCCAACACATACGGCGCGACGATCGCGCGGATGCCGATCTCGCGCGCGGCGCGCAGGGCGGGCCCGGGGCGCAGGCACATGTCGAGCACTGTCGTCGTTCCTGAGAGCAGCAGTTCGCCATAGGTCGCAAGCGCGGCCACATAGGCGTCGTCATCGCTTAGAAGAGCCTGCTCCCGCTCTATCGTCGCGATCCACTCGGCCAAGGCGAGCCCTTCGGCGCTGCCGCGCGTCAGGCTCGAATGCGAATGCGCATGCGTGTTGACGAAGCCCGGCACGAGCGCGCACCCGGCTCCATCCACGGTGCGGACCGCCTTTAGCCTCACCGGCGCACTGTCGGTACCGACCGCGCTAATGCGGTCACCGACGACGGCGACCCAGCCGAAAAAGGGCGGCGTTGCTGCGCCGTCCGCGATCAACACCAGCGCGTCGCGAACCAGCAGGTCGCACGCGCTCGGCAACGCAATCGCGTCACGCGCGCCCGGCCCCGGTGCACCGTCGCTCGCGCTCATCGCCGCCGATCCGTCTCGGCCTGCCCGTGCAGCGCCCGGCGCTCCAGGAAGCCGAACAGCCAGAACGTCGTCACACCAATCGCCGCAAGCGCGATGATCGCAACGAAGAGGAGGTCGGTCTTCAGTTGCGTTGCCGCGGTGATGACGAGATAGCCCAGGCCGCGGTCGGCGCCGTAGAACTCCGCAACCACGGCGCCGACGAGGCTCAGCGATGCAGCAATCCGGAATCCCGCGAATATGAACGGCAGCGCGCTCGGCAGTTGCACCTTGAAGAACACCTGGGCGCCGGTGGCGTTGATCGAGTGCATCAGATCGAGAATCCGCTCGTCGGCCGACTTCAGGCCGCGCGTGGTGTTGGTGACGATCGGAAAGAAAGTGATGATCGCCGCGATGACGATCTTGGTCGTGATGCCGAAGCCGAGCCAGATGTTGAGGAGCGGCACGATGGCGATGATCGGCACTGCGTTCGAGACGATCACGTAGGGAAATAGGCCGCGCTCGAGGAAGCGCGAATTGGCGATTCCTGCCGAGAGCGCCACGCCGAGCACTGCCGCGATGGCGAAGCCGGCGCCGGCCTCGAGCAGCGTGAGGCCGGTGTGATACAGCAGATCCTGCGTGCGCACGAAACGGAGGGCGACCTTGGAGGGCGCCGGCAGCAGCCACGGTGGCACGTCCATCAGCCGCACTGCCGCTTCCCACGCAATGAGGACGACGACCAGGATGAGAAGTGGCGGTCCTATCCCGTCCAGGTGACCGCGCCGCGATGAGCTTGCGGCCGACACCGCTCCGCCGCTCGCTGTGCCTGCCTCGCTCACGATTGCAGGAGCGCGGCACGCACCAGGCGCACCTGCTCGATGAACTCGATGGTGTCGCGGATCTCGGGTCCGCGCCGGCGCGGCAGCGCGACATCGATCACCTGGTGGATGCGCCCCGGATGCGCCGACATCACGACCACGCGGTCGGCGAGGTAGACCGCCTCGGAAATGTTGTGCGTCACGAAGACGATCGTCTTCTGCTCGCGCTCCCAGATGCGCAGCAGCTCGTCCTGCAGCTGGTTCTTGGTGATCTCGTCGAGCGCGCTGAACGGCTCGTCCATGAGGAGGATCGACGGGTTCCACGACAGCGCACGGGCAATCGCGACGCGCTGCTTCATGCCGCCGGAGAGCTCGCTCGGAAAGCTGTTGCCGAAGTTCGCGAGGCCCATGCTGGCGAGGAGCTCGCCGCAACGGTCGTTGCGCTTCGCATCGTCGTAGCCCACGACCTCGAGCGGCAGGCGGATGTTGGCGAGCGCGGTTCGCCAGGGCAGGAGTGCTGCTTCCTGAAAGACGAAGCCGAAGTCGTTACGCCGGCGCGCGTCGGCCGCGGGCTGGCCACGCACCAGAAGAACGCCGTCGGTCGGGCGCAGCAGGTCGCTGATGACGCGAAGCAGCGTGCTCTTGCCGCAGCCGGTCGGGCCCAGCAGGGCGACGAACTCGCCTTCGGTGATGTCGAGCGTGGCGTCGCTGAGCGCCTGCACGCGGCGGCCGCGTGCCTCGAACGCAACGCTCACTCCCCGCAACGAGATGCATGGCGGGACGGTGGCGCGCGCCGCCGCCGCCGTTTGCATCACTGCGCGAAGCCTTCGGCGAGCACGTCGGCCAACTTCGGAGCTTCCTCGACGAGACCGACGCGTTTTGCTGTCTCGATCGTCTGCTGCCAGCCGGCAGCGGTCTGGCTGCCGAAACTCGTCAAGGGCTTGCCTTGCACGGACCAGAACGGGACCGTCTTCGCGAGCACCTTGTTCTCCCGAGCGACGTCCACCTCGCTCACCGACTTGGCGACCGCCTGATTCGCGGCATTGCTGTCGGCAACGCTCGCCTCCACTGCCTTGCGAGTCGCGCGAATGAACGCGCGCACCAGCTCGGGCTGGTCTTTCAGGAACTTGTCGCTCGTCGCGATCGTGAGCCCGTACGCGTTGACGCCGTAGTTCGCGATCAGCAGCTCGTTGACGGGCATGCCGACGGATTCAGCTTCGATCGCCTCATTCATCGTGAAGCCCATGAGCGCATCGACCTGACCGACGAGCAGGGGCTGCACGCCGAAGCCTATGTCGACGAGATTGACGCTCTTCGGATCGATCTTGTTGACGGCGAGCAGCGCGGTCAGGCCCTGCGACGTGGCGCTGGCGCGCTTCGAACCGATCTTGGCGCCGCGCGTGAGCTGTTGCGGGTCGGTCAGCGGCTTGGTTTTTGGGCTGATGAGCACGATCGGTGTGCGCTGGTAGTAGGCGGCGACGGCCTTCACCGGCACCTTCTGCTCAGCGCCCTGGACGAGCACGAGGGCATCGACGAGAGCGAGGTCGACTGCGCCGGCGCCGAGCTGCTTGATCGAGTCGGACGAGCCCGAACCCGAGATGATCGTGAGGTCGATGCCTTCGACCGCATAGAAGCCGCGCTCCTTACCGAGATAGAAGGGCGCGTGCTGGCCTCCGGGCTTCCAGTCGAGCCGAAAGCTCACCCTCGTCTGCGGCTTGGCGGCGGCGGTCTGGGCGAACACTGGCGATGCAGCGCCAAGGGCGGCGGCGCAAGCGAGCGCCAGCACGGCGCGGCGAGAGTGCGTAATGGGCATGGAATCTCCGGAAGCTCAGGATCGATCGAGGAATCGGCGCGCCCATTCGATGGCGTCGGGCGGCAGTGCGGTGCGTTGCACATCCCAGTCGAGCGGCGCTGTGGCGTCGATGCCCAGTTTCGCCGCCATGCCGTCCAAGGAAGACGGGTCGAGCCGGTTGCAGAACACCTTAGGAACCATGAACATGTCGGTGTCGGCCTGAAAGCGCGTCGCCATCGCCCAGAGCACGTCGTCGTCGTTGTAGACGTCAACGTCGGCATCGACAGCGACGGCGAACTTGATGTAGTTGTCGAGGCCGAAGAGCAGCATGAGTGCGTGCCGCGCCTGCCCCTCTGCGCTCTTTTTCAGCGAGAGATACGCGTGGAAGTGCGTGCCTGACTTCGGATAGTTGAGCGCGACGAGGTTGGGCACCATCTCTCTCAGCCGCCCGTACACGTGAGCCTCCTTGGCACTGCGACCGAGCAGGAGGTGGTCGTTCGTCATACCGGGAACGATGTCGAGAAAGATCGGCGCGGCGCGGCGCGTGATCGCCTTGACGACAAAGACATTGCGCGTGGAGCGGTACGTCGAGTAGCCGGTGTACTCGCCGAAAGGGCCTTCTTCTTCCTCGACTCCCGAGAGGATCTCGCCCTCGAGCACGTACTCGGCGCCGGCTGGCACCTCGACGTCGATCGTCTTGCAGCGCACGAGCTCGACCGGTCGCTTCAGCAGCGCGCCGGCGATCGCGAACTCGTCGACCTCCATTGCGACCTTCGCCGCGGCAGCCAGGTAGATCGCGGGGTGACAGCCGATCACGATCGCGACCTCGAGGTTCTTGCGCCGCGCCTGACAGCGCTGCAGGTGCTCCCAGATGTGGCCGCGTGAATGCAGGCTCGCGCCGAATCGGTCGCGCCCTTTCAGCTGGAGGCGCTGAAAGCTGAGGTTGCGCACGCCGGTGTCGGGGTCCTTGCAGACGAGGATGCCCGAGCTGATGTAGCGGCCGGCGTCACCGGCGAAGTGGCGTGTGATCGGCAGCGCGGCGGCATCGACCGCGTCGCCCTCGTCGACGATCTCCTGGCACTCGCCGCGCTCGACGACGACAGCCGGCAGCAGGTGCTCGAGCGCGGCGCTCCACGCAGCGTTGAAGCCACTCCGCGTGGTGCCGGCCATGCGGGCGATGCGCTCGCGATCGGCGAAGACATTGGCGACGACGGGCACGCCGCCCGCGGGCGGATCGAAGCGGACGACGGGGTAGCGCTTTCTCGCATCGAGATCCAGCACGAGCGCAGTCTTCACGTAGTCGAGGTTGGCAAGTCCGGGAACGCGTAGGAGCTCGTGCTCGGGCAGCTCGTCCAGGAACGTGCGCAGCGAGGGGAAATCTGAAGGGCAAGACGAAGGGCGCAATGCAGGCTCCGGTACCGAATATCGCCGCCCTCGAAAGGGACGGACGGCACTGGGAAAGGGCATTCTGGTGGAGGCGTTGGTGCAAATCTTGTAGAACAAACCCGGGCGTGATTGTCCAAAGAGAATTTCGTGCCAGGCCGGCCAGCCTCTAGAATTCATCGCCTTCTCTGCAATCGCGGTGCACGCCATCGACCCCTCTCCGATCGATGTTTCCCGCACACGTCCGACCGCCGACGAACGCGTCTATTCCGCCATCCACATGGCCGTGCAGGAGCACCGGCTCGCACCTGGCGTCAAGCTCAAAGAATCGGAGTTGACCGAGCTTTTTCAGGTCAGCCGTACCAGCGTGCGAACCGCGTTTATGCGCCTCGCCCACATAGGGATCCTGCAGCTCGCGCCCAACCGAGGCGCCACGGTGGCCAAGCCTTCGGTTCAGGACTGCCGTCAGATCCTGGAAGCGCGACTGGCAATCGAGGGCATGGTGGTCGAGGTGTTGGCCCGTGCGCCGACGCCTGCGACCGTCAAGGCGCTGCGTGCGCACGTGCGCGCGCAGGAGCGTGCGTTCAAGTCCGAAGACGTGCAGGAAGGCTATCGGCTCGCGATCGCATTCCACCGCCTACTCGCCGAGCACTGTGGCAACCGCGTACTCGCCCAGCTCCTCGACGACCTGCTTTCGCGGATGCCGCTCATCCTGCTCACGCACGGCACGCGTCGAAGCAAGGAGGACGCAATGCACGGCGACCACGCCGATCTAGTCGAAGCGATCGCTGCCTGCGAGGTCGCGCGCAGCCGACGCATCCTCACGCTGCACCTGCAGGCGCTACAGGACGAGCTCGATCTCGCCGAGCCGTCATCAGGCAAGACGCTCAAGCAAATGCTGCGGCGCTGAAGCCGCAAGCACCTGTCCCAGTCCGCGCTGTCGAGCCAGTTCCGCCACCTCGAGGACCGCTTGGGCGACATGCTGTTCCAGCGCACTGGTCGCCGACCCGACGGTGACACTTTCGCTTGAGTCCGGCGGTCTCGACAACTTGTTGCGTCGCCTCCTTCAGCACCAGCCCGACGTGGTGCTCGCCAACAACGCGGTGCCTGGCGACCGTGACCGGCCGCTGCACTACCGCTTTCTGGGCAGCCGAGCCATCTCGCTCGTCGGCCCTGCTTCGGCGTGGCGCGGGCGCAAGCTGCGCATACCTCTAGGGATCTCAAAGGTCTCGAGCTTGCCTTGCCGGGTCCTCGTCACGCACTGCGCGGGCAGTTCGATGCCCTGTGCGTGGCGGCAGGTGTTACGCCGCGGCCGTGCGCGGAAGTGGACGACATGGCGATGCTGCGCCTCGTGGCACGCGTTAGCGGCTGGCTCACGGCGCCGGCGGTCGAGAAAGCTGCTTTGCACTTCGCCTATCCGCCATGGCGCATGGATCTTGAACCGATTGAATGGCGCTATCCGGGCGGCATTGATTCACGGCGGCATCCCGGATCGGCGGCGGTCGCGCCCTCAAACCGATCCTGCGAACCGAGTAGCGCGCGGTGAGCTTGTCGTGGATCAACCGGCCGCAGGGTGGGTGCCACCAGAGAAGACAAAGGCCACTTCATTGACTTCTACAACACGAGCCGAACGCACTCGACCCCTCAAGCGGCCCCGCATCGATCCGCTACATTGTTGTCCTCACGTTGTTCGACATCGCCGGCGACGGCACCAGGGCCGGCGGATTCATTGTCAAGGCTGCGTTCATCCACTCAGGTTGGCGCGATCCACGCAGCGTTCAGCGGACGAGCAGGAGCGGGCATGGCCGAGCAAGTGGTCGCGGCGCTGGAGCTTGGGGCGTGGCGGCGGTTACCGAGGGAGATGGTCGATCCGCTGCATCTGCGAGTGGCTCGGAGTTGCGTCGATTCGAAACAGCAATGATCGGCCTGAGCCTCCGCCTGTCCACGTAAAGTCTGGCGTCGATGGATTGAGGAGATGCAATGATGCTGCGAGCAGTCCCCCCGCTGACCTCGTTGAAGTGTTTCGAGGTCGCTGCGCGCTTCGAGAGCTTCACCGTCGCTGCAGAGCATCTGCTCAGGGCGCCGTCGGCCGTCAGCTACCAGATACGGCTGCTCGAGGAGTACTTGGGCAAGCCGCTGTTCGTACGCACGGGTAAAAAGGTGCTCCTCACCGCCGACGGGCGCACCTACTTTGTACAGGTGCGCACTGCGTTCGACCTGCTTGCAAATGCGACACGGGCGGTTCGAAGCGGCGATAGCGACCAGCGCGAATCGATCCGCATCAGCGTGGCACCAAGTTTCGGCAGTGCGTGGTTGACACCGCATCTTGCGGGGTTTTTCGATCTGTATCCCGATCTCGAACTTCATATCACCACTGAGAGCTATCCGACGAGCTTCGGCAACGGCCAGATCGATTGCGAAATCCGTTACGGCGATCGTGCGCTGGGCAAACTCGAAGCTTTACCGCTTTGCACCGAGCGACTCGTGCCGCTATGCAACCCATCGCTGCTCAAGGGAACCGACTTGTCCGAATTGCTTGCAGATGCCACGCTTATCCATAACGAAGCGCGCGACATCAACTGGCAGGACTACCTGAATGCCTACAAGGTCCAGCGCAACGGCAACGGCAAGTCGCTCTTCTTCGATCGTTCGACGTATGCGCTCGACGTGGCCCGCAAAGGCTTAGGCATCGCGCTCGAAAGCACCATCCTTGCCCACGATGATTTGCGCAGCGGCCGCCTCGTGGCTCCGCTCGGAATGACCGGCATCGCAGGCGCCACCTATCAGTTGGTCGCGCCGGATTCGCAGCGCTTTCGGAGCGGCAAGGTGTTCGCGTTCTACAGCTGGCTGCGACAGTCGCTCGTCGCCACATCGCAGTTCGACTCGCAGGCGGAATCTGAGACGGGAACCGAGCAGCTTTCCTGCGGAGAGTGAAGTGATTGCCCGTGATGTCGAGAAATTCCGCTCATCGGTCGGACAAATATTTTTCACCGCCTCAAATTTGATCCTCGCCTAGCATCGTTCGTCTGCAGTTGCTTCCCGTGTTGGGCCTCGCAACCAAGCCCGACTCAGAGCCTCGATCGATGCATGAACGCTGGAAGAAGCGCCCGCCCGGTTCGAACTGGGGTGATTTCGGGATCGACGACCAGAAGGGTCGGCTGAATCTGCTGACACCCGCCAAGGTCCTCCAGGCTGTGGCTGAGGTGCGTACCGGCATCACCTTTTGTCTAAGCCTGCCACTCGACTTTCCCGGGGGCGACTACCACGGCCTCAAGCGGCTGGCACCGGAACTGCGTGCCGTGCATCGCGGCGGCGGTTATGCCTACAACTTTCGTCCGCGGCTTGAACAGTCCGACGTCTGGAGCGACGATCGCGTCACGCTCTACACCCAGGCCTCGACGCAATGGGACGCACTGTCGCACGTCGGCTCCGCGTTCGACGCCGACGATGACGGCCACGCCGAAGTCTGCTTCTACAACGGCTACCGCGCCGGCGAGCATCTGCCGGCACCGGTTGTTTCCGGTGAGCAGGCGGGGAAGGTGGCCGCGCTTGCGCTGGGCATCGAGAACATGGCCGAGACCTGCGTGCAGGGGCGCGGCGTGATGATCGATCTTCACGGCCACTACGGCACGTCGAACGTCAAGGTCGGCTACGACGCGTTGATGCGCATCTGCGAGGAAGACGGCGTCGAAGTCGAGCAGGGCGACATGGTCTGTCTCCACACCGGACTGGCCGCCGCGCTGCTGCGCCTGCAAAGGAATCCTGACAAGCAGACCCTGGAGCACTCCCACCCATCACTCGACGGGCGGGACGAACGCTTGCTGAATTGGATCACCGACAGCGGTCTGGCGGCGCTGATCGCAGACAACTTCGCTGTCGAGGCCGTGCCGTCGCGAGACGACGAGACATCCGCCGTCTCGGAGCCGCTTCACGAGTTGTGCATCTTCAAGCTCGGCATCCATCTTGGCGAGCTGTGGCATCTGAGCGAACTCAACGGCTGGCTGAAGGCGCATCAGCGCAGCCGATTTCTCCTGACGGCACCACCGCTACGCCTGCCAGGAGCGGTCGGTTCCCCGGTGACGCCGGTGGCCACGGTTTAAACGCTTTTGTCGACACCCCCCGTCCTGGCCCTGGCGCCAGTTCCACTCACATTCAAGGAGAAGAGTTATGAGCAAACGAATCAGCAAGCGCGCGAGCTTCGCAGCCGCGTTGGTTGGCGCCGTCATGCTGCTTTCAGCGCAGGTGGCGGGAGCGCGTTCCCTTGACGCCATCATCGCGTCGGGCGAGATCCGCGTGGGCGTCAACCCCGAATATCCGCCCACGTCGAAGTACGACGCCAAGAACGAACTGGTCGGCTTCGATGTCGACGTTTCCAACAAGCTCGCGGCGATGCTCGGCGTCAAAGCGGTGTACGTGATCGTGAACGCATCGAGCCGCGTTCCGTTCGTCACCTCGGGCAAGATCGACTACGTCATGGGCGGCATGACCCGCACCACCGAACGCGCCAAGCTGATCGATTTCACGCTGCCAATCAACACCGAGTCGATGGGTGTTCTTACCGTCACGGGCAAGCCCTTCAACGCACCCTCCGACCTCAACAAAGCAGGTGTCACCCTCGCCGAGGTGCGTGGAACGACGGGTGCCAAACTTGTGGCTGCGAAGTTTCCCAAGGCTAAGCTTCTGGAACTCGACAACCATCCCGACGTGTTGCGAGCCGTCGCACAGGGCCGGGCCGACGCGGTGGTCGAAGATCTGTCCTTCCTCGGGCAGATCATGGGCACGGTGAAGGCCAGCTGGCGCACCCTGAAGGAGCCCGTGGGCGAGGTCTACTACGACTCGCTGGGTGTCGCCAAGGCAGACACGACCCTGCGTAATTGGCTCAATGTCGCCATCTTCGAACTCAACCAGAGCGGTGCCACGGCAGAAATCTGGCGCAAGTGGTACGGCGTCGACATGCTCGTGCCCGTGCCCGTCAACCCCGCGTTCTGAGCCTGCAGGGCTGTCGGGCGGCAGCCTTGCTTTCGTTTGCTGCGCCGGCGCCGACTCGCCTCTGCATGGACTACACGCTCCAATTCGGCCAGATCACGCGTTTCTTGCCTGGGTTTTTCACCGGCGCGCTGATCAGCCTTTCGTTGGCGGCGATGGCGTTTGCGGGAGGCCTCCTGATCGGCCTTGCAGGCGCGGCTCTGAAAACCTACGGTAGCCAGCTGGCGCGGCGTCTGGTCGGCATCTACGTCGTGTTCTTCACCAACACGCCGCAGCTGGTGCAGATCTTCTTTCTGTTTTTCGTCTTGCCCGACGCAGGCGTCTTGCTGTCGCCTTACAGCGCCGTGCTGATCGGGATGACGCTCAACGCCGGCGCGTATCTGACAGAGATCCAACGTGCTGGTTTCCTCTCGGTTCGCGCTCAGGAAATCGAGGCTGCCGAAACGATCGGCATGTCGCGCTTGCAGACGATCCGCCACATCGTGATGCCGCACATCGTGCGGACCCTGTTCCCGCCGCTTTCGAACCACTACATCTCGATGGTGCTCGGAACTTCGATGGCGGCCGTGTTCGGCGTCAACGAGCTGACCGGCCAGGCCATGAGCGCCAACGCCGAGACGTTCAGGGCGGTCGAGATCTATCTCGTCGTCGGCGCAATCTACATCGCCGTCACGCTCGTTGCCAGCGCCCTCCTGGTGCTCGCCGGGCGCCACCTGTTGCGCGTCAGGATGGCGTTGTGATGGAAGGCACCTTCGCCGAGCAACTGCGGGAATTTCTCACCTACGCCAACGCCACGTTCTTGCTGTCGGGAATGGCGACCACCCTGGTCCTCTCGGTCAGTGGCTGCGTGATCGGCTTTCTCGCGGGGTTCGGCTTGGCGGCCGTGCGCAAAGCCGGGGGCAGGGTGCCCTGGATCGTGCGTGCGCTCGTTGCGGTCATCGTCGAGGCCTTTCGCCGCGTTCCGTTCCTCGTCACGCTGCTGATCGTTTTCTTCGCGTTTCAGCTCGCTGGCGGCAATGTGTCGGTATTGGTGGTGGGAATCGTCAGCGTGTCGCTGATTGCCACCGGGTATCTTTCCGAGATTGTTCGCGCCGGGCTCGATGGCGTGCATCCGAATCAATGGGACAGCGCAATCGTCGCCAATTTCACCTATCTGCAAACCCTGCGCTATGTGATCGTTCCTCAGGCCTGGAGGGTCATCCTGCCGCCTGCCTTCGGCTTCTTCCTGATGTTCATCAAGGATTCGGCGCTCGCTTCGCAAATCGGCGTGGTCGAACTCACCTACGTCGGCAAGGTTCTCAACAACAAGGGCTACACGCCTGCGCTCGCCTTCGGCTCCATTCTCGTTCTCTACTTCGTTTTGTCTTATCCGCTCGCACTGCTCGGCCGCTATCTGGAGCTCCGTCTTGCCCAAGCTAAGCATCACTAACCTGGTTGCCGACTACGCCAGCACGCGCGTTCTCGACGGCATTTCGCTGGAGGTAGAGAACGGTGACGTGACCAGCCTGATCGGCCCTTCCGGCTCCGGCAAGAGTACGTTGTTGCGCGTGATCGTCGGCCTGCTCAAGCCCAGCTCGGGTTCCATCAGAGTGGACGGCCGTTCCATCGACTACGACCATGCCGACGACCTGCGCGCCATGCGCGATCAGTGCGCCATCGTGTTCCAGGCCTACAACCTGTTCCAGAACATGACCGCGTTGCAGAACATCACGATCGGGCCAGTCAAGATCCGCGGCCGCAACCCGATCGAAGTGCGTGGCGAGGCCATGGCGTTACTCGAAAAGGTAGGCTTGGCCGACAAGGCCGGGAGCTACCCCGACGAGCTGTCCGGTGGCCAGCAGCAGCGGGTCGCGATCGCCCGCGCCCTGGCGCTTCGGCCACGCCTCCTGCTGTTGGACGAAGTGACATCGGCACTCGATCCGGAGTTGGTGACCGACGTGCTCGACACGATCCGAATGCTGCTACGCGACCACAAGATCACGATGCTGGTCGTGTCCCACGAGATGGGCTTCGTTCGCGACGTTTCGTCTCGCGTCGTGTTCATGGCCGCGGGCAGGGTCGTCGAAGTCGGTACGCCGGCGCAGATATTCGCCAATCCTGCCGAGCCGCGAACCCGAGATTTCATCTCGAAGGTCCGCACGTTGTAGTGCCGTCTTCAATGGCGAGGGCTACAGCTTCGCAGTGACGGTCTTGATCCGGCTGTAGTTCTGCAGAGCCGCGAGGCCTTTCTCACGTCCGAATCCGCTGTTCCGGGTGCCACCGAAGGGCGTCTCGACCCCGCCTGCGAAGAACTGGTTGATGAACACTTGTCCGGCGTCCACGTCCCGGGCGAAACGAAGCACCTTGCCGACGTCTCGCGAATAGATGCCGGCCACCAGCCCGAAGTCGGTGCCATTGGCGAGATGTACGGCGTCGTCGTAGTTGTCGGCGATTTGCACTGCCAGCACTGGGCCGAAGATTTCTTCCTGGACCACGGCGTCGCTGGCATCGGGACAAAGAAGCAGAGTGGGCTCGAAGAACCAGCCGTTCTCGAGGCCCGGTACGTTCATGCGCTTGCCGCCGCACAGAGCCTCCAGGCCGCGCGACATGCCGGCCGTTACGTGGCCACTCACCGCTTTCAGCTGAACGTCCGAGACCAGCGGTCCGAGGTCGGGATTGTCCAGACCCCGACCTCCTTTCATGGCACGCGCCGCCGAGACGATGCGCTCGATCAACTGGGGTGCAACGGCCTTCTCGACGACCAGGCGCGAGCCGCATGAACACACCTGCCCGGCATTCATGAAGATGGCTTTCAGCGTGCCTTCGAGGGCGGCGTCGAGATCTGCATCGGCGAGCACAACCAGCGGCGACTTGCCGCCGAGCTCGAGCGTGACGGAGGCCACGTGATCGGCAGCGCCGTGCATCACTCGCTTGCCTGTCTTGACCGAGCCCGTGAACGTGACGTGCGCGACACCCCGGTGCGAGACCAGCGCCTCACCGGTGACTGCGCCGGTGCCGACGACCACGTTGTAGACGCCCGGCGGAATGCCCGCCTCGTGCATCAGCGGGCCCAGCAGCAGTGCGCTCAGAGGCGTCTGCTCGGCGGGCTTGACGACGGCGGTGCAGCCTGCGGCCAGGGCCGGCGCCACGCCGCGCGCCGTGGTCACGAGCGGAAAATTCCAGGGAATGATGTGCGCAGTGACGCCGACCGGTTCGCGCAAGGTGAACGAGAAAAACTGCTCTCCCAGCGGGATCGAAGTGCCTTCGAACTTGTCTGCGACACCGGCGTAGTACTCGAAATAGCGGGCCGACGTCTCGATGTCTCCACGCGCTTCGCGCAACGGCTTTCCGGAGTCGAGCGATTCGATTCGCGCCAGCGTTTCCAAATCCCGGCGAATGAGCCGGGCCACGGTCATCAACGCGCGCGCGCGCTCCGCCGGGAGCTTGCTGCGCCACACGCGCAGTGCCCGCGCGGACGAAGCGACGGCTTCGGCGACGACCTCGGTCGACGCGATCGCGACCGAGGTCAGAACCTCGCCGCTCGCCGGATCGAAGGTCGGATGCATCGGCGCGCCGGCGGCAGGGATGAAGGCGCCTTCGATGTAGCTCGTGAAAGGAAGGTCGCCGATCGAGTAGCGCGACAGATCGGAGGAGGCTGCGTTCATTGAATTCTCCAGGCGGACGTTTAAGGAAATCACAAGCCGTATGTCGTGTCAGCTCGGCGGCATGTCGGGCTCGCGCGCCGGGCCCAGTGCTTCCTGGAGAAGGCTGCCGATCGGGATCGGTCGTGCCGGCGGGCGCATGCGCGGCAGCTGCACCGAATCGAGCGAGACGCCACATTCCCTGGCGACGATGGTCGCGGCCGGAACGAGACAGTTGCGGCCCTGGCAGCGCCCCATCGAAAGACGGGTCGATGACTTGATGCGCCCGAGGTTGCCGTCGCAATCCCGCGCCGCCTTGCGGATCTCGCCCTGCGTAATTTCTTCGCAGCGGCAGATCGTGGTCTCGTCGGTGGCCAGCGCCACGGGCTCCGGCAGAGCGTAGGCGGTGCTGAGCGCATGGCGAAAGCGGTCGAGCCGTCGCAGTTGCCGCACGGCGCCAGCGAGGGTCCCGGGGATAGGGCGGCCGAGTCGGGCTGCCACTGCAGACCCGGCGAGCCGGCCCTCGACCACGGCCAGCTCGACACCACCGATACCGGCTCCATCACCGGCCGCGTAGATTCCCTCGATCGAGGTCTCGAGCGCTGTCGAGCGCTTCGGCACCCAGCCCCCGAGCAGGGGCTCGTTGCGCATGGTGCAGCCGATCATGCGTGTGATCTCGGTGGAGGGTGTCAGGCCGTAGCCGGTGACCAAGGCATCGACTGCGAAGGTTCGCGCTTGCTCATGGCGCGGCACCTGATGCGCATCGAGAGGCGCGATGACGATGCGCTCGACGCGTTGCTCACCCGTTGCGACGACGATTGCATGGCCGTTCATGAGAGGCACGCCGGCACGCAGCATCGCCGCTCGGTAGCCGATCCCGAGCGCCAGCAGCCGGGGCGAAAGCAGCAAGCCGGGTGTCTGGCGCAGCAAGCCCGCGGCCGTTGCCGCCTCGGCCACGGCAACGACCTCGACGCCGGCACGCAGCAGCGAGTACGCCGCGACCAGCAACAGCGGGCCGTTGCCGACGATCGCCACTCGCCGGCCGGGCACCATGCCTTGGCCTTTGACGAGGTTCAGACATCCGCCGGCCGACACCACGCCGGGCAGCGTCCAGCCCGGGAACGGAGTGGGGCGATCGTGGGCACCGGTCGCAAGAATCACAGCGCGTGCGCGCAGACGCCCACTGAATCCGTCGCGCGAGAAAGAGAACACGCGTTGTGCCGGCATCGCCCAGATCGTGGTGTCGGGCATGAAGGTGACCAACGGATGATCGAGCACGGCCAACGCGGCGAGAGCTCGATGCTGGTCGCGCGCCAGGCGCGCACCGGGCATGACTCGGAAGGCAGCGGGCAACTGGCGAAAGTATTGGCCGCCGGCCTGATTGTTGTCGTCGACGATGGTGACCGCGATGCCGGCCTGCACCAGAGTTGCCGCCGCGGCGAGACCGGCCGGGCCCGCGCCGATGAGGAGGACATCGACATCCGCCACGCTGCCGTCGACCGCTACCGAACTCATGTGCTCTCTGTCCGGACGCGCATGCCGGGCTTCACTGTCGTGCGACAGGCGCGCAGGCCGGGCACGCCGTCGACCTCGACGAGGCACTCGAAGCACACCCCCATTCCGCAGTAGTAGCCACGCGGTGCACCCGCCTTCGCGGTCAGGCGACACGTCGCGATCTCGGCGCGGCACAACGCCGCTGACAAGCTTTCGCCGGTGCACGCCGCTACGGGATTTCCGTCGAACGTGATCGATATCGTCACGCCCCGCGTGATTCCCGCAATGGACAGGCCGCCCACCGGCGCATCTCGCAGTGAGGAGGATTCATGCATGGGCGAACCTGGCAGGATCGAAGAGCGAGTGGGCAAGCGCGGTGTCGCCGTCGAGCATCAGCTCGGACAGCATCAGCGCGAGGATGGGTGACAGCGTCCAGCCGCCGCGCGCGCAGGCGACGATGAAAGCATCGGGCAGACCCGGAAGTGCGCCGAGGTACGGGCAGGAATCCGGCGTCACGCCCTCGAACCCCGACCACTGGCGCGCCAGCATCAGCGACTTGATCTTCGGGATGACGCTAATGGCCAGCCGGATGTTGTGCAGAGCCGACTCGTAGTCGATGTCTTTGCGGTCGCTGCCGAGGTCACCGGCTCCCTGCCAGCCACCGCCGATCAGGCAGGTTCCGTTGGCGACCTGCTTCAGGGTCAGGATGCCGCGCACGTGGGTGACCACGCCCTGCATGAATGGCGCGGCCGGGGCCGACACCGAAATCATGTTGATGTCCTGCATCAACGGCAGCGAAACACCCGCCAGCCGGGTCACCCAGGACGACCACGCACCCGCCGCAACCACGAGTCGCGCGCAACGCACGCTGGCGCTGGCGGTGCGGACCCGGTAGCCTGCGCCATCGGTATTGCGTTCGATGGCCGTGACGCTTTGCGAATGCGCGATGCGAACGCCTGCAGCCTTCGCAGCGTCAATCAGTGCCGGCGCGAACAGAAGCGGGCTCGCGAAGCAATCGTTCAATGAGAACGTCGCGGCGGTCACGGCACTGCCGAGAAACGGCGCACGGCTGGCGATCTGTGCCGGGTCGAGCCAGTCGCTTGTCACGCCGGCCTCCTGCTGTTCGTCGGAAGAACGCTTCAGCACTTCGCGATCGCTCTCGCTCGTGGCGACGCGGTAGCCGCCCGGGTTCGAGAAGCCCACGTCGGCACCGAGAAAGCTCTCCATCCCTCGCCACAGCTCGAGAGCCGCCAGCGTGTGCGGAATCAGGGACAGCAGCTTGTTCTGCGCGGCGAGCGAACCGGCATTCACACCGGAGGCCTCGCTCATCGGCATGCCGCGATCGGCGACGATCACGTCGACGCCGCGGCGCGCCAGGCGCAACGCCGTCATCAACCCGAGTGCGCCGGCGCCGATGACCAGCGTGTCGCAGGAGTCGGTGACCGCCAATTCGCTCATCCACGCCTCACGGGCAGGGCGGTGCGGCTGTAGCGGGCCAGGAACTGCTGCGTTCGCTGCATGCGCGGCGCATCGAACACCTGCTCGGCAGTGCCCTCTTCCACGACCACGCCGTCGGCCATGAACAGAACCTGATCGCAGACGTTGCGCGCGAAGGCCATTTCATGCGTGACCAGAATCATCGTCATGCCGTCGTGCGCAAGCCGGCGGATCACGGCGAGCACGTCGTCGACCAGCTCCGGGTCGAGCGCAGACGTGATTTCGTCAAGCAGCAGCACTTCGGGGTTCATGGCGAGCGCCCGGGCGATCGCGACGCGCTGTTTCTGCCCGCCCGACAAGCGCACGGGATGCTCCGCCTCCTTGCCGCTGAGCCCCACCCTTTCCAGTTGAGCGCGACCGATCTGGTGCGCCTGCGCAGCCTTCATCCGCTTGACCGTCACCAGCCCTTCGACCACGTTACCGAGCACGGTCATGTGGGGGAACAGGTTGAAATGCTGGAACACCATGCCCGTGTCGGCTCGATAGGCAGCGAGTTCGCGATCGCTCAAGGGACGGTCACCAGCGCCAAAGTTAAAGCCGCGCGCGCCGAGGCGCACGTGTCCGGCATCGGGGATTTCGAGCAGGTTGATGCAGCGCAGCAGCGTACTTTTCCCGGAGCCGCTCGGACCGACGAGACAGGTGACCGAGCCCTTTTCGACGTGCAGGGAAACGCCGCGCAAAACCTGCAGCGCGCCGAACGACTTATGCAGCGAATCGATGTTGATCATCTTTAGGGCGTCGCGTGCGCATCCTCGGCCATTGCACCGCGACAAGCGCTTGCAGTCAGAACCGCAGGCGCCGTTCCAGGTAGCTCGCCAGGCGAGTCATCGGGAACAAAACAGCGAAGTAGAGCGCCGCCACCAACGTGTAGACCTCCAGCGGGCGATAGCTGGCCGCAGTGATTACCGAGCCCTGATACAGAAGATCGGCGACCGCCACGGTCGAGATCAAAGACGTGTTCTTGAGCTGGATCACGGCCTGATTCATGATGGGCGGAAGCATGTTGCGAAAAGCCTGCGGCAGGACCACCCGCCGCAAGACCTGCAGTCTCCTCATGCCGACGGCACGGGCTCCATCCCATTGCCCGATCTCTACCGACGCGACGCCGCCACGAAAGATTTCGGCATAGAAGGAACTGACATACAGCGTTAGCGCGAGTCCCGCCGCGGTATACGCCGAGATCTCGATGCCCGAGACGACCGGCAGCGCGTAGTAGAGCCAGACCAGCTGTACCAACAGCGGCGTGCAGCGGAACAGCTCGACGACCCCGGTCAGCGGCACACGCAACCAAGCGGCGCCGAGCAAGCGGCCGAGCCCGATCAATACGCCGATCGCCAGACCGAGCATCGTGGTTCCGATGGCAAATGCGAGCGTGACGCCGAGGCCGCCCAGGATCAGCCACCGATATTCCCAGAGGAAACCGAACTGCCAGTGATAAGTCATGCCGCTGAGACAGAAGCGAGAACACCGCCGCTAGAAGGTCACCTCGGAGGGCACGTCGGCCGGAACGATGTTCACACGCGCAAGCGACGCGACGATCCACTCGCGTGTCTGGCCGTTGCTGCGGTTGAAGACCGCCCAGGCGTCGATGAAATCGCGGAAGCGCTGATCGGTGTCGTACTGGACGGCGGCGCACACTGAAGCCTGAACGTAGGGGCGCGGCAAAGTGAACTGCCCCAGCTGCGGGTTTTTCTTGAGCGCGGTAAGGCCGAGGAAGATGGTCGCCACGAAGCAGTCGGTGCGGCCGGACTGCGTAGCAAGAATGGCTTCGTCGCGGTTCTTATAAGCCGTGATGGTCGCGTTTGGCGCATATCGGCGCGCGATCAATTCATGCGTCGAGCCAAGGTCGACGGCGATCCGCACCTTGGAGTCGTTGAGTTCGGCCCATGTCTTCGGAGCAAAGCCTTTGCGCGCGACGACCGCGAACGTATTGAAGAACAGGGGCGCGGAAAAGGCCACCACCAGCGCGCGCTTGGGCGTCGGGTTCAGGCCAAAGGAGATGTCCACCTTGTTGGCCTGAAGGTCCAGCACCGAGTTGCCCCAGGTCGACTCGACCACCTCGAGCTTGACGCCGAGTTCTTTGGCGATGTCGGTCGCCATGTCGATGCAGAAGCCGCTCCATTGCCCGCTCGCTAGATCTTTGTGGAAGTAGGGCTCCTCGCCCACAAGGCCAGCGACGCGCAACACTCCGTTGCTCATCACGCGCGACAAGGTAGAGCTCTGCGCGGGCGCGAATACCGGCTTGCCAGGCGTCGGCGCAGCGGCAGTTTGTGCCTGAGCCGTTCGGCCCAGGGCGAAGGCGCCGACGGACAGGGCGGCGGCAGAGTTTGCGAAGTTGCGGCGGTTCATAGAGATCCTGGTTTCATGACGATCTGATCGAGCAGCACCTTGAGCGCCTGCCGCTGCGACTCGTTCATCGGCGCGAGCGGCGGGCGCGGAACGCCGCCGGGCCGGCCGAGCAGGTTCATGGCTTCCTTCTGAACGACGTAGGGATTCACGCCGGCGCCGTACATACGCGTGTAGAGCTGATCGATCGCGCCCTGCATGCGCACCGTCGCCGCCCAGTCGCCGCGCGCGGCTGCGCGGTAGAACTCGATGGCTTGGCGGCCCAGTACGTTGGGTGCCATGGCGGCAACGCCCACGCCACCGCGTTGCAAGGTCGGCACGATGTAAGGCTCGATGCCGGTGAACACGGCGAGCTCGTGACCGACTTCGCGAAGCGAGTCGGCAATCTGGCCGATGTCTTTGGCGCTTTCCTTGAGCGCCACGACATGGGGCAGTGCGGCCAGGCGTCGAAGCCATTTCGCGTCGAGATTGACGCCGGTACGGGCCGGGTTGTTGTAAAGCATGATCGGCAGGCCCACCGCGTCGACCGCGGTGAAGAACGCCATCAGCTCGGTGTCGTTGGGCAACACATACGGCGGTGGCAACAGCAGCACTCCATCCAGGCCCAAGGTTTTGGCAGCCTGCGTCAGCGACACACTGGTTCCGGTCGCGAGCGACGCGACGCCGCCCAGCAATTTCACCCGGCCGCGATTCTGGTCCGCCGCCACCCGAAACAACTCGATGCGTTCGGCATCCGACATCGAAAACCATTCGCCGGTACTGCCGGCCATGATCAGGCCGTCGGCACCTTCATTGATCAGCATGTCGACGAGCCGGCGCGTTGCGGTCTCGTCGAACGCTCCGCCCTCCTTGAATGGAGTCACGCAAACAACGAACACTCCCGACCACGCTGTCTTCATCGCCATTTCGAACCACCCCCGTCAAAACCGATTCGGGCGAGTGTCGAGACTGGCTACAGCTCAGTCAAACGCAATATATGTACCGTTTCGACGAAGTTAGTTCGCATGACGTCGGGTGGGTGTCTGCCAAGGCCAAGTCCAGAAATCGCATGGCCAGCCAAGCCCAAATGTCGCGTCCGGGCTCTGGAAAGTCGTCGCTAGGGAAGGTCTGAACGACATGAAAGCGCGAGCTCGATCGATCTGTCGAGCATCAGTCCACGGAAGCGAACCTTCGCTGACCCGAACTGGCGCTTGATGACTCGAAACGGATGCTCGAGCTTTGCGAGCACGCTGGCCTTGCGGTGCTCGCGCCTCGGGGCCACCACCTAACCCCGAGTCAGCCCAAACGTGCCGTCTCTTGCGACGCAGCAGCTCGGCGATCTGCTCGATGTCGGCTTCGTTGGCCGGCGTGGTGGTGACCTTGTGGACCAGTCCGCTGTCGGCGTCCACCGCGATGTGCGTCTTCATGCCGAAATGCCACGGGTTGCCCTTCTTGGCCGGGTGCATCGATCGTCGTCTTTTCGGGGATCGGCTCGCCCAGGCTTTGCGTCCGCGAGCTTGCACGGTCGTGAAGTCGAGGAATGGGGAGCGCACCGGTTTCTTCAGCTTCAGCACGCGTTCGCCGCCCAGCAGGAGCCACGACAAGTGCGTCTCGATGCGGCGCACCGGTTCGCCAATGCCGGCGAACGCAAGCGTCGAGTCCAGGTAGCGCTACTTCGCCTCGATGGCGGGCGCGTTGTCGACCTCCAGGAAACTTAAGGGAGCGCCGTCGGGTCCACGGGCTCACTCCGGCTT
>Ga0123336_10001562_pt1 | contig 20972 bp, 19 predicted proteins | sample SSSSmetaG_FD_96466 | JGI IMG/M metagenome (GOLD analysis project Ga0123336, IMG submission 96466) | Glacier valley bacterial and archeal communities from Borup Fiord, Nunavut, Canada, to study Microbial Dark Matter (Phase II) - ​SSSS metaG | ecosystem: Environmental > Aquatic > Freshwater > Ice... | reverse complement strand
GCAACCGACACGCTCACCCTGCGCTTCCTCGAAGGACCCGCGGATGGCCAACGCAAGTCCCGCAAGACCTGACCGCCCGCCGACCACCCACCCCGAACCGCCGACGACATCCTCGCCCTGATCTTGAAGCGCCGCCGAGTGTCGGGCGCGGTGCTGGTGTCGCCGCGCGACTCGTAGCCGGAAAGCGCGAGCGGATCTTGGTTGGGCCTCCGCGCTAGTCGCCTTCAGGAACAACATTCTCAAGTCAATGCTGTCGACGCGCAGCTCGCCAAGCGGGCAGAGGGACCCTTCGTCCGTCATGACAGCAGGGTAGAGCCGTGGTGTCGAATTGGAGATCTCGCGGATATCTTCGGGTGAAACTGCTCCTCCATAGCGAGAGGACCGTGGCGGTCACCGCCAATGACACCGCGGCAAGTCAGTATGGTGTGGAGCGCGTGGAAACTGTCCTGCATGCCGATTGGAGTGACATCGTGACCGAGAGTCGGCTGTTGCCGCCGTGCAGCTATCAGGGCGGCAAGCAGCGAATCTCACAGCAGGTCGTCGACCACATCCTCTCCAACACGACAACGGACGACAGCACGACCTTTTTCGACGTATGTTGCGGCTCGGGCGCGATCACCGCGGAGCTGCTGAATCGAGGAGTCGCGCCCGAGCAGATCGTGATGATCGACATAAGTTCTTGGGGCGCGCTGTGGGTGATGATCGGCTCGGGCCAGTTCGAACTCGCGACCTTCAAGGGCTACCTGGACCTCGTCCCCGAGGACAAGACGCAGATCCACGCCTTCGCAACGGAGCTTGCGACGCAGCCAGCATCTGTCGATGAGGTGTACAAGTACCTAGTGCTACAAGCGTGTTCGTTCGGCGGGAAGCAGATCTGGCGCGACGGTGATGTTTGGCGAAACGCTTTCTTCCGGCGCCACTGGCTGCCGACCGCGTCGAGCGTTCGGCAAAGCCCAGCAAACCCGATGCAGCCCGGCCCGCAAAATCTTTACGAGCGGGTTGCCAAACTGGTCGACAGGGCAGTAGGGGTTCGAGCACGTCAAGCAGACGTTAGCGCCATTTTGCTCGAGGACTACGACGCACGATCGGTAATTTACGTCGACCCACCGTATCTGAACACCACCGCGTACGGGTTCGATTTCGATATTGCTCAGTTCGTTGAATCAGTACAGGCCAAGAACCCAGCGACGCTGTTTGTGTCGGAGGCCGCGCCCGTGTCGCCGGAGGCGATCAGGATCAACGCGAGCGGCCCGCGCGGCGGCGTCAGCGGCAACCGTCGGGTGGCGCACGAAGAATGGCTCAGCAGTTTCCGATGCGCCTGACCGATCATCCAGTCGGCCGCGCTCTGGCGCGAACCTTGGCCGAAGCCGTCGAGGCGATTCCGGCCGATGCTCCGGCAGTTGACGCGAGACAGGAGTTCTTCGAAGCCAAGCTCGCGCTGTTTGCAAGCTTGGCGCACGAGTGGTCCCGGCAAGTCGATGACTTCGGCGTCGTTGTAGGCGAACTTGTCACCATGGGCCTTCTTGGTGCGCGGGGCGCGGAAAGGATGCTTCGCCGAAGTAACCTCGCCGCACATCTTGCCGGTGACGCCGCCCATATTCAGTCAGGCGACCTGAGCACCCTCTACCAACAGGTGCTGCAACTTGACGTGACCTGGCAGCCCGAGGGTTACCGATTGAGCCCGTCGAAGACGTCGCGAGACTTATCAGGTGCCTACTACACCCCCAGAGATTTGGCACGTGAAATCACGCGCCACAGTATTGACGCACTCATCGAGCAGCGCACCGGCATATCTCGTTACTCCCGTACACGCCCAACCTCGGTTCAACGGGCCACCGTTTACGGCTTGCTCAGCTCACTTCGAATTGCCGACCTTTCTTCCGGTGGTGGTGACTTCCTCCTTGCGGCTCTCGACTACGCAGTCCAGTACAGCTCGGCGCCGGCGCTCGCGGCCGGGAACCTGTGGGCTGTCGATGTAGACCCCGTCGCACTAGCTATTGCGTCGGCCGAGATCATTCGCCATTCGGGCGGCGGCGCGCCCCATCTAATCTTCGGCAATCCGCTACTAGCAACTGAACATTCTGCAGCGCCAGAAGAAAAGGCCCGCCTATTCTCTGTGGGTCGCATTTACGGCCCCGACATGGCAGTCGCAGCCGACGCACACCCGGCGGAGGGGTACGACCTTCTCCTCGGCAATCCCCCGTGGGAGAAGATCAGATTCGAGGATCGCAAGACACGTGAGCTTCTGACCGGAGCACCGAGTTCGGCGGAATTGCTCAGCTCTCTTGCCCAAGATTATTCCGACGTGCGTGCTCGAGTTGAACGCAATCTGCACATCACCCACGCCCCGCGGGGCGAGGCAAATACCTACGCGCTCTTCACGCTGCTCGGGCTCGGACTACTGGCCCACGACGGCGTGATGGCGCTGGTTCTCAAGTCGGCGATCGCGACCTCTCCTGTCAACTCGGCACTCTTTTCTACACTGCGCCGAGAAGAAGGACTGCGCGAGATTCATCTCTTCGACAACACGTCCCGCATGTTCGCTATCGACTCCCGCGAGAAATTCTGCGTGGCGCTGTTCGTCGCACACACTCCCGGCCCGCTACGCGTTAGCGTGGGCAACACTTGCGTTACCGCCCTCGACTCTGTACCCAGCATCACTCTCACTAACGACGATCTTTGGGCTCTCTATCCGGCAACCGGCACGCTCCCGAACGTCAGAACAATCTCAGATTTTCGAGATCTTCAGACGCTGGCCTCCCGCCTTCCGCGGTTCTCGCAGCAGCACGCTGACACCAAGTTTGGCCGCATAGTGCACCTGACCAGTCACTCAGAGTCAATTACCAGAATCCGGAATGCTGACTCGCTCGCTCTACTTGAAGGTAAGTTCATCGGCCCCTTCACGGTGCGCGCGGCGACCTTCGATGGAATAGGTGAAGCAAAGAGATACGCCCCGAAAGCTACAGCGCGGCGCACAACGTTCGCCGAGCGCCTTACCTCTGTACCCGTCCCCCGCTACTTCATCGGCAGATCACGCTGGCAAGAGTTGTCACGACGATTCGACCGCCCATACATGCTCTGCTGGCGGAGCCTGACGTCGGCCACCAACGCGCGAACCACTATCGCCGCGATCGCACCCTTCGGTCCCGGTGTTCAATCGGTACAGTTCCTACAGCTGCCGGACGACCGAGAACTCACCTACCTGCTCGGGCTCTTTAACTCCATGGCATTCGACCACCTTGTGCGCTGCATGATTCCGGGGATCGACCTGACCCAGTCGGTTATACGGCAGATTCCAGTACCCGACCCGCGCGCGCTGGAGCGGTCGATAGAAGTCGACGGAATCAGTAACTCTGTACGCGAGCACATTTTGAAGCGAGTTGAACAACTACTGCGCCACGACCCCGACGGCGTTACATTCGTCGACGGGGATGGCTCACCCGCGAGACCACTCTCAGAAAGCAAATATGTCCAGGTCATCGCCGAATTGGACCAACTATTCTTCTCAGCCTACGAGCTCAGCGACGCGGAGATCGCGCGAGTCCACCTCGACCTCAATGGCTATTCGACCGCGCTGAAGACGCCGTAAAGCCTGCCGCTCGATGAACCGCCATTTCGTGCGTCAAAGCTCGACGCCATACGAATGCTCGGAAGCTGGCTCATTTTTAGTACCGTTAGCGTGTAGTAGTCCTCAGCGATCCGCTGGAATGCAAGAATCTTGTCCACGAACCCGTTGGGGCCCACTACGTGGTCAAGTCGACGGTTCAGTGAGTCGGTCCCGTTCAGCTGGATGCGCCATGTGCCGTTTGCATCCACCGAGCCAGGGAAGTACACGCGGTTGTCGCGGAAGTCAGTGCCTTCGTAGTTGAGCGTCACGTATCGTACGTCGCGCTGCGCTGTCGGGTTTACCCCGAAGAAAGAGACACTGCCAACCGCCCATCCTGCCCGCTCGGCATAGCCTGCAGTGGCGGCATCCCCCGTCTCCACGCGTCCGGACATGGAAAGATCGAGCTGGTTTCGTGCCTCACTCGTCATTGCGCGACTCTCGGTCCAGAAGACCTCCCCGACCCACGTGGCCATCGGAGAGGTAGGAGCCGGGGTCGACGGCCGGGTCCGCGCGACCGAGGGGGCTGCCGTGCCAGAAGGAGGGGAAACCACCCGCGCCAGCGCGGGCCCGGACGAGTGCGCCTGCTCAGCAGCGAACAGACGCGGCCCCCGCGCCTCACCTCGCTGCCGCTCGCGCGTGCCCACGTTGATCGCGAGTTCGGTCTTCACATAACCATGACCACGCAACCGATCGATGGCCGCAACGTCTTCAATGTGCATCGAGACGCCCGATGCAACATCACGGTAGGCAACGAATCTGTCACGCAGCTCTGCAACAGCGGCCAATTCATCCGGATCATCCATGTCGAACACCGATGTGGCACAACTCTCGAAGTTGCGCCACAGGCCCGAGTAGGTGAGGTTGTTCGAGCCGACCGTCACCCTGACTGACGTTAGTGCCGTGAGAGCGTAAACCTTGGAGTGGAATGTCTGGGTCATGCTTTCCGAATGCAGGACATGCAACTGATCGGTGACCTCCAGAAGCGAGTAGAGCGCGTCGTAGGACGTTCCTTCCATATCTATCCCGACGATCGCGTTCACCACGCCGCCCGCCGCGCGAAAACTCTCAAGCGCTGGCTTCAGCCGCAGTACGCCGCTTTGCTTCGCGAACGCGACCATGAAATCGAAGCGCTGAAATGCGCCTGACGTCAGGTTCGTGATGAGCTCGTCTCCGAGCGAGAATCCGCCGTGGGGCTGATGTCTGATGTCCACGTGACGAGCGTAGCTGTGCGCGCTTAGTCTCTTGGTGAGCCCGTCGAGGTTGCAACAGCCGACAAGTTGGTCCGTAGTCGACCGCAGATCGCTGCGCTAATCCAATTTGCAACGAACAATCGGAATCTCACGCGTTTTCTGGACCTCTTCGTGCAAGCGTGTGTACCCGTATACCTGATGAAACATCATCCGTGCACATGGCTAACTGGCAAGCACAAATCCCGCCTTCGATGCCAGAATCATCGAGTCCGACTCGTCCAATCCCCTTGCAACATCAAGCCTCTTTGACGGTTTCATGGAGGCTCACTCGCTGCGACTGCAGGCGTTTCAAGCCCAAAAGTTACCACCAACAACAAGCAGAGTTGTCGGAAGATCCCAGCAAGGGCAAGAGTTCGAGCGCGCTGATTGATGATGAGCGCTGTTTGCGATGCGGAACTTGCTCAGCAAAGTTGGTCTCGAGCACGCGAGACCAAGAATCCCGAGACAGTTTCCCAGTCCGGGAACTCCGGACCGCCGAAGTACAGCAGCTGGCCGGTGAAGCGGTCGGCTCCGCGCATGGTGGGGCGGTCATCCACGAGGTAGTGGCCCACGCTGAGGTCTTTGCGGTGGGAGAAGACGACCTTCTTGTAGAAGGGGTTTTCGGGGCCGTCACCGAAGTGGCGCTTGATCCAGGCGAGCTTGCCGGGCAGAGCAGTCGGGTTTGACCAGGGCGACGTCGACAGGATGAAGAGCTCGTAGAGGGGAGCGAGCGTGGCGACGGCCTCGAGTGCGCCGGGCATGGGGTCCATGAGGTCGAAGATGCCCTCGACCTCGTCGCCCGGGAAACCGTCGTGCTCGGGCAGGCCCAACTTGCGGAGGGCGGATTTGAAATCGACCAGCACGCCGTCCATGTCTAGGTAGACGATTTTCTTGGTTTTGGTATCGCTGTCACTCATCGGGCTTCCGTCATGCTTCGGGTTCTTGTCACTCATCGGTGGTGACTCCTTTCTCTTGATGCTTTGAGTTTGGCAGGGAGGGGTGACAGGGGTCGCTGCTGTCGGTCGACAGAGCTCGTCCGGTACCTTGGACGACATGACGCTTGACCTTTCGTTCCTCGACGTTTCACTGTCGCCGGCACGAACCGCTGAACCGCCGGTAAACGTCTACGACATTCTTCGCGAGGGCTGGCGCGAGACTCGGGTCGACATGACCCTGCAATTCTTTCTCCACCCGAAGGAACGGCACGGTCTGGGACCCCTAGTGATCGACGCACTTCTTCGCCTTCTGGACGGAGCTCCGACCATTGGGCCCGATGGTCGTCGCAGCAAGACGTTTGTCGCACGGGCTGCGCAGGGTTCTGGTGCTTGGGAGGTCGCAACTCAGGTCGACTTCATTGACGTCTATGCCACTAATGCGGAGCTGGGGATCGCGGTTGTGTTGGAGAACAAGATCGGCCACGTGCTTAACAACCCCTTGAAGAAGTACGCCGAGTACGCCCGACATGATGGTTTCGATACCGTGCTTGTTGCGGTGCTCGCGCCCGAATCGCGGGAACACCCTGACGCGGTTCAGAAGAATTACTTGTCAAGAGCCACCACGTACGCCCAACTGAGCACCGAAATCAAGAGAGCACCAGAGCTCGTCGAGTTCCTCATGAGCCCCGGCGGTCTGGATCAACGTCGCAGCCTGGACCTCCTACAGCAGTTCATCGAAGCCCGACACGGGGAGAAAAATATGACCGATCGGGAAGATGAAGCAAAGCGTCTGCGCGAGTGGCGCAACATCCTCACTCAGCACCAAGCCGCGATCAAAAAGTTCGAGGATGCGCGGGGCAATATCGGCCGGCTCATTAGTGACCGGAGGAAGCAACTCGAACCTCTAATCGCTGACCGTCTCGAAGAGCGGGGCCTGAAGACCGATTGGGAAGCGCACGGTGGAATTCGCGAGGAGACGTGGAACGCTTACTACTTTCCTGCGGCGGATTGGACCGTCGAGCTCAAGTTCTCGGCCGACCCTGCCCGTCCGCTGATCTACATCTATGACCGTCGCGGACTTACCTACAAGGACTCCACCGCGGAGCCACTAGGAGATCTCGTCTGGACCGATAGCGACGGGACGATCGCGGATGCGTTTGTCGAGCGTGTTGTTCAGATTCTTGATCAAGCGAAGGCCGGGGCGCGGCCGCCCGAAAAGCGCTGACTTGCGCTCCCCGGATTTCTTGCAGCCCCTTGCCACTCAGGCGAGCAGCTGCTCCGGGGCGACAAGCGGCAGCGCGATCCAGCCCTCGCGGGCGGCTTGGGCGTGGTGCTCCGGGGGCGGCGTGCTTGCGCGATGGGTGGCAGCGGCACGCGCGGCGAGGGCGGCGATGAGGGAGTCGAACGCGTCATCCGAATCTCTGAGTGTGCGCTCGTGGGCGCCGAGGTCGAGCCAGGGCAGGCGGGTGAGCAGGGCATCCAGCAGGTCTGATCGCTTGGTTGCCTCGGTCTTGTAGCCGGCGATGTTGAAGCCCCAGCAGCGCAGCGTTGCGGCCGGGTAGACCTCGACCACGAGGCCGCGTCCGGTGCGGTCGGTGGGATCGCCCGGGCGCTGCAGCAGCTCCAACAGAACGGCGCAGCGGATGGCGGTGAGGCCGAGCCTGTCCGTCGCGACGCTGAGGGGCAAGCGGCCGGTTCGCTCGTGCACCGCGCGGTCGGTCTCGCGGTAGGCGAGCCTGCGGCGCCACTGGATGCCCGACTCGGCGGGCGCGTTCAGGGGCTGGTTGCTCGCGTGTCGGGTGATGAACTCAACGAACTCGTCGGGCCAGCCGAAGGCGCAGTCGATGCCAATTTTGTCGGCTTCTCTTGTGCTCTCTTTTATGGCCTCGTTGTCTGCTCCTTGGACTAGTTGCGTTAGGGAGGCCTTGTTGGGGCCCCAGTGGATGATCGCGACGGCCGTGCCCTTTGGCTCGGCTGAGAGGTCTACGCCTGCGGTGATCATGGGGGTCATGGTACGTGGGGGTTGGGGTCTTCCTTTGCCGTGGCCGCCGACGGCTCCTCCTGGCGCCTCCCGGTTTGGGGCGGCTCCTCTCCGCGGGAAATCTGTGGATACGACTTCTCCCCATTTTAGTCGAACATATGTTCTAATATGGGAGAATTGACGCATGGCAAATCTGACCGAGGCGGTGACGTCAGCGACCTCCGCCCTCACGGCCGTCACGGTCGCGCCCGCTGCGGTTGTCGACCTTTCTTCGAGTGAACTTCTCGAGCTCCAGGCGGCGGTCACCACGCACCGCCGAGCTCTGGATGCCGTGGCTGCCCTCGCTGCCGGCGAGATTGGCCGGCGCTCCTCGCGCAGCCTCGGCTACTCCGGGCTTGCGCAGTCGCAGGGGTTCCGCTCTCCCGAGGAGTTTCTGCAATCGGTCAGCGGACTCACTCGCACCGAAGCCACCAAGCTCGTACAGGTGGGGGCTTTACTGGTCGATCCCTTGCCTTCCACCGACTCCGCGCTTTCTGCCTCACCTGCGGAGGCGCTCTGGCACAGCGCGATTGGGGCCGCGGTGTCGGCTGGCGACATTTCTGCGGATGCCGCCCAGGCCATCCTGCGCGGCCTCGGCTCCCCCGATGCCTCCGTCACTCCCCTGCAGCTGAGTGCCGCCGCAGACCTGTTGCTCGCCGATGCGCGCACCCTCAATGCCGACGTGCTGTTTCGCCACGCGCGGCAACTGCGTGACCTGCTCGATGCCGACGGGATCGCCGCCCGCGAGGCCCACCGCCACGACTTGCGGTACTTTCGCGCGGGGCGTCGGCCCGACGGCATGGTCTCAGGATCCTTCCTCCTCGATGAGGAAGACGGCACACTTCTGCTTTCCGCGATGGACTCCGCGCTCAGTCCGCGGCGGGGTGGCCCACGCTTCACCGATTCGGATGCCCGTGCCGCCGCCGACGCGCTCGTCGCCGATCCGCGCACCAACGACCAGCTCGCGGCCGACGTCTTCGCGGCCATGCTCCGCCTCGCGGTCGACGCCGACCCCTCGACGCTCTTTGGGCGACACCGGCCGGCGGTGCGCGTGCTCATCACGGATAACAACCTGCGTTCACGCGGCCGCGGATCCATCGAAGGCGCCCCCGACCCAATCGCCTTCGGCACCGTCGAGCGCCACCTGTGTGACACCGGGGTTCTCGAAGTCACCCTCGACGCCGACGGAATCCCCTACGACCACGGTCGCGAGAAACGACTATTCACCGAGCGGCAGCGAATCGCACTCGCAATTCGAGACGGCGGATGCCTCTTCCCCGAGTGTTTGCGACCGCCGTCGCACTGCGAGGCCCACCACATCAACCAATGGGATCGAGATAGCGGCCGAACAGATCTGGCGGATGGCGTTCTGCTGTGCCGCTTCCATCACATGCTCCTGCACAACAACGATTGGCAGATCACGCGCGCTGGCACGGAGTACTCGCTAGTGCCCCCACCGGGCGTCGACCCCGAACAGCGGCCCATCGAGCTGCGCAGCAAGAGCGCGACAGCGTCGTCGGTCGCGAGGGATAGCCTTCGGTCATGCGTCGCCGCCCCGTGAACCGCGTTCTCCTCGCCGTTGGGCTGGGTCTCGCGATCCTCATCGCCGCTGTGGTCGTTGGCCTCCTACTGACGCGCGGCGGACAGATCGCAACGCCCTGGCAACCCGGCGCCGGATCCGGTGACAATGGCGGTTATGGCACGGGCAGCAGTTCGGGCGCGGATGGTGCGTCGGGCAGCGGTGCCAGCGGCGGTTCGGGCAGCGGTACCGGCGGAGGTTCGGGCAGCGGTACCGGATCGGATCCGTCCTCGGCGGGTGGTGCCAATCGCGGCGTGGCCACTCCGGCCGATGCCGTCGGTCTGCTCGCGCAGCTCCCCATCAAAGGCAGGGCACCGGAGACCGGCTACAGCCGCACCCTTCAGTTCGGTGACGCCTGGGACGACACCGATCACAACGGGTGCAACACGCGTGACGACATTCTTGCCCGGGATCTGTCGGACACCGCCCGCTCGTCGACGTGCAAAGTACTGACCGGAGTCCTGCTCGACCCCTACACCGGCGCGACCATCAAGTTTGTGCGCGGGATCGAAACCTCGCCCGAAGTACAGATCGACCACGTCGTAGCGCTCCTCGACGCGTGGGAGACGGGCGCGCAACAGCTCACCTTCGCTCAGCGACTCCTGTTCGCGAATGATCCGCGCAACCTCCTCGCCGTCGGCGGAGAAATCAACCAAGCCAAAGGCTCTGGGGATGCCGCCACCTGGCTGCCACCGAACCGCGCATTCCGCTGCGCCTACGTCGCTCGACAGATCACGGTGAAAGACGCCTACCGGCTCTGGATCACCCCCGCAGAGCATGACGCGATGGCGCGGGTGCTGTCGAGCTGCACCGGGTAGGTAGGGGCGGCGGGAAGGGCGACGGGTCGCGGTCGTCGGGCGCGTTTAGCCGCGGCCGGGGCGTGCGCCGATGTCGGTGGGATGCGGCGTGCGCCGATGTCGGTCGGATGGGGCGTGCGCCGATGTCGGTCGGATGGGGCGTGCGCCGATGTCGGTTGGATGGGGCATCCTGAGGTCACGTTCACGAGTGGCAGCTGTCGGTACCTGGCCGGCTGCCCGGCAACCCAGTCCATCGACGGGGTGCCCCAGGGGAAGAACCGGCGCCGCGGCATCCGTTCGGCGCAAGTTCGATGGAGGTTGTTGTGCCTGCTATTGCCAAACCGTGGTTCACGCCAGTGCTCGAACCGGACCCGAAGACCGCGACTGATCCGGAACGCCAGGCAGCGGTCGCGGCCGCGCCGGCGCCGCTCCCGCAGGACTTGCGCTGGACTGCGAGCCATCTTCGGCCGGAGTACCGCCCGGTCGAGTCGTGGCTTGAAATCGACCTCCTGCTCATGCAACTCGGCGAACCCGACCTGCCCTACGTTGTCGTCGAGTCGCGGAGGATGGCACGGTTCGCGCAAGCGATGGGCGAATCCGACGCCATGATCATCGAGGTGTGTTCCGAGAGCGGGATACCGCGGCCGACGGTCTGGAGACTGCGACGAGCCGTCGCGTTACCGTACGCCGAACTCGCGGTTCACTCGTGGGAAGGTGCCGGGGTCGCCGCCGAGACCCTTTTCACTGCGGATGAAGCGAGCGTCGCGTTTCGGAGCTGGCTGTGCGAGGGGGCGCTACCGTCGGGCGCCACCGTTGAGCGGGTGGTGTACTGAGCGGGCAGCGTGCTAGCGGTTGCTGTGCGGAGCCGGTTGTGTCCTCAGCGGGCGGACGACGCGAGCAGCCGGGCCGCGCGAGCCGCGCTAGCCCGGCTGGAACCAGGGCGGATACACCGAAACCTTGGTTGCGGCATCCGCGATCGCGACGAGTTCACGCACTCGATCGCGCATCGGATCGTTCGCGACACCGATGAGCTGAATCGACTCGAAGTCGACCACACTCCCGCCGAGCACTTCGGCTCCCACCCGCACCGTCTCCGAATCGTGTGCGCGCTCGACCGCGCGCTGCGCCGCGTCGCCGGTGAAGAACCGCGTGGAGGTGCCGGCGGCGTCCCCGTCGGTCACGACGACATCCGCGCCCAGCGCACCAATCGTCGACACGAGCACAACAAAGTCGGATGCCGCGGCGCGGCGGGCGGCGGTGGACCACCGCACCTCGTCCGCTGCACCCGAGCGCACGTCGTTCCACAGCGTGGCGTCGGGCGAGAGGTAGAAGGCGACGCGGGATGCGACGCTCGACGCAGTGCTTGACGCCCCGCCCGGGCCCACGGGCGGGCCCGCGCTCAAGGTGGCGGAAGGGCCCGCGCTCGAGGCGGCGGACGGGACTGTGCTCAAGGCCTCGCGCAGGACTGGGTTCGAGGCCGCGGGAGCGACGGAGCTCGAGGCTGTTCTCGTTGCTGTCGGCAGCTCGACCGTCGCACGCAGCTCTCGAGTCAGGGGGGTGCTGAGGTCGACGACCGGTGTCGCATCCGCGCGGAGCCGACCCGACTCGAGGATCGCCGCGAGGTTGCGCACGTGCGTGACGTGGTAGATCCGCTGCTGCGATGCGACGATCGATCGCTTCGAGGTCGTCGCGTGAGAGGCGCGAGGAAGGCCCGGGGCGACGCCGCCGCGCGCCGACAGCGTGGATCGAGCCGACGAGCTCGTAGCCCTGTGTTGTCGAGCGGCCTGTTGTTGCCCGGCGGTTTGTCGAACCGCGCGGACAGTATCCGGCCGCACCTTGGGGTAGCAAACGTCGCACAAGCCCGTTTCGAGGCCATGGATGCACTCCTCCACGCACTGTTCCTTTCGTGGCATGACGGGATGCCCCGCACTACCGTACGTCGGATTAGTGAACTCTTTTACCCCCGCGGCGCGCTGCGCGGCTCGAGGCACTGACTGACTCGGCCCGCGATCGTGTGTGCCCAGCTGAGGTAAAGCGGATCGAGCGACGGTGAATTCGGGGTGCCGGGGATGGCGGTTAGTTGCCCTTCGGTGAGGGAGATGAGTTCGACATTGTCGCGGTAAGAGCACGCGGCCTCGAGCGACTTGTTGATCTGCGTAATCGACAGCGCCGCTAGCCAGCGCAGCGGTCGCCAGGTTCGCGCGGTCGGAGAGAGGGCAGGTGCTCCGATGACGAACACGTGGAGGGTGCGGGGCGCGTGCTCGCGAATGTGGTTGAGCATCGCATCCAGTCGTCGTCGCGTCTGGCTGGGGATGGGGGGCATCCGCGCGTTAATGTCGCCGGGAATCAGGATGATCGCGTCGAGCAACAGCATGCGGCGGCGATCGACGACGCTGTGAACGAGGGGGTCTGAGATATCCGTTGCGACAAACACGTCGATGTTCGTGCCGCGCCCGGTGAGTTGCGTGAGTGCTTCGGCGAGTCTCGTGGCGAGCTCGCGGTTGTCGGATTGTGCGGTGCGACCGAGTCCCACTCCCCCGCCGACGACGAGCACACGATCCGGATTCGGTCCGCCCGCGTGCGCGAGGAGGATGCTCTCGTGGTCGGCCGAGCGGCGACTGCTGGGCGCGAAGCGTTGTTTGGGCGCGAGCGGCACGGCTGGCGCGCGCGCGTCGGAAGCATCTTCCGCCTCGCGCTGTGGGTGCGCCACCGTGTCTCCCCCCAAGGAATCTATGCGTCAGTATATCGACGCTACTGAGCACGACTCAGTGAACCGCGCCGCCCAGTTCGGGGGCGAGCCGCAAACGCCGGAGCCGTGTTGAATCCCATTCAACGCCCTCCCGGGTTCTCGCGCTGAGCCGCTTTCGCCGCGCGCTCGGTCTTGATGCGCACGTTTTCCTCCTGCACCGCGGCATGAGTGGCGCGCTCAACCACGAGCCACTCGGGCTTCTGTTCGAGAAGCGTCTTGATTTCGGCGGTCGTCATGATTTCGGGCGCGCCGGCTCGCGCGAGACCCGACGTGGAGATGCCGAGCTTCTGCGCGACGACCTGGCGCGGGTGCGGGCCATTCTTACGGAGGGCGAGGAGCCACTCCGGCGGGGTCGACTGCAGTTCGAGGAAATCGCTTCGCGTGACGGTGCCCGACTTGAAGGCGTCAGGGGTTGACTGCAGCAGAATCCCGAGCTTCTTGGCGGCGGTCGCGGGTTTCATGGTCTGGTCTGGCATCAGTCAAGGCTACCGGCCAGTAGCCTGAGACCGTGCAGGACCCTTTCGTCGTCGCGTTTGTCGTGGGGGTCACGCCGAGCAAGTGGGCGCGGATCTGGGGCGAACGGATGGCGCGGCCGCTCGAATTGCGGCCGCTCCCGCGTGACGCGGCCCTCGCGGCCCTCGCGGATGGCTCGGCTCATGTCGCCCTCGTGCGGCTCGCTGATGACGGCTTGGCGCAAGTTGCATTGCCCGCGGAGTTCTCGGCGATCGCGCTGTACACGGAGAACGCTGTCGTGATCGCGCCCAAGGATCACCCCGTGACCGCGTTTGAGTCGCTGACGCTCGCCGACTTGGCTGGCGAGAAGGTGCTGGGCGAGGCGTTGCTGGGCGAGGCCGTGCTGGGCGGGGCCGTGCGGAGCGAGGCCGGGCTGGGCGGGGCCGTGCGGAGCGAGGCCGTGCGGGGCGAGGCCGGGGGCGATACTGAGCCCGACTGGGCGGGGCTGATCTCTCTCGTCGCCGCGAACGTCGGTGTCGCCATCATGCCGCAGCCCGTTGCCCGAGCGCTCAGCCGACGGGATGTCGTTGCCATACCCATCACGGCAACGCTAGAGACGCGCATCGCCCTCGTCTGGGTCACCGCGCGGCAGATTCCCGAGACCGAGGAGTTCATCGGGATCGTGCGCGGCAGAACGGCGAACAGCTCGCGCGGCGCGGGCGAGTCGGGTGCGGGAGGGGCAAGTTCCGGCGAAGCTGGCTCGGGCGGCGCTGGATCGAGCGGAGCAGGCTCGGGCGGCGCCGGATCGGGCGGCGCCGGCGGTCAGCAACCGAAAGGCTCTAAAGCGTCGAGCTCCCGGTCTGCGACGCCATCGCGGCGAGATCCACGAGCGTCGCGCGCTCGTCGGCGCTGAGCTTGCGCGGCTCAAAGTCGAGTACGCGGAGTTTTCCGAACGCATCCCCGTTGCTGTCGATCAACGGGACTTCGGCCACAAGGCGAAGGCCAACCTGCTCGGCAACCGCGGGGTCCGTGAGTCTGCGTGGATCGTCCATCGCATCAACGCGGTCGCGCGCCGAATACCAGACCCGCTCTGAGTTCTCCAGCGTCACGATCGCGATCGCGGCATCCAAGATTCGGCACGCAAGCGCGGCAACGCGTTCGAGCGCGTCATCCGTGGTCGGCGGGAGGACGCGCTGCCCCGCGGTCGTGGCTGGAGTTTGCCGATGGCGACCGGTTTCAGATTGAAACTTCTCGCGTAGCGCGAGGGCGACTTCATGCGCATCCGGCCGGTTACTTGGGGCGCGCGCCGTCATCGCGACCAAGAGCGGTCGCCAATCGTCGGGTACCGAGGCCGGAACGGGCGGGTCTTCGATCGTGCGGATCATGGTCGAGTGCTGCGGCGGTCCGGGGAAGGCCAACTCGCGCGTGAAGCACTCGAGGAGGACGAGTCCAAGTGAATAGATATCGCTTGCCGTGCCGACGACAGCACCGTGAGCTTGCTCAGGGCTCAGGTACGCGACGGTGCCGGTGATGATCGCATTGGGCGGCAGGGCGTCGGACGAGCCGACCGACGCGATCCCGAAGTCGGTGAGTTTGGCGTTCAGGCGACTGTCCTCGCCAGGCGTCGTCGCGAGAAGAATGTTGGAAGGCTTGATGTCGCGGTGCACTATTCCACGCAAGTGCACCAGCTCGAGCGCAGCGGCGATGTAATAACCGACTTGCGCGATTTGGCGAGGCGTGAGGGGCACGCTCCCGAGTCGATGTTGCAGGTCAGTGCCCTCGACGAGCTCCATGACGTAGTAGATGCGGGGTGCAGCCGGGTCGCTCCGATCCACCGCGGCATCAAGCAAGGTCACGAGGTTGGGATGACTCAACCGCGCGAGCACGTTCACTTCGTCTTCTTGCAACCGGAAGTCGGTCTCAGCGGCCGCCGTGGAGCGGAAGATCTTCACCGCGACGTCGCGACCGAGGAACTCGTCGCGGGCGCGATACACCTCGGCGAGCCCGCCGATGCCGATGAGTTCACCCAGACGGTAGCGACCGCGAAGAACCGTGGGACGAGCGGGTTGGCTCGAGTCCGCTGCCGGGTGTTCGTTGCTCACGTCAGCCTCCACCACCGGACCGGCGACCGACGGACGACCGATGGTTTCCTCGCGTTCGAGGCGGATCGGGGATTCCGCTCGCCCGATTCCGGGAGCGCGAGGGGGGTCTCGCGCAGAAACTAGCCTAGCAAAACTCAGATTGTGCGGCAAGGCATGCCCACGGGCATGAGGCTCAGCGCGGGAGGCTCACTGAGCGCGGGAAGCTCAGCGCGCGACACTTAGCGCGGGAGTGCCGCCTCGAGGTCGTTGACGATTGCGGGGTCGTCCGGGAGGGTCTTGGAACGGTAGCGTCCCACCACTTCGCCGCCCGGCGCGATGAGGAACTTCTCGAAGTTCCACTGGACATCGCCCGCCTTACCGGCGGCGTCATCTACTTGCGTGAGAGCGTCGTAGATCGGATGGCGCTTCTCGCCGTTGACCTTGATCTTGCCAAACATCGGGAACGTGACGCCGTAGGTGGCGCTGCAGAACTCGGCGATCTCCGCGTTCGTGCCCGGCTCTTGGCCTTCGAACTGATTGCACGGGAAGCCGACGACGGTGAAGCCGCGATCGGCGTACTTCTCCTGCAGCTCCTCGAGCTGCGCATATTGCGGGGTCATGCCGCACTTGGATGCGACATTGACGACGAGGATCGCCTTGTCACGAAGGCCAGCGAGGGTCGTGGTCGAGCCGTCGATGGTCTCGACGGTTGCGTCGAAAGGAAGTGAGGTCATGATTGGGCCAACGCGCGCCGGGCGCGACCTATTCCGCGACGCGATCTCCGGTGCAAGTCGAGCCGCTCAGATTGCCGAGCCGGCCCGGGCCGCCGCGCGCTGCGCCGCGAGCGTGCGTTCCCGGTTCGCGAGAAACAGCGGGAACGTGAACGCGAAGGCCGTGAACCCCGCACCGACGACATAGAGCCAGCCCAGCTTCATCCCGAGCCTGCGCGCCTGAACGATCATGAAAATGCTGCCCGCGACGGCCGCGATGAGCAGGTCGATCGTGAGCGATGTGACGGCCGGGCCGCTGTTGACCCAGTCGCCGATGAAGTCGCGCTTGCCGATGATCGCGAGGATGTTGTTGGTCCAGGTGCCCACTAGCCCTGCGATCGCGAGGATAAGCCAGACGACGGCGAGTGGGGTCCAGTTCTTGGTCATGGGGTGACTCTATTCGGGGGCGCGACCTATCGCGTCGAGATCCGCGCGAACTTGCGGATCGAGAGCGGCACGAAGATCACGAGCATGATCGCGATACCGATAAGCACGGTCGCGATTGGGTTCGCCCCCGTCCACACGGTCGGGGTCGGAGTGCCCGCCGGCACGTTGCCGAACAACTGCCGCGCGGCCTGGACAAGCGCCGAGACCGGGTTGTACTCCGCAAATACTCTCAGCGGCGCTGGGAGCGTGTCGCTCGGCACGAACGCGTTCGAGAGAAACGTGAGTGGGAACAGGATCAGGAACGAGACATTGTTGATTACTTCCGGGCTGCGCACGCTCATCCCGATAAACGCCATGACCCAGGAGAGCGCATAAGCGAAGAGGAGCAGCAGAGCCACCGCGGCGAGGCCTTCGAGAAGACTGGAGCGGATGCGCCATCCCACGATGAAACCCGTCGTCATCATGACGATCATCGAGATCGTGTTGATGAGTAGGTCGCCGTTCGTGCGACCGACGAGCACCGACGACGGGCTCATCGGTAGAGTGCGGAACCGGTCGATGATGCCGTCTTTCAAGTCGTTGGCCATCGCCGAACCCGAGTAGGTAGAGCCGAAGACAACGGTCTGAGCGAAGATGCCCGCCATGATGAACTCGGTGTATGTGCTGCCCGGGATGTTGATGACGCCCGCGTAGACATAGGTGAACAGCAGCACGAACATGATCGGCTGCAGCGTCGTGAACACGAGGATGTCTGGCACGCGCTTGATTTTGATGAGGTTGCGACGCGTCGTGATCCAGCCGTCATTGAGCCAGTTACCGAGCGTCGAGTGGGATGCCGACGGCTCGGGTGCCGTCGAACCGGGCATTGGCGAGCTGGGTGTGGGGTCAAGCTGCACTGCGGTCATCGATTCGCCTCCGACTTCTTGGTCTTCTTCTTTTTCGTAGTGGCATTCTCGTCTTCCTCAACCGAAGCGGTGTGGCCCGTGAGCCGAAGGAAGACGTCGTCGAGGGTTGGCCTGCGCATGCCGGCATCGAACAGTCGGATATCACGGCTCCCGAACTCCGCAAGGATCAACTGCAGCGCCGCCGGTGCGTCATCGGCGCTGACCGTCAGTGCGCGGCCGTCCGCGGCGACCGTGGGCTCGCCCGTGCCGAAGCGCGCGAGGATCTCGCGGGCCGCGGCAGTGTCGTCGGCGGAGACAAGGCTCAACTCGACCCGCTGGCCGCCGATCGACGCCTTGAGTTCGTCTGACGTTCCCTCGGCGATGACCTTGCCGTCGTCGATCACCGAGATGCTGTCGGCGAGCTGGTCGGCCTCTTCGAGGTACTGGGTCGTCAGGAGCACGGTCGTGCCCTGGCCGACGAGACTCGTGATGATGTCCCACATGCCGAGGCGGCTGCGCGGGTCGAGTCCCGTCGTGGGCTCGTCGAGGAAGAGCACTCGAGGCCGGGTCACGAGGGCGCCGGCGAGGTCGATGCGTCGCCGCATCCCACCGCTAAAACCCTTGACGGGACGGTTCTGTGCCTCGGTGAGGTCGAATAGGTCGATGAGCTCGTGCGCTCGTGCGCGTGACTCGCGCGCGCCCAAGTGGTACAGCCGCCCGACCATGTCGAGGTTCTCGAAGCCCGTGAGGTTCTCGTCGACCGCGGCGTACTGACCCGAGACGCCGATGATGGGCCGGATGCGGTCGGGGTGCGCGAGCACGTCGATTCCGTCGATCACGGCGCTGCCCGAGTCGGGCGTGATGAGCGTCGTCAGCACTTTCACGGTCGTCGTCTTGCCCGCGCCGTTGGGCCCGAGGAGCGCCGTGACGGTGCCTTGCGGCACGGCGAGGTCGAGTCCGTCGAGGGCGTGCACGGGTGCTGCGCCTCGAGGCGTGTAGGTTTTTCGCAGGCCGGTGGCTTCGATATACATGCTCACCCGGGCGATGGTAGCTCACACCGGTGACACTCGGGTAACCCCCACGACACGCCGTGTGATGTCGGTGGCAATTGACACAATCGAACATATGTTCGAACATGGGGGTATGGCTTCCGCAGCGGTACTGAGCGCTCCGCGGGACGGTATTGCCTCGGACGGTGCTGCGTTGGCTCCCGGTGCCGGTGAGGGTGCCGGTGGGGGTGCCGGTTCTAGCGTCTCACCTGCCGGCACGTCCGTCGCCGAGCTGCAGGAACGCATCCGCCAGATGCAAGCGACCAAGCTCGACACCCGGCTCATCCCGACTCACCCGGCAATCGCCGAGCTGCTCCCGGGCGGCGGGCTCAAGCAAGGCGCGGTCTACTCGGTCGAGAGTTCGGCGATGCTCATCATGACCCTCCTCGCCGGGCCCTCGGCGGCGGGATCGTGGTGCGCGGTCGTGGGGGTGCCCGAGTTCGGGGTCGAGGCGGCCCAGAGGTTCGGTATCGACCTCGACCGGCTCGTGCTCGTGCCGCAACCCGGCGAGGACTGGCTCGCGGTCATCGCAGCGATTGCGGATGTCATGGGTGTCGTCGTCACTCGCCCCCCGAAGCGCGCGACCGATTCGACCATCGCGCGGCTCGCGGCCCGGTTGCGGCAGCGCGGTGCGACTCTCATCGTGCTCGGGGCGTGGCCGCAGAGTGAGGCGATGCTCTCTCTGTCGGACAGTCGCTGGCACGGCATCGGCGACGGCCACGGCCATCTCGCCGCGCGCGAGGTCACCGTGACCGTGACGAGCCGGGTTGCCGGTCGCCCGCGAAGCGCGCGACTGTGGTTGCCGGATGCCGCGGAGAGCGTCCGTCGCGCCGACCGCGCGCCCGCGGCGCTGCGTGAGGTGGGGTCTGAGCCGGCAGGGTCTGAGTCGGCAGGGTCTGAGCAGGCAGGGTCTGAGCAGGGCGCGCTGCGACAGGCAGGGTCTGAGCCGGGCGCGCTGCGACAGGCAGCGGGATGACTGGCGCCCGGGCTGGCGGCCGGGGCGGCGCTCTCGCGGGCACCCTCGCCGGCGCGGCGATCCCGCGGGTGGTCGTGCTGTGGTGTCCGGATTGGCCGATCACCGCCGCGGCGAAGGATGCGGCGCTGCCCCCCGGCACCCCGCTCGCGCTCGTGTCGAAGGGGCTCGTGTTCGCGGCATCCGTGGCGGCTCGTGATGAGGGGGTGCGTCGCGGCATTCGCGTGCGCGAGGCTCAGGCCCGCTGCCCCGAGCTCGCAGTGCTCGAGTACGACCCGGCGACCGATAATCGCGTGTTCGAGCCGATCATCGCGGGGCTCGAAGACCTCTCCCCCGGGGTTCAACTGCTGCGGCCCGGCGTGTGCGCGCTGCGGGTTCGCGGTGCCGCCCAGTACTACGGCGGCGAGAAGGCCGCCGCGTTCGCTCTCGCCGGTCGCGCCGACGAGTTGGGAGCGGGCGCGACTCGCGCGGGAATCGCCGACGGCATCTTCACCGCCGAGCACGCCGCCCGCTCGGCCCTCGCGAACGGTCAGCGCGTCACGATCGTGCCGCCCGAGGGTTCGGCAACCTTCCTCGCTCCCCTCGATGTTGCCCTCGTGGATGACGCGGCGCTCGTCACCCTGTTGCGTCGGCTCGGCATCCGCACGCTCGGTGACTTCGCCGCTCTCGACTCGGCGGACGTCCGCTCGCGTTTCGGCGATGCCGGGGCTCGCGTGCAGGCTCTCGCCGGCGGGCGGGATTCGTGGCCGCTCACGCCCCGCACGCCTCCCGCCGATTTCGACGTGAGCATCGACTTCGAGCCCGCGCTCGATCGCGTCGATCAGGTCGCGTTCGGTGTGCGCGGGCTGTCTGACGAGTTCGTCGAGGCGCTCACGCGCGCACGACTCGTGTGCACGGCCATCCGGGTCGAACTGGCCTCGGACTCGGGCGAGGAGTCGGCGCGGGTGTGGCTGCATCCGCGCTCATTCACGGCGGCGGATGTCGTGGACCGCGTGCGCTGGCAAGTGCAGGGTTCGGGGGTGATCGATGAGGGGCTCAGCTCGGGAATCGTGCGCGTGCGTATCTCCCCCGAGGCGGTCGACCCGATCGCCCACCACGAATCAGGTCTGTGGGGAACGGGCCCAGACGAGCGCATCCATCACGGGCTCTCGCGCGTGCAGAGCATGCTCGGCCACGGCGCCGTGCTCATGCCGAGCGTCGGAGGCGGCAGAAGTCTCGCCGAGCGGCAACAACTCGTCGCGTGGGGCGATCGACCGGTGGGGGCGCGCTCAACGAACCCGCCCTGGCCCGGGCAGCTCCCGGCTCCCCTGCCGGCAACCGTCTTCAGCCAGCGGCACGCCGTGAACGTGTTCGCCGCGGGTGGGCAGCCGGTGGCCGTGGATGCTCGGGGCACCGTCTCCGCCCCGCCCCTCGAACTCGCCGCCGGCCGCAGCGTCGTGCGCCTCACCGCGTGGGCGGG
>Ga0123336_10001560_pt1 | contig 20985 bp, 16 predicted proteins | sample SSSSmetaG_FD_96466 | JGI IMG/M metagenome (GOLD analysis project Ga0123336, IMG submission 96466) | Glacier valley bacterial and archeal communities from Borup Fiord, Nunavut, Canada, to study Microbial Dark Matter (Phase II) - ​SSSS metaG | ecosystem: Environmental > Aquatic > Freshwater > Ice... | reverse complement strand
AATAAATTATTAAATTCAAATAAACAAAATACATTAGTTATAGTTGGCAACTATCAAAAATCAACTAAAATGAAATTAGAAGGAATAGATTATAGAATAAAGGTAATTTCAATGTCAAAGATTAAATTAAGTAAGATATTACTTAATTATAATCCAGATAATATATTTTTAAATATTAATTCAGATACATTGAATAATGATGTAAGCTGGAACCATAATATAAAAGAAAACTTAGAAAAATTATTATTTAATTTTAATAACACTAATATACAAGATTTTATTAGTAATCCGATTGATACATGTAAAAAATGTATGCATGATAATAATGACAAATATAAATATAGTATTTCAAAAAATAGTTTTATACTTGAAGATTTAATAAAGTTTCTAATAAGTTTGAAATCTGTATGCAATAAAAATAATATAGGTTTTGGATTAAATTATAAAAATAACATAGTTATAGCTAATATTATATACTCAGGTTTGAGTGGTAATAAAGTAATATATGAACTAATAAATTTAATTGATATATTAATGTGTAAAAATAAAAAAGAAATGTATGAACATATATATGATGCACTATGTGATTATTTAGATAATGATTGCAGAAAATACAACTATTGTAACTTTGAAAATGGCAAGTGTATAGCACAGCGTGATATAAGCAATAAGACTGAATATCCAGTTAATAAGTGTAATGGTTGCTGCTTTGATGTAGACAAGCGCATTGAGTGCAATAAACTTCAAAATGGTGCATGTACGATAAGAAGTATATCATGTAAACTATTTATTTGTAAATATTTAAGAGACAGAGGTATATCTTATCCAACTAATAAAAATTTATATATCAAATGCTTTTTGAATTTCATACAAAGACCAATATTTGTTTGGAGTTTCTTCAAATCAAAAGAAGAAATAATTAATAAACTCCTAAAAATAAAGAAATAGTTAGTTAGTTAGATTATTATACAATGAGGAGAAAATATTATGAAAAAAATACATTTTAAAAATGGTATATCACTAATGTTATTATAATAATAATCGTGCATTAACTGATGTTGAAATTTTTTATAAGCACAATGCAGGTAAATAGAATATCATTATATGTAATATTACAACAAAAGAAGGTACTTGAAAATTACCTTCTTTTGTTGTATAATACTCAAAAACAGTCAACATTTTATAGCAAAGGGATATTATTGAATTTGTCTAATATAATATAAAAATATATTAATAATTAATTTGTTTATACTGCTATACTAAAGTTATAAGGAATGTTTAAATTATATTATTAGCGAAATGGGTAATAATATGTCACAAAATGTCGCAAATATTTACTTAAATAATCTTTTGATGTATAATGTTTTATAAGAAAAAACTGCTAAATTGGTTAAAATATTAATATTAAATAAGAGTTTATCAAATGTAAATAGATTAGACAGGGATAGAATTAGAGTAGATATTTTTAAATGTTTAATCATAAATATAATATAAAGGAGTAAATTTATGAAATGTGAAAATTGTAAAGAAGAAGAAGCAATTATTAAATATTTTGAAAATGTAAATGGTGAGAAAAGAGAAATTATGTTGTGTGGTACTTGCGCAAAAAAATTAAACTTAATTGAATTTTCAAATATGTCATCGTATTTCTTTAGTACTTATCCAAAGGAATTATTGAAAGATGAATATACAAAAAAAGTATGTGATAAATGTTCATATACCTTTGAGGATTATTTAAAAACCGGATTATTTGGATGTCCTAACTGTTATACAGCATTTAATGACAAAATTGATACATTACTTACTAGAATACATGGGAAAAACAGACATTTAATAATAGAAAATAAGTTGAAAGAAAAGAGTATTAAAAAAACGTATACTAATTTAAAAGATAAAAAAAGAAATATTGACATAGCAGATATTATAGATATAAATACACTTAAAAACTTACTTAGTTTGAGTATTAAAGAAGAAAAATATGAGGATGCAGCAAAAATACGTGACAGAATAAGAGAATTAGAATAGTAGGTGATTAATTTGTGGTATAATGAAATAGGAAAAAATTCAGAATATGTTATTTCAACTAGAGTAAGATTAGCTAGAAACTTGAAAAATTTTAACTTTCCAAGTAATATGTCTAAAGAAGATATGATAAAATTAAATGATTTAGTAGAAAAAAATATTGATATCAATAAGTTTAAATTTTTAAGACTAAAGGATATGGATAAGATAACTGTTAGTAGTCTAGTTCAGCAACATTTGATATCATTTGAGTGCGCTGAAAACTTAAATTGCTCAATAATTACTAATAAAGATAGTAGTATAGCAATTATGGTTAATGAAGAAGATCATATAAGAATACAATCTTTTTGCAGTGGACTTAATATAAACGACACATATAATAATGCAAAACTTGCTGAAGATAGCATCAGTGTAGATTATGTTATAGATGATAAATATGGATATTTAACAAGTTGTCCAACTAATTTAGGTAGTGGTCTTAGAATATCAGTTATGATGCATTTGCCAGGATTAGTTAAACTAAAAAAGATGAATAATATAGTTGAAAATGTACTTTCAGCTGGAATTTTAGTTAGAGGATTATACGGAGAAAACACTGCTGGATATGGAGATATGTATCAATTTTCTAATAGAAGTAGTTTTGGAGAAAGTGATGAATTAATAATATTAAATCTTAAAAATGTTATTTCATATATAGTATCCCAAGAAAGTAAAGCTAGGCAATTACTTCTTAAAACAGATATTTTATTTGAAGATAGTATATTTAGAGCATATGGAATTTTGAAAAATTCTAGATATATAACATACAAAGAAGCAATTGAATATTTATCAAAATTGAGAGTAGGAATAAGTTTAAAATTGATAACTGATATAGATTTGAAAACTGTAAACAGACTAATAACTGAATGTAGCAGTAGTGTACTTAAAATTATACTAAAACAAGATTTAGATGAATATGATGAAAAGACAGAAAGAGCAAAATATTTAAGAAAGGAGCTAGGTTAGTTATGTATGAATTCACAGAGAGAGCACAAAAAGTTTTAGATATAGCAAGAACATTTTCAGTGCAAAACAATTATTCCTTTATAGGTACAGAACATATATTATATGGATTAGTCGGAGAAGGAGAAGGACTAGCTAGTAAAATTTTAGTATCTCAGGGATTAACTATAGAATATATAAAAGAGGAAATAATAAAAATAGATGGTGCAATGGATACTTTAGAACATAATAATATAGATTTTACTCCGAGGGCTAAAAGAATTATTGAAAATAGTGTAAGAGAGTCTAAAAGAATAAATCACAATTATATAGGAACAGAACATATATTACTTTCATTAATGAGAGAAGTAGATAGTATTGCAATTAGAATTTTAATTGATGCAAATATAGATCCTCAAAAAATATTTTCTGATTTGATGAAACTAATAAGTGATGATTCTCCCATAAGCAACTATTCTAGTGCAACCAATAGTGTTAATAATAGTACACCAACATTAAATAGTTATTCTAAAGATTTAACTAGTTTAGCCAGAGAAAATAAGTTAGATCCTGTTATAGGCAGAACAGCAGAAATAACTAGAATAATAGAAATATTAAGCAGAAGAACAAAAAACAATCCTGTTCTTATTGGTGAACCAGGTGTTGGTAAAACAGCAGTTATAGAAGGATTAGCACAAATCATTATCGAATCTAAGGTGCCAGATGTACTTAAAAACAAGAGAATTGTATCACTAGATATGTCATCAATGATAGCTGGTGCTAAATATAGAGGAGACTTTGAAGAGAGATTAAAAAAATGCTTGCAAGAAGCAAAAAAATCAGCTAATGTTATATTGTTTATTGATGAATTACATACAATTATAGGAGCTGGATCTGCAGAAGGAGCAATGGATGCTGCAAATATTTTAAAGCCGTTACTATCTAGAGGAGATGTACAAATAATAGGTGCAACAACTTTAAATGAATATAGAAAGCATATTGAAAAAGATGCAGCTTTGGAAAGACGATTTCAATCTGTTCTTATAGATGAACCATCAATTCAAGATACAGTTAAAATATTACATGGTTTAAAAGATAAATATGAAGCACATCATAAGGTTAAAATTACTGATGAAAGTATAAATATGGCTGTAAATTTAAGTGTTAGATATATAAATGATAGATTTCTACCAGATAAAGCAATTGATATAATTGATGAAGCTTGTGCAAAAATAAAATTAAAAACTGTAACAACACCAACAATTATAGTCGATTTAGAAAATAAATTATTAAAATTATCTAAAGAAAAAGAAGAAGCTATAATATCTCAAACATTTGAGAAAGCTGCAAAAGTTAGAGATGAAGAAAGAAAATTAAAGGAAAAAATATTAAAAGAAAAAAGCAAATGGCAAAATGAACTTGAGAGTCAAGAGGTTAGTGTAACAGAAGAAGATATATGCACTGTTGTATCTACAATGACAAAAATTCCAATCACTAAACTTGATTTAGAAGAAACAAAAAAATTAAAAAACTTAGATTTAGAACTTAAAAAAAGAGTAATTGGACAAGACGATGCAGTTGAATCACTAGCAAGAGCAATAAAAAGATCAAGAGTAGGATTAAAAGATGAAAAAAGACCAATAGGATCATTTATGCTACTCGGACCGACTGGTACAGGTAAAACTGAACTTACTAAAGCTTTGTCAGAAAATCTGTTTGGATCTGAATCTGCTATGATAAGATTAGATATGTCTGAATATATGGAACCACATAGTGTATCTAAACTTATTGGTTCACCTCCTGGATATGTAGGATATGAAGATGGTGGTCAATTAACTGAAAAAGTGAGAAGAAAACCATATAGTATTGTTTTATTTGATGAAATAGAAAAAGCACATCCAGATGTTTTTAATATTTTACTTCAAATATTAGAAGATGGAAGACTTACAGATTCTAATGGCAGAGTTGTAAATTTTAAAAATACTGTTATCATAATGACATCTAATGTAGGTGCTAAAAGTATAACAGAAAATAAATCAATGGGTTTTGCATCTAAAGAAGATAGTTCAAAAGACTATGAGAAAACTAAAAAGGATGTTATGAGTGAGATTAAAAAATTATTTAGACCTGAATTTTTAAATAGATTAGATGAAATTATTGTATTTAGAAAGCTGCAAATCAATAGCATTAAAGAAATTGTAAAATTAATGCTTTCAGAATTAGAAAAGCGATTAATTAATAAAAGTATATTTGTTACGTTTGATGAATCGGTTATAGAATACATTGCAAAAATTGGATTTGACGATGCTTACGGCGCAAGACCACTTAGAAGAGCTATACAAACCCATATTGAAGATAAACTCGCAAATGAATTATTAGATGAAATAATAAATACTGGGGATAGTATAAAAGTTATATATGTAAATGATAATATTTCAATTCAAAAAATAAAATAAATTAAAGGGCTTAACAAGTATATATTTGTTAAGTTCTTTTAATTTAATTACACTATTGTTACAGTAAATAAAAAAAATGGACATAATATACTTGTTTTGTCGATTTCGTCGATAAATATTGACAGAAAAATATAAATATAATATAATATAATATAATATACATATAGGTACTTATTTGCAAAAAAAATATATACGGGGGTTTAACTAATGAAAAAATACAATAGTAAAGGAATATCACTTATAGTTTTAATTATAACAATAATTGTTATAATTATTATAGCTGGATCTGTTATAATTAACATAGGAAATAGCGGAATTTTAGATAGTGCAAAAAAATCAAAATTTATGAGTGATTATAGAAGTATAGAAGAAGGTGTAAATTTGTATGCCTTAAGTAATATGGATGCCACAAATGCAACTGATTTTAAATTGCCATTAGAGGGAAAATTAAATTTAGGTGATAAACAAGATATAATAGAAAATGTACCAACATTAAAAATTAAAATCGAAGAATTAAATTCAGGTAAAACGATTGATGATATAGACCTATATTGGATAAATGAACCAGATATAGGTGTTACTAATTTATCAAGTGATAAACAAGAAAAAGGGTATATAATAGATGCTTCTACAAAACAAATTTATGATTATGTAGGAGATTTTTTTGAGGGGAAAAGATGGCATACATTAGATGGTGGAATAGCAGAAGTAGCTAATAGCACTGAAATACAAGAAATGTGGAATGGATGGATAAATCTAACATTGTATTATCCATCAAGTTCAACAAATAAAATGTGGAGACTAGGTAATGAAGGTGAAATTAGAGTAGATCCAATGCTTATGTGGCAAGACTATACAGGACCTATATCAATACCATTAGATAGAATAAAGGATGTATGGATAAAATATAAAATAGGTAATGAAGAAATTATAATACCTCCCGCAGGAACTTTACTAGTTGATATAATACCAGATAAAACGGGAACAGTAAAAACAGAACAAGTAAATGTAAATATAAATTATGATTCTGAAGCTACAATAAAAGAATATAAAGTAGGAAGTAGCGACTGGATGGCATATACAAGTCCATTTATTGTTACAGAAAATTGTCTTATACAAGCTAGGGCAAAAAAAGTAGAGAATGTATATAATACAGATGTAACTTTACTTATAGCAAGAGATATAGCTGGTAAAGATTTAGTATACATTGGAAATATAGGCGTAGAAAATGTTGCGGAAATAGAAGATAGTAACCTTGTTGCGCCAACTATAACAAGACTTGCAGCTGTAGGTAGTGAAAAAGCAAGGGTACAAATTACATATCCTGAAACTGCCGCTCAAAAAATGTATAAAATAAATTATGGAGTTGGACAAAGCTATACAGGCGAAATAAATATACAAAATTATGGAACATATGTTATAGCATATTATTATGATGTAAATGGCCATAAATCATTATCATCATCTATATATATAAATAATATTACTACTGGAAATCCTCCAGAAGTTGCTAAACCGTATGAATCCTTACCACCATATAATCCAGAAATCCCATTGCCTTATGAACCAGATACAACAATAAGACTTGCTGCTCCAACAATAGCAAGACTTGCGGCTGTAGGTAGCGAAAAAGCAAGGGTGAAAATCATATACCCAGGTAATGCAGATAAAAAAATATATACACAAAATTATGAATCAGAGCAAAGTTATACAAATGAAATAAATGTAATGACTTGGGAACATATATAATGGCATATTATTATGATGTAGATGGTAACAAGTCACAGATAGCATGGATAAGGGTAAATGAAATTCCAACAGAACCAGGAATTCTTGAACCACTTCCAATTGATCCTACAGAAATAATACCTCCTCCAGTTATTAATATAAATCCAAATAGTGGATTTGTTGCACAAGTAATGGTAAGTGTTACAACTCCTGCAGGTGCTACCACTAAATACATTAGAATAGGAAAATATGGAACATATCAAGAATATACGGCTCCAATAGCTGTAAGAGATAATGTTGAAGTATATGCATACTATAGAAATGCAAAAGGAGAAAAATCACTAGAAGCTAAAGAGAGAATAACAAATATATTGAAAAACGAAGATGGTAGTGCAAATAATAAACCATATGTAAATATAAATGCTAATCCATATCCATGGAGCGGCTCAAGTAGTGTATCAGAAGTAGTAGTAAGTGTAGCATCTAGTTATTCAAATAAAGTAGAATATAGCAGTGATGGAATAGTATATACACCATATACAACACCAATTATTGTAACGGAAAACAAAAGAATATATGCTAGAGGAACAAATATATACGGAGTATCACAAACATATTTAGATATAACAAATATAGGTGGAATAAAAGCTCCAGCAGCTATACAAAATTTAGCAGTAAATATTAATGTGGACCCGGAACCTGTTTTATCAACAACTAGAGTTTCAAAAGCTACAATAAGTATAGAATATGATAATAAAGCAACACAAAAGTATTATTCAATAGGAAAATATGGAACATTACAAACATATACTGCCCCATTTGATGTAACAAGTAATAGTACTATATTTGCATATGCATTATCAACAAATGGAAAAGGTGAAACTTCTAAGGTAATAGATAACCTATTAGACGGAATATCTAATCCGTTAATAGTAGGGATTCCAAGTAATAGTACGCAAGCAAGTAAAGTTGCTATAAATATAGATTATGATAAATATGCAACTGTAAAAAAATATAGCATCAACGGAGGAATTTTAACGAATTATACAAGTGAATTTGATATAACTGAAAATGGTACAACAGTATATGCATATAGTGAGAACAGTTCAGGTCAAAAATCAAATTCAAGTTACACAGTGGAAAATATAATACCACCACCACCAGTATTAGTACTTGACAAAGGAAATTACTATTTATTGAAACTAAGTTATCCAGAGGGTTCAAAAGGTAGAGAATACAAATGGAAAGAAACTGGTTATTGGAAATCATATAATGAAGATGGAATATTATTAATAAAACCACAATATAAGGATATAATCATAAAGAATGGGACATTAGTTAAAATAGAGGATGAAAATGGTAAACTTGTAACCTTTAATGGAGATTATTATTTGATAGATGTATCAATAAGTCAGCTGTTTGAAAATATATCTATGAGATGGGATAGAGCAGCTCCATCTGCTCCACAAATTTTAATCAATCCAAGCGAACCAACAAAACAAGTTACAGCAACTATAGTATATGATTCAGCAATGATTAAAAAACACTATAGAACAATAAGACCTGGTGAAGCATTAGGAGATTGGAAAAATTATTCAGAACCTATAAATATAGATACAAATAATACTATTATATATGCAAAATCTATGGATGATAGTGAAGTATGGTCTGCTGAAGCAATGATTAAGGTAATAAATATAGATGAAGTAGCACCAACAATAAAATTAACAGCTGATTTAATAACAACAAAACAAAATGTAGGAGTAAAAGTTGAAGTAACAGATGATGTAGGAATAGGAAAAGTTAAGTGGGCATCAGGATTACAAGGTGAGAATTATTTTGCTACTAGTGGCAGTGAAATAATAAATAACAGCACAGTCAATATAACAGAAAACGGATATTATACATTTTACGCAGAAGATCAAGTAGGAAATATGCAAGTATATACTTTAAATGTAGAAAATATTGATGTTTTACCACCAGGAAATCCTGTAATATCATCTAATCCATCATTATGGACAAAAGATAATGTTATAGTTACAATAGTTTATGGTGAAAGTTCTACAATAAAAGAATACAGTACAAACGGAACATCTTGGCAAGCATATACAGTTCCAATATCCATTACAGCCAATAATATAACAGTATACGCAAGAGCAAAAGATGATGCTGGAAATCAAAGTGGTCAAAGTACGTTAACAATAGCAAATATAGATAAAATTAGTCCTGTAATAGGATTTGGTACTATGAATGCAAATAATGTAGAAACAGCTAGTTCTAGTGTAACAGTTACAGATACAGCTGGAAGTGGAATAAATGTAAGTACACTTCAGTATGTATGGGATGTGCAAAATACAACAACACCAATTAGTGGTTGGACAGCATTTACAAACGGCTCATTAGTGACAAAAACTGGAGTAGAAGGAACATACTACTTATGGGTTAAAGCAAGTGATAATGTAGGTAATACTATAGTAAGTAAAACTAATGCTTTTGTAATTGCAATTCAAGTAGTTGTAAATAAACCATTACTTTCTGCAGGTATGACAGCAAAAAGATGGAATGCTTCTACAAGTGCATGGGATACAGTTACTGATCCAGATACAGATACAACTTGGTACAACTATGCAAGTAAAGAATGGGCAAATTCACAAACTGCTGATGGAAGCATGTGGGTTTGGGTGCCAAGATATATATATAAAATATCATCAGGATGGCATACAGCATCTTTAACACCAGTTGTAAATGTGCAATTTAGTAAAGGTTTAGATGATAATTGGAACAGTGCAGTAATAGGTGCAATAAACACAGCAAATTTAGCAAGTAGCTCAAATAATAATTGGACTAATCATACAGGGTTTACCTTTGGAGCTCAAGAATTAACTGGAATATGGGTTGCAAAATTTGCTGCAAGTGGAAGTACGGCTGCCATAGATTCAAAACCTGGATCAAGTATTATAAATATAGGTGATATAAATACTTCATATACATCACCTAGAAATATGGAAACAAATAGTAGATATGGTTGGGGAACTAGTTCAGAAAGAATTGACACACATTTAATTAAAAATATAGAATGGGGAGCAGTAGCATATCTAAGTAAATCGTCGTATGGAAAGAATACAGTACAAATAACTAGAAATGCAACGGCATATACAGGAGGTGGAACAGCTACAGCATATATAGCAAATGCAGCACAAAGCACTACAGGAACTGTACATGGAATTTATGATATGTCAGCTACAAATTATACATATATAGCTGCATATTTAAATAATAATGCACAAGGATATTTAGCTTATGGAGTTAGTTTAATAAATGCACCAAGTAAATATAGAGATGTGTATGAAAATGCAAATATATATAATGCTACTACATCATTAAAAGGAGACGCTTTATATGAGACATCAAGTGCCTCTGGTGGAACATATACTTGGTTTGGTAACTTTATTGATCAACCATATTCTTATGGTCCATTTATATTACGTGGAGGATATTTCTATTCTACATACACAGCGGGAATATTTAGTCTTGATAATTCATATGGATCTGGAGAGATTGCAAGTATTAGACCTGTAATTGCTGTAGGACCAAAAGAGCCAAAAGTAACTGTAAATCCAGTTACAACAGCATCACAAGTAACAGCAACTATCACATATGAACAAGGTTCTGTTCAAAAAAAATATATAACATTAGAACCAGGTGGAACATTAGGCGCATGGATAGATTACACAAATCCTATAATAATAAACGTAAACAGTACAAAAATATATTCTAAAGCATTAGATCAGAATGGGTACTGGTCACCTGAAGGATTATATACTGTAACAAATGTTTCTCCACAAAATCCAGTTATGTCTGCTTCACCTGCAACTCAGACAAGTGGAAATGTAACAGTTACAATAACATATAGCGCAGATGCAACAACAAAACAATATAGCACAAATGGAACTACATGGATAACATACGGGGCGCCTATAGTAGTTACAGTGAATAATACAACTATTTATGCAAGAGCAGCAAATGCAGCTGGAGTGTATAGTGGTCAAAGTACTATTACTATAACTAATATAGAAGAAGGAATAGCAAATAAACCAGTACTTGCACCAGGTATGACAGCAAAGAATTGGAATAGTTCTGCAAGTACATGGGATAATGTAAGTGATCCAAATAATGATACAACATGGTATGACTACACAAATAAGCAATGGGCAAATGCACAAACAGACGATGGAAGCATGTGGGTATGGATACCAAGATATGTATACAAAATATCTTCAGGATGGCATTCATCAAGTTTGACAGCTGTTGTAAATATACAATTCAGTCAAGGAATTAATGATTTGTGGAATACTAATAGGACAGTTAGTACGACAAATTTAGTCACTACATCAAATAATGCATGGACTACTCACCCGGCATTTACTTTTGGAACAACTGAGTTAACAGGAATATGGGTGGCTAAATTTATGGCAACTGGAACAACAAATTTACTTGATAGTAAACCAGGTGCAGCTATGATTACTGGGAGTATAGACAGTTCATTTACTGCATGTAGAAATTTAGAAACTAATAGCAGATATGGCTGGGGAACTACTGGTGTTGGATTTGATACACATTTAATGAAAAATACAGAATGGGGAGTGGTAGCATATCTAAGTAAATCAACATACGGAAAAGATGTAATTGAAGTAACAAAAAACACTACAACTACTACAGGTGGTGGTGCAACTACAGCATATATATCAAATGGATCACAAAGTACAACAGGCAATATATATGGTGTATATGATATGTCTTCAGTTAAATGGCAATATGTAGCTACATATCTAAATGGTGGAGCTACAGGTTGGGCAGCTAATATGTTAACAGCACCAGTACAATATATAGACAAATATTATACAGCTAGTTTGTACAACACTACTTCTCCAAAAGGAGATGCAATGTATGAGACATCACAATATTCGAGTGGAACATATGCTTGGTTTAGTAATTATATTTATGGACCTGATACAAATAATAATCCGTTTATCTTCCGTGGCGGTGAGTATTATGATCAAACGACACCTAAAAAAGCAGGAATATTTTCTATGTATCCTTCATATGGAGGAACTGTTGGTGGATTTAGACCTGTAATATTAGTAGATAGTACACTTTAGATAAAGCACAAATTATATTGAATAGAAAGAAGGAAATTTATATGAATAGAAATAAGTACATAATTATAATTAGTGCAATTTTATTAATAGTTATTTTTACTTTGATATTGAATAATGGTAAAAAGAAAGTTGCTGATGTAGTGGATGTTACCATACAGGATAACAAAGCAATAGGCAACGTAAATATTGAAGAAATAGAAATAAAAGATATAACAAGAGTTTATGAAGCAGGTATAACAACTATTAGGGCAAAGATGTATAATAAAACGGATAGTGTTAAAAATGTTACTATTAAAATAATATTAAAAGATGAAAATGGTAACGAGCTTAAAAATATGATGCAAGTAGTGGAAAATATTTATCCTAATAAAGAAAAAGTATTATCTACAGGTATCGCAGGGGACTATAGCAAAGTAAGTGAAATTAAGTTTGAAATAATGAAATAGTTTTATTAAATGAAATTGTATATTTAACAGCTAATAGAATATAATATTATAGAATGCATAACAAGTATTATGGCGTAAATTTATAAAATCCGGTTTATATACTTGAAAAAAACATAAAAATGTGATATATTAGGTATAGGAGATGATTGAAAATGGATTTTATGAAGAAAATAAACGAACTTTCAAAAATAGTTGGAGACGGTGTAGCTGATACATATAAAACTGTTGCAGACAAATCAGGAAAGTTATTAGAAGATGCAAAAGTAAAAATAGCAATTTCAGATAAAGAAGCAAATGCTGAGCAAACATATGCTGCAATGGGTAGAACTGTATATGATGTATATTCTAAGGGCGAAGATGTAGGTAAAGCTTTTACTAAAGAATGTAAATCAATTGATAAGATTAACGCTGAAATCGATGAAATGAATAAAATAATATTATATAACAAAAAATTAAGAAAATGTGATAATTGTTTACAAATAATTGCAATTGAAAGTGTATATTGTGATAATTGTGGAGAAAAACAAAAAGTACTTAAACTTAAAAAAACTGAACCAAAAGAAGAAGTTAAAAAAGAAGTAGCAGTTGAACGTGTATGTCCTACTTGTGGATTAGTGTGTGATGAAAACGCAAAATTTTGTCCAAAATGTGGATATAAATTCAATTAATAATTTAAAATAGTTTATTTGAAATGTAGAAAAGGTAAAAATTGCTTTTTCTACATTTTTCTATGTTTACATAATTGTATGTCACATCAATTGTTTTCTTCTATTTACTTGACTTTTATAGCAAAGAATGTTATTATTAGACTAGAAACAAATTTATATCCTTAATTTAATAAGAAAGGTGGTTGTATAAATGGAAGATAAAAATAAGAATAAAAATCAGAAACTTGTATGCACTATTTGTGATCAGGCCTTGTTAAAAAATCCTAATATTTCTGGGAAGCCATATGCAGTACGGAAAACTTCGCCTGTTATTTGTGACATGTGTTCTCAAAATTTAGCAGAGATAGACGATGAAAATCAATCCAAGCTTGAATCTAAGAATTATTCACAAAACTCTATAAAATCTTTGAAAAATGCTGCCACTGAAACAAAGCCAGCTACTAAAATTATTAAAATTCAAGAGAAGATAAAGTTAATGGATTTAATTGCAAATATCAAGTCTGTAATAAAAGGTCAAGATGAACAGGTTAAGATGATTGCAACGGCAATTTTTAGGAATCAAGATTTAGAAAGTGTAGAAATAAAATCTAATGTTATTTTACTTGGTGGTTCAGGTTGCGGTAAGACAGAAATTGTTAAAATTCTTGCAAATGAATTCAAAGTACCTTATGTTATAGAAGATGCTACTAGATTTTCTGAAGCTGGTTATTTTGGTGCTAGTACTGATGATATGATAAAAAACTTATACAGATCAGCAGGTTATAGTATTAGTAAAGCTGAAAGAGGTATACTTGTAATTGATGAAGGTGATAAAAAACAAGCATCAGCTGATTCAGGTAGGGATGTTAGTGGTGAAAATGTTTTGTTTTCACTACTTAAGATGTTAGAAGGTTCTAGAGTTCCAATAGTTGATGATCATGGAGATGCCATGTGCTATATGGATACTTCTCGATTGACAATAATATTTATAGGAGCTTTTCCAAATCTTATTAAAATCCGTGACAAAAGAGTTAATAACATTGGATCAGTAGGTTTTAGAAATCAAGAAAACACTAATAAAAATATAAACAAAGAATATATTGCAGAGGATTTTATTAGTGGGGGATTTCCAAAGGAATTTATTGGTAGATTTGATATGATTGTAGAATTAAATAAACTTACTACGGAAAACTTAAAAGATATAATAACTAATTCGAAAAAATCTACGTTTGTAAAATACATTGAAGAAATAGAAAAAAAAGGTTTGAAAGTAAGTTATAGCGAAGATATAATTAATGAAATCGCTGTAGAAACTGAAAAACTTGAAATTGGAGCAAGAGGTATCAAAAAAGTAGTTCAAGAAATGTTTAAAAATATTATGTTTGATATATTAGTTGAGGAAAACAAATATACTGAATGTATTATAACAAAAAATTCTGTACTTGATCCAACAAATTATACATTAGTTTAAAGTATTTAAAAAACAATATCTGTTTAATAACAGATGTTGTTTTTTTACTCAAAAAATATCTAATATATATAAAAAAAGAGAGTTTGAAATTTTCAAACTCTCTTTTTTACTAATATTTATTCTTTAATAATAACATCATGTGCTCCACCTTCGTGAATTGTTATATCTGACACAAGACGTATTATTGCATTTTTGTGAAGTTCATCAATTGAAATAACACCACAATTGCACATTGTTGATTTTAACTTTGCTGTTAAAATGTCAAGGTTATCTGTAACAGATCCTGCATAAGGAACATAGGAATCTACTCCTTCTTCAAATTTTAGTCCACTAGCTTTTTCGCCAGAATCATATCTTTGCCAATTTCTAGCTTTGTTAGATCCTTCTCCCCAGTATTCTTTAAAAAACGCTCCGTTCTTTTGTAGTTTTTCTCCAGGAGCTTCATCGCACTTTGCAAAAAATCTTCCCATCATTACAAAATCTGCTCCCATAGAAAGTGCAAGTAGTACATGGTTGTCCATGACAATGCCACCATCAGAACATATTGGAACGTACCTTTTGTTTTTTTTGAAATATTCGTCCCTTGCTGCAGCTACCTCAATAATTGCAGTTGCTTGACCACATCCAATACCTTTTTGTTCTCTAGTTATACATATTGAACCACCTCCAATGCCAACTTTAATAAAGTCTGCACCGGAATCAACTAGATAATTAAATGCTTCAGCATTAACAATATTTCCTGCACCGATTTTAACACTATCACCATATTCAGTCCTAACAAATTTAATAACATCACTTTGCCACTCAGAAAATCCGTCAGATGCATCTATACAAAGTATATCCGCTCCAGCATTAACAAGTGCAGGTATTCTTTGTCTATAATCAACTGTATTTACACCTGCTCCAACCATAAATCTTTTTTTGATATCTAAGAGTTCATTTTTATTACTCTCATGCATGTGATAATCTTTTCTAAAGACAAGAGATTTTAAATTACCTGTATCATCAACTATTGGTAATACATTTAATTTGTTATTATATACCATAGCATTAGCTTTTGGAAGATCAATACCTTCCTTCCCGCAAATTAAATTTTCTATCTTAGTCATAAACTCAGATACGGGAGTTTCGTTTTTTGTGTGCCCTAATCTGTAATCCCGTGAAGTCACTAGTCCTAATAATTTACCATTAGAAGTCCCATCTTCAGTAATTGGAATAGTTGAGTGTCCATTTGTACTTTGAAGCTGAATAACGTCATTTAGTGTACTATTAGGTGTAAGATTAGAATCACTAACTACAAATCCAGCTTTGTATTTTTTTACACTGGATACCATTGCAGCCTGATCTTCTATTTTTTGAGAAGCATAGATGAAAGATAAACCTCCATATTTTGCTAAAGCTATAGCCATTTTTACACCTGAGACAGACTGCATGATTGCAGAAACAGTTGGCATATTCAAATATAGTGAAGGAGTTTCACCTTCATTATAGGCAACGAGCGGAACTTTCAAATTTACATTCTTTGGAATACATTCTTTAGTCGTTAGTCTTGGGACTAAAAGAAATTCATCAAATGTATGAGAAGATTCAAATATAATTACAGACATAAATATTCCTCCTATTTTATAATAGTTTCTTTTTCATCTGGTCCAACACCAATATAAGTAACCTTTACTCCTGTAAATACTTCTATAAATTCTATATATTCTTTTGCTATATCTGGCAGATCATCATAATTTGTTATTCCTTTGGCATCCCAACCACCTACAAACGTTTTGTAAATAGGTACGCAATTACCGTGATCTGTTGGAACATATTTGATTTCTTTACCAAAGTATTCGTATCCAACGCATACTTTGATTTCAGAAAGTTTACCGATTGTGTCAATGTGATTAACACATAACCCAGTAATTCCATTAGTATCAACTGCTTGTTTTATCATTACAAGGTCTAGCCATCCACATCTTCTTGGTCTTCCAGTTGTTGTTCCATACTCATGTCCAAGTTTTCTAATAGTATCACCAATTTCGTTATTTTGCTCTGTTGGAAACGGGCCTTCACCAACTCTTGAAGTATATCCTTTTAAGATACCAATAACATCAGTAATAAAAGTTGGTCCAATTCCGCTTCCTGTGCACGCTCCACTTGCTACTGGATTTGACGATGTAACATAAGGATATGTCCCATGATCTAAATCCAAATACATAGCTTGAGCACCTTCTAAAACAATGTTTCCGTCATTTCGCATAATGTCATGAATCAGTGATGACGCATCACAAACATATTTTTTAAGAAAATCCGCATATTCAGAGTATTCAATCCATACAGCTTCAACATCAATGCTTGGAATATCGTGAGTAATAAAAAGAGGGTCATGGATTTTAGCACTTTCTGTAAGTTGCTGAGTGAAAAAACTTTCATTAAACAAATCACATATTCTAATACCAGTTCTTGAACATTTTTCAGCATATGCTGGTCCAATTCCTCTGCCTGTTGTTCCAATTTTCTTATTACCTTTTAATTGTTCTTGAAGATTATCCAAGGTTTTGTGATGTGGAAGAATCACATGTGCTCTGTCACTAATAAACAGATTATCTGTACTAAATCCTCTAGCATTGATCTCATTAATTTCTTTAATAAGTACTTGTGGATCTATTACAACACCATTACCAATTATGCATTTTACCTCACTTCTAATAATTGCAGACGGTAATAAATGCATTGCAAATTTTTGACCATTTGCAACAATTGTATGTCCTGCATTATTACCTCCAGTGCAACGTATTACAGCTTCTGCATGCTTAGCCAGTACATGTGTTACCCGGCCTTTTCCTTCATCACCCCACTGCGTTCCTACAACAATTTTTGTACTCATGTTTTATTGCTCCTTTCGTAATTAAAATTTTAATTACGCATATTATTTTATTCAAGTATATTATAAACTAGGAATGGGCAAATGTCAATACCTGCCAATAATATAAAATGTTGTGACTATATTTTAATAAAATAGATGTGTTAAAATAAAATATAATATATTAAAAACAAACTAAATATTAGTAAAAGTATTGACAACACATGATTTGTAGTGTATAATATGTGTAAAGTAAAAAACTTTTACACACATTGAGGGGATTATATTGAACGATAACATTGAATTAGTTGAATTATACGATATATATGGAAAACTACTTACTGAGAAGCAGAAAAAAACTTTTGAGTTATATTATTTAAGTGATTTATCACTTAGAGAAATTGCTGAAAACACTAAAATAACTTTTCAGGCTGTTAGATATAGTTTAGAAGTAAGTAAAAAGTTATTACTAAATTTTGAAAAAATTGTTAGAATGAATGAATATAAAAAAAACATTAATAATCTATATGAAATATGCAATAAAGAAAATATAAACAAAAAAGATATAATGAAAATATTAAACAAATTAAAATAGAGGAGATATGATATGTTTAACAGTCTTTCAGATAAATTGCAAAATATAGTTAAAAAACTAAAAGGACAAACAAGAATAAGTGAAAAAGAATTAAATGAAATGCTTAGAGAAGTTAAACTTGCTTTATTAGAAGCAGATGTAAATTATAAAGTTGTTAAAGAATTTATAAATAATATATCAGCAAAAGCTCTTGGCAGTGATGTTATGCAAAGTTTAACACCAGGGCAGCAAGTAGTTAAAATAGTTAAAGATGAATTAACAAGTTTATTAGGTGACGGAACATCAAAATTAAATATATCATCTAATCCACCAACAGTTATAATGGTTATTGGATTGCAAGGTAGTGGTAAAACTACATTTTGTGGAAAATTAAGTAATTATTTAAGAAAACAAGGTAAAAAACCACTTATGATAGCATGTGATGTAAATAGACCAGCAGCTATTAAACAATTAGAAACATTAGGAGCTAGTTTAAGCGTACCTGTATATAGTGAAGTTGATAGCAAAAATGTTAGAAATTGCTTTAAATGGTATGAAACAAGCTAGATCAAAACTATGTGATGTAGTTATAGTAGATACAGCCGGTAGATTACAAATAGATGAGTTATTAATGAATGAGTTAGTAGATTTGAAAAAATCTGTTAAACCTCATGAAATAATGCTTGTAGTAGATAGTATGACTGGTCAAGAAGCTGTTAATGTTGCTGAAAAATTCAATGAAATAGTTGGTATTGATTCTATTACAATGTCAAAACTTGATTCTGATTCACGTGGTGGAGCAGCACTTTCAGTTAAAAGTATAACTAAAAAACCTATTAAGTTTGCATCAGTTGGTGAAAAATTAAGTGATTTAGAAGAATTTCATCCAGATAGAATAGCTTCAAGAATACTTGGTATGGGTGATATGCTTTCAATTATAGATAAAGCTGAAGAAGCATTTGATGAAAATGAAGCAATAGATTTAGAAAAGAAAATAAGAAAAAATGAATTTACACTTGATGATTATCTAGATCAAATGAAGAAAATAAGAAAAATGGGTTCTTTTAAATCAATAATTGCAATGTTACCAGGAGTACCAAAGGAATTAAAAGATGCTGATATAGATGAAAAAAAATTACTTAGAATAGATGCTATTATTACATCAATGACGAAAAGAGAAAGACTTAATCCTAAAATTTTAGATGGTTCAAGAAGAAAAAGAATCGCTAAAGGTAGTGGAAACAAAGTTGAAGATATAAATAGATTTATGAATCAATTTGTAGAAATGCAAAAGATGATGAAATCTATGTCAAATGGTAAAAATCCATTTGGAAACATGAAAATGCCTAAAGTTTAAATAGATAAAATAATTTATATGCATTTTGAAGGAGGTGAATATTAGATGGTAAAAATAAGATTAAGAAGAGATGGTGCAAAAAAAGCTCCTTTCTATACTCTTGTTGTTGCTGATTCAAGATTTCCAACTGGTGGAAGATTCCTAGCTAAAGTGGGGGTATATAACCCGATGGTTGAACCAGCATTAATTGAAGTAGACAAAGAAAAAGTTTTAGAGTGGTTAAAAAAAGGCGCAAAACCTACAGACACTGCTAGAGCAATAATCAAGAAATCAGGAATTGAAATTTAAGTTTTAAGGAGTAGATAGTATGTATAAAGAATTATTAGAATACATTGTTAAAAACCTTGTAAGTAAAGCTGATGAAGTTGTAATCAATGAACTAGAAGTTGAAAACAGAAAAGTTTTAAAATTAAAAGTAGCAAAAGAAGACATGGGTAGAATAATTGGTAAAGAAGGTAGAATAATACGTTCAATACGTGAAATTATATATGCATATGCTATGAAAGATTCAGTTAAAGTTTCAGTTGATGTTGAAGAAGCGTAAGATATGGATGTTATAAAAATTGGCCAAATTGTAAATACGCATGGTTTAAAAGGTGAAGTAAAAATATATCCTTACACTGATAATATAGAAAATATTGCTAGTCTTAAAAAAATATACCTTGATTCTGATTTTAAATTAGAATATGTGGTTAAAGATTCTAAGATTATGAAAAATATGATAGTTTTTAAATTAGCAGGTATTGATACTATTGAACAAACACAAATCCTTATGCAAAAGTATATTTACATGAAAAAGGCAAAGATTAAAGAAGAAGACACTTATTATATCGAAGATTTAATTAATCTAGATGTTTATACTGTAGATGATGCAAGTGATTTATCTAATGCTACATATTTTGGAAAATTAGCTGATGTATTTAATTCAGGAGCTAGTGACGTATATGAAGTTAAAACAGATAGTCAAACTGTTTATCTACCTGCTATAAAAGATGTTGTACTAAAAATTAGTTTAGAAGAAAAGAAGATATATGTAAAAATAATGGAAGGACTAATTTAAATGATTAAATTTGTAGTTTTATCATTATTTAATGATATGTTTACATCTTTTCTAAATAATAGTATAATAAAGCGTAGTATAGAAACTGGTAAATTATCTGTAGAATTAATAGATATTAGGGATTTTTCTGAGTTTAAAAATAAAAAAGTTGATGATACTCCTTATGGAGGTGGAAATGGTATGGTTATATCGGCTCAGCCAGTAGCAAAAGCTATTGATTATGCATTAACTTT
>Ga0123336_10001558_pt1 | contig 21005 bp, 17 predicted proteins | sample SSSSmetaG_FD_96466 | JGI IMG/M metagenome (GOLD analysis project Ga0123336, IMG submission 96466) | Glacier valley bacterial and archeal communities from Borup Fiord, Nunavut, Canada, to study Microbial Dark Matter (Phase II) - ​SSSS metaG | ecosystem: Environmental > Aquatic > Freshwater > Ice... | reverse complement strand
GGTCGACGGCGTTTACAACTTCATCTTCTGGTTCTCGGTCGTGTTCACGGTCGTGATCACGTTCCTGATGCTGTACTTCGTCGTGAAGTACAAGCGGAAGCCGGGCGTGCGGCCCGAGCCCACGGGGCACTTCAACCGCCTCGAGATCTTCTGGACGGTCACGCCGACCATCTTCATCGGTGTGCTCTTCCACGTCGGGTTCAGCTCGTACATCAAGAACGCGACCGCCGCCGAAGGCGCCACCGAGATCCGGGTCCGCGGGCACAAGTGGGCCTGGGAGTTCGAGTATCCGTCCGGCGACCGCATGCCGAGCGAGCTCGTGCTCGAGCAGGGCCGGCCCTACAAGATGATCATCTCGTCGGAGGACGTCCTCCACTCGTTCTTCATCCCCGAGTTCCGTTTGAAGCGCGACGCGGTGCCGGGCCAGTACTCGTTCATCCAGTTCACGCCCACCGTCACCGGGCCCGCTCATGTCTTCTGCGCCGAGTACTGCGGGACGAACCACTCCGGCATGGGCGCGACGGTCAAGGTCGTCACCCCCGCCGAGTACAAGGAGTTCGAGAAGACGCTCGGCCGGTGCAGCGAGAGCCCCGAGGTCTGCGACGACAAGCATCCCGAGCGCTGGGGCGACAAGCTCTTCGTCAAGAACGCGTGCACGGCCTGCCACGGCACGGGCGGCACCGGGATGATCGGCGCCTCGAAGTCGCCGGCCCCGGCCCTCGTCGGCGTCTACAACACCATGCAACCAATGTCGACCGGCCCCTCGATCATGGCGGACGAGAACTACCTCCGCGAGTCGATCCTCCGCCCCAATGCGCACATCGTTCAGGGTTATACGAACGTGCAGATGCCTGCGTTCGTCCTGAAAGACCCGCAGCTCGACGCGATCATCGCCTACATCAAGAGTCTGAAGCAGTAGCTCGCGGCCGTAGCGCGAAGGACGAGATAGAAGACCATGGCTGCAATCACCACCACGCCGGGCCATCACGACGAGGTCGACCCGAACGTCAGCTACTTGAAGTCCACTCGGGGCATCATGAGCTGGCTCACCACGCTCGATCACAAGCGGATCGGCGTGATGTACCTCATCAGCGTCAGCGTCGCATTCGCCCTGGGCGGAGTCTTCGCGCTGCTGGTGCGGCTCGAGCTGTTCTCGCGCGGCCGCACGATCATGGACGCGGACACCTACAACAGGATGTTCTCGCTCCATGGCGTCGTCATGGTGTTCCTCTTCATCATCCCGTCGATCCCGGCGGCGATGGGGAACATCATCCTGCCCATCCAGCTGGGCGCGAAGGACGTCGCGTTCCCACGGCTCAATCTGCTGAGCCTCTACGTCTACATCTTCGGGGCATGCTTCGGCATCTACTCGATGATCAACGGCGGCGTCGACACGGGCTGGACCTTCTACACGCCCTACAGCTCGAGCGATCCCGCGCACGGCGGTGTCGGCTCGCCGTCCGCGGTCATCCCGATGACGCTCGCCGCGTTCATCATGGGCTTTTCGTCGATCCTCACCGGCGTGAACTTCATCGCGACGATCCACAAGATGCGCGCGCCCGGCCTCACCTGGCGTCGGCTCACGCTCTTCACCTGGTCGCTCTACGCGACGTCGATCATCCAGGTCCTCGCGACCCCCGTGCTCGCCATCACGCTCCTTCTCCTCACGATGGAGCGGTTCCTCGGCCTCGGTATCTTCGACCCGCGCCTCGGCGGCGACCCGGTGCTCTTCCAGCACTTCTTCTGGTTCTACTCGCACCCCGCCGTCTACATCATGATCGTGCCGGGCATGGGCATCGTGAGCGAGCTCATCGCCACGTTCTCGCGCCGTGAGCCGGTCGGCTACATGGCCATCGCGATGAGCTCGCTCGGTCTCGCTCTCCTCGGCTTCCTCGTCTGGGGCCACCACCTTTTCGTGGCCGGCATGAGCGAGTACGCGACGATGGTGTTCAGCGCGCTCACGTTCCTCGTCGCCATCCCCAGCGGCGTGAAGATCTTCAACTGGGTCGCGACGCTCTACAAGGGATCGATCTCGCTCCAGTCGCCGATGCTCTGGGCGCTCTCGTTTCTCTTCCTCTTCACGATCGGCGGCCTCACCGGCCTCTTCCTCGGCATGCTCGCGGTCGACGTGCACCTCCACGACACGTACTTCGTCGTCGCGCACTTCCACTACGTCATGGTCGGCGGCACGGTGATGGGTTTCTTCGGCGGCCTCCACTACTGGTGGCCGAAGTTCACGGGCAAGATGTACGAGGAGGGCCTGGCCAAGGTCGGCTGGTTCTTCGTCTTCATCGGCTTCAACGTGACGTTCCTCACGCAGTTCGTCCTCGGCTCGCGCGGCATGCCGCGCCGCTACTACGACTACCTGCCCAAGTTCGAGCAGCTCCACCAGATCTCCACGGTCGGCTCGTGGGTCCTCGGGGTCGGCTTCATCATCATCCTCATCAACCTGGCTCGCTCGCTCATCGGCGGAAAGCCGGCGCCGCGGAACCCCTGGGGCTCGGCCGCGCTCGAGTGGATGACGCCGTCGCCGCCGCCGCTCTACAACTTCGTCAAGGACCCGGTCCTGACGCGCGGCCAGTACGACTACCAGCTGGCGACGGACGACGAGCTCTACGAGGGCTACGACGACCCGCTGTTCCCGAACGCGAAGATGATCGCGGCGAAGCGCGCCGCTGAAGGAGCCGGCGAATGAGCACGGATGTCGTGACTCCCGAGCCGGCCGCCGGCGGCGCGCACGGCGCGGGCCATGGAGTCGGGCATCACGGGCCCAAGTGGCTCGCGCACCATTTCGAGACGCCGACGCAGCAGTTCGATGCGGCCAAGCTCGGGATGTGGGCGTTCCTGGCGCAGGAGCTGCTCTTCTTCAGCGGCCTCTTCGTCGCCTACGGCGTGTACCGCAACTGGTACCCGGAGATGTTCAAGGCCGCGGCCCACCAGCTGAACAAGGAGATGGGCGCCACGAACACCGTGGTGCTCCTCTTCTCCTCGCTGACCATCGCGCTCGCGGTGCGGTCCGCGCAGGTCGGCAACCGCAAGCTCACCGGCCGGCTCATCCTGACGACGATCGCGTGCGCGTGCATGTTCCTCGTCATCAAGTTCTTCGAGTACAAGCACAAGTTCGAGGGCGGTCTCCTGCCCGGGCGCTTCTTCCACCCGCACGCCGAGCACCTCGTGCACGGCGCGCCGGCGCTGCCCGAGAACACGGGTACGTTCTTCGGAATCTATTTCATGATGACCGGCGTGCACGGCGTGCACGTTCTCATCGGCATCGGCGTGCTCGTCTGGATCTGGATCCGCAACAACCGCGGCGACTTCTCGAAGGAGTACTTCACGCCGGTCGACATCGTGGCGCTCTACTGGCACCTCGTCGACCTCGTCTGGATCTACCTGTTCCCCCTGCTCTACCTGATCTGAGAAGGACGCCGTCATGTCTACCAGCACGGACGCACACCACGCCCACGGGCACGCCGATGACGGCGGAGTCCACGTGCACGTCTCTTCTGTTCCTTTCTACATCGCGGTCTTCCTCGGCCTGCTCGTGCTCACGGGCATGACCGTCGGCCAGTCGTACGTCGACCTCGGCAAGCTCAACATCGTCATCGTGGTCCTGATCGCGACGATGAAGGCCTCGCTGGTCGTGACGTTCTTCATGCACCTGCGTTGGGACAACAAGTTCAACGCGCTGATCTTCATCTCGACGATCTTCTTCATCGGCATCTTCTTCGCGTACACGCTGCACGACACCGACCGGCGCGGCGAGCTCGACCCCGACCAGAACGTGAAGGTCTGGCAGAAGAACGGGGAGAGAGCTCCCGGCGGCATGGAAGAGTAAGAGCCACGTGTGACGCTCCGGGTGTCAGTCTGGCTTGACGTAAAACAAAGTTGACAGCTAACGTCAAAGGTCCCGAGGGGTGACCAATGACGACAGACGCTGCCGATCGCTATCGCGCCGGAGTCATGAAGTACGCCCAGATGGGCTACTGGCAACCTGACTACGAGCCCAGGGAGACCGACATCCTCGCGCTCTTCCGGATCACGCCGCAAGACGGCGTCGATCCGCAGGAGGCCGCGGCGGCCGTCGCGGGTGAGTCGTCGACCGCGACTTGGACCGTCGTGTGGACCGACCGCCTTACGGCGTGTGACATGTACCGCGCGAAGGCCTACCGGGTGGATCCGGTTCCGGGCGGCGATGGCCAGTACTTCGCGTACATCGCCTACGACATCGATCTCTTCGAGCCGGGGTCGATCTCGAACCTCGCCGCCTCGATCATCGGCAACGTGTTCGGCTTCAAGCCACTCAAGGCGCTCCGCCTCGAGGACATGCGCCTGCCCGTCGCGTACGTGAAGACCTACCAGGGCCCGCCCACCGGGATCGTCGTGGAGCGCGAGCGCCTCGACAAGTTCGGGCGCCCGCTCCTCGGCGCGACCGTCAAGCCGAAGCTCGGTCTCTCGGGCCGCAACTATGGCCGCGTGGTCTACGAGGGCCTCAAGGGCGGTCTCGACTTCACGAAGGACGACGAGAACATCAACTCGCAGCCCTTCATGCACTGGCGCGATCGGTACCTCTACTGCATGGAGGCCGTGAACCGCGCGCAGGCCGCGACCGGCGAGGTGAAGGGCACGTACCTCAACGTGACCGCCGCCACGATGGAAGACATTTACGAGCGCGCCGAGCTCGCGAAGGAGCTCGGCTCGGTGGTCGTCATGATCGATCTCGTGATCGGCTACACGGCCATCCAGTCGATGGCGAAGTGGGCACGCAAGAACGACATGATCTTGCACCTCCATCGCGCGGGCCACTCCACGTACACGCGGCAGAAGAGCCACGGCGTCTCGTTCCGCGTGATCTCGAAGTGGATGCGTCTCGCCGGCGTCGACCACATCCACGCGGGTACGATCGTCGGCAAGCTCGAAGGCGACCCGAACTCGGTGCAGGGCTTCTACGACATCCTCCGCGAGGGCCACAACGCGGTGAACCTCCAGCGCGGCATCTTCTTCGACCAGAGCTGGGGCGGCCTCCGCGGCGTCATGCCCGTCGCTTCGGGCGGTATCCACGCCGGGCAGATGCACCAGCTCCTCCACTACCTCGGTGACGACACCGTGCTCCAGTTCGGCGGCGGCACCATCGGTCATCCGCAGGGCATCCAGGCCGGCGCCACCGCGAACCGCGTCGCGCTCGAGGCGATGGTGCTCGCGCGCAACGAGGGCAAGGACATCTGGAACGAAGGCCCGCAGATCCTCGCGGAGGCCGCGAAGTCGTGCTCGCCGCTGAAGGCGGCGCTCGACACCTGGGGCGAGGTCACGTTCGACTACGCCTCCACCGACACCCTCGACTACGTCGCCACCCCGACCGCCACCTGAGCCTGCACGGAGCCACCATGAGACTCACGCAAGGAACCTTCTCCTTCCTGCCCGACCTCACCGATGCGCAGATCAGCGGCCAGATCCAGTACTGCCTCGGCAAGGGCTGGTCGATCGCCATCGAGTACACGGACGACCCGCACCCGCGCAACACCTACTGGGAGATGTACGGCAATCCCATGTTCGACCTGAAGGACGCCGCCGGCGTCATGACGGAGCTCGCGGCCTGCCGGAAGACGTTCCCGAACCACTACGTGAAGATCAACGCGCTCGACTCCACGCACGGCTGGGAGTCGCTGCGCCTGTCGTTCATCGTGAACCGCCCGAAGGTCGAGCCAGGCTTCGAGCTGCGGCGCGAGGAGGCCGGCGGGCGCACCCAGCGCTACAGCGCCCGCTCCTACGCGTCGGTGAAGCCCGAGGGCGAACGCTACAAGTGATCGGCTGACGCGCGATGAGTGACGCTCCCTCGATCGATCTCGACGCCCTCTCGCGCGACGCCTGCCTTCCAGAGCTGCTCGACGGGCTCGACGCGACCTTCATCGGCCTCGTGCCGGTGAAGACGCGCATCCGCGAGATCGCGGCGCTGCTCGTGGTGGATCGCGCGCGGCGCTCGCTGGGGCTGAACGCGGCGGCGCCCTCGCTCCACATGTCCTTCACCGGCAACCCGGGCACCGGCAAGACCACGGTCGCGAATCGCATGGCGGAGATCCTCCATCGCCTCGGCTACTCGCGGCGGGGGCACCTCGTCGCCGTCACGCGCGACGACCTCGTCGGCCAGTTCATCGGCCACACCGCGCCGAAGACCAAGGAGGTGCTGAAGCGCGCGATGGGCGGCGTGCTCTTCATCGACGAGGCGTATTACCTGTACCGCCCCGAAAACGAGCGGGACTACGGGATGGAGGCGATCGAGATCCTCCTGCAGGCTATGGAGAACCAGCGCGACGACCTCGTCGTGATCCTTGCCGGCTACAAGGAGCGAATGGACACGTTCTTCCGGGCGAACCCGGGCCTGTCCTCGCGCGTCGCCCATCACATCGATTTTCCCGACTACTCGCCGCCCGAGCTGCTCGCCATCGCCGACATCATGCTCGAGGGCCTGCATTACACGCTGAGCGCGTCGGCGCGCGAGGTGCTCGTCGAGTACATCGCGCTGCGCAAGGAGCGTCCGCACTTCGCGAACGCGCGGTCGGTGCGCAACGCGCTCGATCGCGCGCGCCTCCGCCAGGCCAATCGCCTCTTCGCGGCGCGCGGCACGCCGATCACCGCCGACGTCCTGATGACCATCGAGGCCGAGGATCTCCGCGGCAGCCGCGTCTTCGCCGGGACCAAGGACGCGCCGTGACCATCGAGGCGCTCCTGTTCGACGTCGACGGCACGCTGGCCGACACCGAGGAGCGCCATCGCCAGGCGTTCAACGCCGCGTTCCGCGACCACGGCCTGCCGTACTCGTGGGAGCCCGACGAGTACCGCGCGCTGCTCCGCGTCCCGGGCGGCAAGGAGCGGCTCGCGCACTACTTCGAGGGCAAGGGCCTCGGCACCGTCGAGACGGTGCGCCTCCTGCGCGTCATCCCGGAGTTGCACCGCACGAAGACGAAGCGCTACGAGGCGCTCGTCGCCGCCGGCACCGTTCCGTTGCTCCCCGGGGTCGCGCGGCTCATCCGCGCCGCCTGGGAAGCGCAGATCCCCGTCGGCATCGCCACCACCACCACCGCCGCCAACGTCCACGCGCTGGTGCGCGCGGGGCTGGGCGAGGGCGCCGTGGACCGCTTCGCCGTGATCGCCAGCGGTGACATGGTGCAGGCGAAGAAGCCCGCGCCGGACATCTACCTCCTCGCGCTGTCGCGGCAGGGACTCGGGCCGGAGCGTGTCGTCGCGTTCGAGGACTCGCTACCGGGTCTCACTGCCGCGCAGGCCGCCGGGCTCTTCACCGTGGTGACCCCGACGGTCTGGGCCGACGGCGACGACCTCGGGGCCGCGGACCTGCTGCTCCCGCACCTCGGCGATCCCGAGCGCCCGCTCGAGGCCGAAGCCGCACGGCGTGCCGGCGGCGCGTACGTCTCGCTCGCGGGGCTCGAAGCGCTACGAGAGCGGCGGAAGAGGACTGCATGATGCACGAGCGAGAGACGACGGTCAGTGAATGGATCGTGGAGGAGCAGCGGCGTTCACCGGGCGCGACCGGGATGTTCAGCTCACTGCTGATCGGGCTCCGCATCGCGTGCAAGCGAACCGCGTGGCTGATCGGGGAGGGCAACACGGTGGCCGTGCCGCAGGTCTCGCTCGAGGTTGCGGCGAACGACATCTTCATGCGCACGCTCGATCGCGGCGGGAGCCTCGCGGGCATCGCGTCGCGGGACGGCGACTCGCCGCTCGCGGTGAGCACCGCCCAGCCCATCGGTCGCTATCTCGTGGTCTGCACGCCGATCGACGGGGCCTCGAACGTCGACGTGAACGTGTCGGCCGGCAGCATCTTCTCCGTGCTTCGCGCGCCCGACCACGTGGCGGCGCCCACCGCGACCGACTTCCTCCAGCCTGGAACGGAGCAGGTCGCCGCCGGGTATGCGATCTACGGCCCGACCACGATGCTCGTGCTCACCGTCGGACGCGGCGTGTGCGGCTTCACGCTCAACCGCGGCTTCGGCGAGTTCATCCTGACGCACCCGAACTTGACCATCCCCGAGACCACTCGCGAGTTTGCGGTGAACACGTCGAACGCGCGCTTCTGGGAGTCGCCGGTGCAGCGCTACGTCGACGAGTGCGTGCAGGGCAAGGACGGCCCCCGCGGTGAAGACTTCAACATGCGCTGGATCGCCTCTTTTGTCGCCGAGGTGCATCGCATCCTCGTGCGCGGAGGTCTCTTCATGTACCCCGCGGACATGCGCGAGGGCGCGGGTGAGGGGCGCAATCTCCTCGTGTTCGAGGCGAACCCGCTGGCGATGCTCGTCGAGCAGGCGGGGGGCGCGGCCTCGACGGGGCGCGGGCGCATCCTCGAGGTCGTGCCCAACGACCTCCGGCAGCGCGTGCCGGTCGTGCTCGGCTCGCGCGAGGAGGTCGAGCGCGTCGAGCGCTACCACCAGGAGAAGGATCAGGGGCTCGATCGCGAGTTCACGTCGCCGCTGTTCAACCAACGCTCGCTCTTCCCCATTCGCTGACCGCGGAGAGACCCGAACCATGTCTGCGCGCCATCCCGTCATCGCCGTCACCGGCTCCTCGGGAGCCGGAACCACGTCCGTCACGCGGACCTTCCAGTGGATCTTCCGGCGCGAGAGGATCGACGCGGCGATCGTCGAGGGCGACTCGTTCCACCGGTTCGACCGCCTGGCGATGAAGAACGAGCTGGCGAAGGCCGCCGCGGAGGGCAACCAGCACTACAGCCACTTCGGGCCGTACTCGAACCTCTTCCCCGAGCTCGAGAGCTTGTTCCGCTCGTACTCCGAGACGGGCATCGGCAAGATCCGCAAGTACCTCCACGACGAGGAGGAGGCCGCGCCGCACGGGCAGGAGCCCGGCACCTTCACGTCATGGGAGGACCTGCCGAGCGGCACCGATCTGCTGTTCTACGAGGGCCTCCACGGTGCCGTGGTCGACGACGGTATCGACATCGCGCGCCACGCCGACCTCCTCATCGGGGTCGTTCCGATCATCAACCTCGAGTGGATCCAGAAGCTCCATCGCGACAAGTTGCGGCGCGGCTATTCCACCGAGGCGGTCGTCGACACCGTCCTGCGGCGCATGCCGGACTACGTGAACTACATCTGCCCGCAGTTCTCGCGCACGCACGTGAACTTCCAGCGCGTGCCGACGGTCGACACCTCGAATCCGTTCGTGGCGCGCTACATCCCCACGGCCGACGAGAGCTTCGTGGTCATCCGCTTCGCGGACCCGAAAGGCATCGATTTCCCCTACCTGCTCTCGATGATCTCGGACTCGTTCATGTCGCGCCCGAACATCATCTGCGTCCCGGGCGGCAAGATGGATCTCGCGATGCAGCTGATCCTCACCCCGATGATCCTGCGGCTGATGGATGCGAAGCGGCGGGTCACGCCGCGGGTGTAGCGAGACGAGACGAGAGTCACGGAAGGCTCGGAGGGGTCCCGTTTCGATTCTCACCTGTACCCTCGCCGATCCCACCGACGGGCCAGCAGTCCATCGACTGGATGCTCTTCACCTCGGAGGCCGTGCAGTCGCTCGAAGATGCGACCGTTGATCGTCGATCATCATCGGGCACGCTGGGTCATCGAGGAGTACTTCAGCGCGCTGAAGACCGGCTGTGCGATCGAGATGCGACAGCTCACGTCTCACGACGCCCTCACGAAGGTCGCGAGTCGAGCGCCACGCCGACGGTGCGTGACGCCGTGCTCGGCATCGCTCCGCCATCTCGGACTCCGAGCCTCCGCGACTCCCGTGAATCTCGCCCGCGATCACCTCGCGGTGCGCGAGCGCCGCAGCAGATCGTAGAGGTGCGCTGGAAACGAGAGCGTCAGCAGCAGCAACGTGAGCCGGTAGTCCCCGCCCGTCACCACGCAGCGCACCGCGAGGAGGAGGAGAGCGCCCGCCGCCAGGTGGCCCGCGATGTCGAGCGGGCGCAGGCCGCGGCCCGTGCGACGGCGCACGTAGAGCAGCACGAGGAGCTCGAGCGCGATCGCGACGAGCGCGACGTCGACGAAGCGACCGCTCTCGAACAGCTCCTTCATCCGCTCACGCGCTCAGGAAGGAGCGGCGATGCCGAGCAGGTGCGCCATGTCCTTGAAGAAGATGCGGACGTGCGCCATGGGCTTCTTCCGCACGAGCTCCTTGTTCATGTACGACTGCCACGTGAGCTCCTGGACGTCCTTGTCCTTGCAGATGCTCACGAACTTCTCGCGGCGCTTGTCGCTCGAGTACCAGAAGTACTGCATGATCCCGAGGATCAGGAACACGCGCCCGTGCGCCTTCATGAACGTCTTGCGCGCCAGCTTCAGCGCTCGCACGTCGCTCGTGTCGAGGAACCTCGCGCCTGCCTCCGCCGCGAGCCGACCGCCCACCATCGCGTAGTAGATGCCCTCGCCCGAGGCCGGCGCCACCACCCCAGCGGCGTCGCCGGCGAGCACCACGTCGCGTCCGTTGTCCCAGCGGGACAGCGGCTTCATGGGGATGGGCGCGCCCTCGCGGCGGAGCGTCTGCACGTCGGTGAGGCCTGCCTGCTCGCGCAGCGTCTTCACCGAGGTCTTCAGGTTGAAGCCCTTCTGCGCGCTGCCGGAGCCGATGCTCACGGTGTCGCCGTGGGGGAACACCCATCCGTAGAAATCGGGCGAGGTCACGCCGTCGTAGATCACGTCGCAGCGCGCGCCGTTGTAGGTCGTGGCACGCGCGCGACTCGCCTCCGCGGGAGCTCGCACGATCTCGTGGTACGCGAACACGCACTTCGTGCCCTTCGCCGCCACCTCTTGGCGGGCGACCTTCGAGAGCGCCCCGTCGGCGCCGATGACGAGGCGCGCGCGCACCGCGGCGAGCGCGCCCTTCGGCGTGCGGTAGTGGACGGTCGCTCCGCGCTCGGGCTCGAGCTCGTCACGGGTGATCTTCTCGAAGATGCCGGTTCGCCGCACGGCGCCGTTCTGCGCGGCGCGAGAGCGCAGGAACTCATCGAAGACGTCGCGATCGACCATGCCCACGTAGCCGCCCTCGATGGGCATGTCGACGACGTCGTGGCTCGGCGCGATCATCCGGGCGCCGCGGATCTGCGCGCAGATGAGGTGCTCCGGGATCTCGAAGTCCCGTATGAGACGAGGCGGCACCGCGCCGCCGCACGGCTTGATGCGGCCCGCCTTGTCGAGCAGCAGCACCGAACGGCCCGCGCGCGCGAGGTCGTCCGCCGCCGTCGCGCCCGAGGGGCCGCCGCCCACCACCACCACGTCGAAGGCCTCGTCGCTCCAGCCGCGCAGGACATTGAAGGTGCTCATCGTGTCTCCCGTCGAGGGTCGCTTGGCCATGGGTCAGGGGTTTCCGAGGAGGAGCGCGCGCATGGCGAACGCGCTCACGAGCATGCCGGCGACGTAGCAGGACGTGCCGGTAGCGTTGTAGAGCGGGGCGCGCTTGCGCGGCTGGCGCACGAACATCGGCATCATCGCGGCTTGCGCGACGACCAGCGCCGTGACCACCTTCGCCTCGAACGGGCGGCCGCCGCTCACGAGGAGCGCGATCACCACGAGCTGAGGGACGGCCATGACCGCGCACGCGACGATCGCGGCGGGACGCACGCCGAGCTGCACCGGCAGCGTGCGGATGCCGAGCTTCTGATCGCCCTCGATCGCCTTGAAGTCGTTCAGCACCATGATGCCGAACGCGCCCGCGCTGTAGAGGAGGGCGAGCCAGACGATCCGTGCATCGGGGAGGCGATGCGCGGCCAGCGCGGCGGCGCCGGTGAACCAGGGCAGGCCCTCGTAGCAGAGACCGACCGCGGTGTTGCCCCACCAGCCGTTCAGCTTCAGCCGCAGCGGTGGCGCGCTGTACGCCCACGCGAGCACCAGGCCGACGATCGCCGCGACGAGCACCCACGGCCCGAGCGCCGCGCCGACGGCGAGCGAGAGCGCGCTCCACGCGATCGCGATGTAGAGGCCCCAGCGACCGGGGACGCGGCCCGAGGGTATCGGGCGCTTCGGCTCGTTGATGGCGTCGACATGGCGATCGAACCAGTCGTTGCAGGCCTGGCTCGTTCCACAGACGAGCGGACCCGCGAGCAGCACCGCGCCGGCGATCGAGCGCCAGTTCGCGACGATGGGCACGCCCGCGGAGACCACGCCGCAGCCCAGCGCCCACATCGGCGCGAACCACGTCACCGGCTTGAGTAGCTGGAGGACAGCTGAAGGGGAAGGTAGTCTCCGCACCGACCCTGGCTGCGGCCGCGCTACGACAGAGGAGCGGACGAGTCGGGGGCCGCTCTCCTCGATGGGATCCGCCGCCTCATCGAGGCTCGCCTGGCTCTGAAAGGTCGTCATTCTGGCCCTCTCCCCCTGAAGTACCATGCGACCTGCGAAGTGTAAATCTGGATTGACGTCAATCCAGCTTGACAGTCGGGAGGCCATTCCGTAACGTCAGCGTCATGCCGGGGAAGGCCCACCGCCCGCTGTACACGCCCGAGCAGCGCGTTCGCCGCGACGCCACGCCGTGGACGCTCGTGCAGGGGATCCTGGCGCCGGCGCAGTTCGCTGTCTTCGTCGTGAGCCTGGTGCTCGTGCTGCGCGCGCTCGCGACGGGGCAGGGCGTGCTCGCCGCATCGGCGTCGGTCGTCGTGAAGACCGCCTTCCTCTACGCGATCATGATCACCGGCGCGATCTGGGAAAAGCGTGTGTTCGGCCGCTACCTCTTCGCGCCCGCCTTCTACTGGGAGGACGTCTTCAGCATGCTCGTGATCGCGCTGCACTCCGCCTACCTCTTCGCGCTCGCGACGGGCTGGCTCGGGTCGCACGGTCAGCTGCTCCTCGCGCTCGCGGCGTTCGCGACGTACCTCGTCAACGCGACGCAGTTCATCCTCAAGCTCCGCGCGGCTCGGCTCGGCGAGCGCCTCGCCGCGGCCTCCGCGTCCACCTCGATGGAAGGTGCGTTGTGAGCGCCGCCTGCACGACGGCGCCGGCCCGCGCGCAGCTCCCGGTCCTCCGCGAGCGCGGCCAGCGCGAGGTCTTCTGCGGCCTCACCGGCATCGTCTGGCTGCACCGCAAGATCCAGGACGCGTTTTTCCTCGTGGTCGGCTCGCGCACGTGCGCGCATCTCATCCAGTCGGCGGCCGGCGTCATGATCTTCGCGGAGCCGCGCTTCGCGACGGCCATCCTCGAGGAGAAGGATCTCGCCGGCCTCACCGACGCGAACGAGGAGCTCGATCGCGCGGTCACGCGCCTCCTGGCGCGCCGCCCCGAGATCAAGCTGCTCTTCCTGGTGGGCTCGTGCCCGTCCGAGGTCATCAAGCTCGATCTCTCGCGCGCCGCCGCGCGCCTCACGCAGGGCCTCCACCAGGACGGTCGCGACGTGCGCGTCCTCAGCTACTCCGGCAGCGGCATCGAGACCACGTTCACGCAGGGCGAGGACGCGTGCCTCGCGTCGCTCGTCCCCGAGCTCCCCGCTGCTGCGCCGACGGCCGCGCCGTCGCTGCTCGTCGTCGGCACGCTCCCCGACGTCGTCGAGGATCAGTTCGCGCGCACCTTCGCCGAGCTCGGGATCACCACCGCGTTCTTCCCGCCGCGCCGCTCGCGCGAGCTGCCGGCCATCGGCGCGAACACGTCGTACCTGCTCGCGCAGCCGTTCCTCGGCGCGACCGGGCAGGCGCTCGACGAGCGTGGCGCGCGCCGGCTCGCGGCGCCCTTTCCCTTCGGGATCGAGGGCACGCGCGGCTGGCTCGAGGCCGCCGCGAAGGCGTTCGGCGTGCCGTTCGGTCGCCTCGCCGAGGTCGTGGCGCCCGCCGAGGAGCGCGCCCACGTCGCCCTCCAGAAGGTCCGCACGCAGCTCGCGGGCAAGAGCATTTTTTTCTTCCCCGACTCGCAGCTCGAGGTGCCGCTCGCGCGCTTCCTCTCGCGTGAGATGGGCATGCACCTCGTCGAGGTCGGTACGCCGTACATCCACCAGGAGCACCTCGCCGCGGAGCTCGCGATGCTCCCCCCGCACGCGCTCCTCAGCGAGGGGCAGGACGTCGAGAAGCAGCTCGATCGCTGCCGCGCCGCGCAGCCTGACCTCGTGGTCTGCGGGCTCGGGCTCGCGAACCCGCTCGAGGTCGAAGGGCTCACCACCAAGTGGTCCATCGAGCTCGTCTTCACCCCCATCCACGGGTACGACCAGGCTGGCGATCTCGCCGAGCTCTTCGCCCGCCCGCTCGTTCGTCGAGCCAGGCTGCAGGTCTGACGCCATGCAGCTGACCGTCTGGACCTACGAAGGACCTCCGCACGTCGGCGCCATGCGCGTCGCGACGGCGATGAAGGGCGTGCACTACGTCCTCCACGCTCCGCAGGGCGACACCTACGCCGACCTCCTCTTCACGATGATCGAGCGGCGCCAGGCGCGCCCGCCCGTCACGTACTCGACGTTCCAGGCGCGCGACCTCGGGAGCGACACCGCGGAGCTCTTCAAGACCACCGCACGGGACGCGTACGCGCGGTTCCAGCCGCAGGTCATGCTCGTCGGCTCGTCATGCACCGCGGAGCTGATCCAGGACGACCCCGCGGGCATCGCAAAGGCGCTCGGCCTCCCCATTCCCGTCGTGGCCCTCGAGCTCTCCGCCTACCAGCACAAGGAGAACTGGGGCGCTGCCGAGACCTTCTACCGTCTCGTTCGCGCGTGCGCTCCCGCGTCTACCGGCGCCGACGTCAAGCGCGCGCGTGACCCGCGCTCCTGCAACATCCTCGGGCCGACGGCGCTCGGCTTCCGCCACCGCGACGACGTGACCGAGGTGACGCGCCTGCTCGCGCGCCTCGGCGTGACCGTGAACGTGGTCGCGCCGCTCGGCGCGTCGCCCGCCGATCTCGCGCGCCTCCCCGACGCTGCGTTCAACGTCGTCCTCTATCCCGAGCTCGCCGGCACGGCCGCGCGCTGGCTCTCGAAGACGTTCCAGCAGCCTTCGGTCGAGATCGTCCCGATCGGCGTCGGCGCGACCCGCGACTTCGTTCGCCAGGTCGCCGAGCTCGCGGGCGTCGACCCCGGCATCGTGCTCGACGCCGAGGACACGCGCCTCCCCTGGTACACGCGCTCGGTCGACTCGACGTACCTCACGGGCAAGCGCGTCTTCATCTTCGGCGACGCGACCCACGCGATCGCCGCGGCGCGCATCGCCACCGAGGAGCTCGGCTTCGAGGTGGTCGGCCTCGGCTCCTACAGCCGCGAGATGGCTCGTGACGTGCGCGCCGCCGCAGCGAAGTACGGCGTCGAGGCGCTCATCAGCGACGACCACCTCCTCGTCGAGGAGCAGATCGCCGCGGCGCACCCCGATCTCGTGCTCGGCACGCAGATGGAGCGCCACATCGCGAAGCGCCTCGGGCTGCCCTGCGCCGTGATCTCGGCGCCCGTGCACGTGCAGGACTACCCGGCGCGCTACTCGCCCCAGATGGGCTTCGAGGGCGCGAACGTGATCTTCGACACGTGGGTCCACCCGCTGATGATGGGTCTCGAGGAGCACCTGCTCACGATGTTCCGCGACGACTTCGAGTTCGCGGAGGGCAACGCGCCCTCGCACCTCGGCGGCGCCGCGCCCTCGCACCTCGGCGGCGCCGCGCCCTCGCACCTCGGCGCCGCGCCCGCCGCGCCCGCCGCGCCCGCCGCGCCCGCCGCGGTCGAGCCGTCGGTGGCGGCCGTCGCTGCGCCCGTCGCGGTCGCCGGCTGGACCGACGACGCCGAGAAGGAGCTCAGGAAGATCCCGTTCTTCGTGCGCGGCAAGGCCAAGCGGAACACCGAGCGCTTCGCGCAGGAGCACCAGCGCGCGCAGATCACCCTGGAGACTCTCTACGAGGCGAAGGCGTATGCAAAAGCTCACTACTGAGGCCAGCACGCCCGTCCGCGTCGTGATCGTCACGCTCGACAATCACATCGCCGGCGCGGTCGATCAGGCACGCGAGCAGCTGCTCGCCGAGTTGCCCGGCCTCGAGCTCCGCCTGCACGCCGCCACCGACTTCAGCGATCCGCGCGCCGTCGGCGCCTGCATCGCCGACATCGCGCAGGGCGACATCGTGTTCGCGAACATGCTCTTCATCGACGAGCACATCCGCGCGCTCCTCCCCGCGCTCGAGGCTCGCCGCGACACGTGCGACGCGATGGTCTGCGCGATGTCCGCCGGCGAGGTCATGCGCCAGACGCGCATGGGCTCGTTCCGCATGGACGGCACGACCAAGGGCCCGCTCGCGCTGCTCAAGAAGCTCCGCGGCAAGTCCGGCCCCGGCAGCAAGGGCGGCTCGAAGGACGGCGGCTCCAGCCAGATGGCGATGCTGCGCATGATGCCGAAGCTCCTGCGCTTCGTCCCGGGCAAGGCCCAGGAGCTGCGCGCGTACTTCCTCACGCTCTCGTACTGGCTCTCCGGCTCGAGCGAGAACATCGCGGACCTCGTCCGCATGCTCGTGAGCTCCTACGCCGACGGGCCGCGCCGCAGCCTGCGCGGCACGCTCACCGCGAAGGCTCCCCGCGAGTACCCCGAGGTCGGCCTCTACCATCCGCACCTCCTCGCGCGGATGACCGAGGACCTCGACGAGCTGCCTGCGCCCGATCACGTGCGCGGCACCATCGGCCTCCTGCTGATGCGCTCGTACGTCCTCTCCGGCGACTCCGCCCACTACGATGCGGTCATCGAGCGCCTCGAGGCCCGCGGCTTCCGCGTTGTCCCGGCCTTCGCGAGCGGGCTCGATGCGCGCCCCGCGATCGAGAAGTTCTTCGTCCGCAAGGGCCACGTCACGGTCGACGCCGTCGTCTCGCTCACCGGCTTCTCGCTCGTCGGAGGCCCGGCCTTCAACGACGCGAAGGCCGCCGAGGAGGTCCTCGCCCGCCTCGACGTCCCGTACCTCGCCGCCCAGCCGCTCGAGTTCCAGAGCATCGAGCAGTGGCAGGCTTCGGCCACGGGCCTCACGCCGCTCGAGGCCACCATCATGGTGGCCATCCCCGAGCTCGACGGCGCGACGAACCCCCTCGTCTTCGGCGGTCGCCCCGGCAGCACGGGCGCGAAGGCCGCGCAGATGACGGGCATCGCGGACCGCGTCGAGATGCTCGCCGCGCGCGTCGACCGCCTCGTGCGCCTCCGCCACACGCCGATCGGTGAGCGCAACGTCGCCATCGTCCTCTTCAACTTCCCGCCGAACGGCGGCGCGACCGGCACCGCGGCGTACCTCTCGGTCTTCGAGTCGCTGCACAAGACCCTCGGCGCCATGAAGGCCGAGGGCTACGACGTCGTCGTCCCCGAGACCGTCGACGCGCTGCGCGCTCACGTGCTCGAGGGCAACGCGAGCCGCTACGGCGCGGACGCGAATGTCCTCACGCGCATCAGCGCAGACGACCACGTGCGTCGCGAGCCGCACCTCGCCGCCATCGAGAAGGCGTGGGGCCCGGCGCCCGGCAAGCAGCAGAGCGACGGCTCGACCATCTTCGTGCGCGGCGCGCAGCTCGGCCGCGTCGTCGTCGGCATCCAGCCGGCCTTCGGCTACGAGGGCGACCCGATGCGCCTCCTCTTCGAGGCGGGCTTCGCGCCCACGCACGCGTTCTCCGCGTTTTACCGCTACCTCCGCGAGGACTTCGCAGCGCACGCGGTCCTGCACTTCGGCACGCACGGCGCGCTCGAGTTCATGCCCGGCAAGCAGGCCGGCATGTCGGGCGAGTGCTGGCCGGATCGCCTCATCGGCGATCTCCCGAACCTCTACCTCTACGCGGCGAACAACCCGTCGGAGGGCGCGATCGCGCGCCGTCGCGCGGCCGCCACGCTCGTCAGCTACCTCACGCCGCCGGTCACGCAGGCCGGCCTGTACCGCGGTCTCCTCTCGCTGCGCGAGTCGCTCGATCGCATGCGCACGCTCCAGCCGGGCAGCCCCGAGGCCGAGCGCCTCCTGCCGGTCATCCAGGCCGACGCCGCCGCGCTCGATCTCGCGCCCGCGCAGCCGGTGTGGGGCGGGGCAGGGGACCGCGAGCTCGCGAAGCTCCTCGTCGATCTCACCGAGGTCGAGCAGACCCTCATCCCGGCCGGCCTCCACGTCCTCGGCGAGACGATGCCCGCCGCCGCGCGCGCCGAGTACCTCGAGGCCATCACCGACGGCACGCCGCTCGGCAAGGCGCCGCGCGCCGCCATCGACGCCATCGTCGCCGGCCGCGGCGTGAAGGCCGCGCTCGCCGCCGCGAACATCGTGAAGACCGAGGAGACCGTCGCGCTCTTCACCGACCTCGCGCGCACGAACCAGCTCCTCTCCGAGGATCACGAGCTCCCCTCGCTCATGCACGCGCTCGGCGGCGGCTTCGTCCGCCCCGCGCCCGGCGGCGACCTCCTCCGCAACCCCGCCGTTCTCCCGACGGGCCGCAACCTCCACGGCTTCGACCCGTTCGCCATCCCGAGCCGCTTCGCGATCCTCGACGGCGCCGAGCAGGCTGCGCGCCTCCTCGCTCGCCACGTCGCGGAGGGCAATGCGCTCCCGGAGTCGGTCGCGCTCGTGCTCTGGGGCGCGGACAACCTCAAGTCGAACGGCGGGCCCATCGGTCAGGCGCTCGCGCTGCTCGGCGCTCGTCCGCGCTTCGACAGCTACGCGCGCCTCTGCGGCGCCGAGCTCGTCTCCCTCGAGGAGCTCGGTCGGCCCCGCATCGACGTGCTCATCACGCTTTCCGGCATCTTCCGCGATCTGCTCCCGCTGCAGACCCGCCTCCTCGCCGAGGCCTCGTTCCTCGCGGCGAGCGCCCTCGAGCCGCTCGACCAGAACTTCGTGCGCCGCAACGCGCTTGCCTTCCAGGCGAAGCACGGTTGCGATCTCGAGACCGCCGCGCTGCGCGTCTTCAGCAACTGCGACGGTGCGTACGGCTCGAACGTGAACCAGCTCGTCGAGAGCGGCGCCTGGGAGAACGAGGACGAGCTCGGGGACACCTACTCGAAGCGCAAGTGCTTCGCGTACGGCCGCACCGGCGCGCCCGTCCGCCAGGAGGCGCTCCTCCAGAGCGTGCTCTCCGGCATCGACCTCGCATACCAGAACCTCGAGTCGGTCGAGCTCGGCGTCACGACCGTCGATCACTACTTCGACACGCTCGGCGGCATCGGCCGCGCGGCGCGCAAAGCAAAGCGCGGCCAGGGCGATGCAGGGAACGACGTCGCGCTCCCCGTCTACATCGGCGACCAGACGCGCGGCGGTACGGGCAAGGTTCGCACGCTCACCGAGCAGGTCTCGCTCGAGAGCCGCACGCGATCGCTGAATCCGAAGTGGGCCGAGGAGATGCTGAAGCACGGCGCCGAGGGCGTGCGCCAGATCGAGAGCCAGGTCACGAACACGCTCGGCTGGTCGGCCACCACGAGCCAGGTCGAGCCGTGGGTCTACCGCGAGCTCACCGAGACGTACGTGCTCGACCCGGTCATGCGCGACCGCCTCGCGAAGCTGAACCCGAAGGCCTCGCTCAAGCTCGCGAACCGCCTCATCGAGGCCACGGAGCGCAGCTACTGGCAGCCCGACGAGGCCACGCTCGCCGCGCTCCGCGCCGCCGGCGACGAGCTCGAAGATCGCCTCGAAGGACTTGGATCCGGCGCGCTCCTGGCGTCCTGACAGAAAGAGAATCACCATGCAGGACCTCGTCCAGATCACCAAGAAGAGCGGCGGCGTGCGCGTCGGAGACGGCGACGGAAGTGTGCAGTTCCATGCGGATCCCTCCGCGCAGATCGAAGGCGCCAAGGTCTTCGCGGTGTACGGCAAGGGCGGCATCGGCAAGAGCACGACGTCGTCGAACCTGTCGGTCGCGTTCTCGAAGCTCGGCAAGCGCGTCCTCCAGATCGGCTGCGACCCCAAGCACGACTCGACCTTCACGCTCACCAAGAAGCTCCAGCCGACCGTCATCGACGTGCTCGAGTCCGTGGATTTCCATGCCGAGGAGCTCCGCCCCGAGGACTTCGTGTTCGAGGGCTACAACGGCGTGATGTGCGTCGAGGCCGGCGGCCCCCCGGCCGGCACCGGCTGCGGCGGGTACGTCGTCGGCCAGACCGTGAAGCTCCTCAAGGAGCACCACCTCCTCGAGGACACGGACGTCGTGATCTTCGACGTCCTCGGCGACGTCGTGTGCGGCGGCTTCGCGGCTCCGCTCCAGCATGCTCAGCGCGCGCTGATCATCACCGCGAACGACTTCGACTCGATCTTCGCGATGAACCGGATCATCGCCGCAATCCAGGCGAAGGCGAAGAACTACGCGGTGCGCCTCGGCGGCGTCATCGCGAACCGCAGCGCCGCCACCGACCAGATCGACCGCTTCAACGATCGCGCCGGCCTCGGGATGCTCGCGCACTTCCCCGACCTCGACGTCATCCGCCGCAGCCGGCTCAAGAAGTCGACGCTCTTCGAGATGGAGCCCTCCCCCGAGCTCCTCCTCGTGCAGAACGAGTACATGCAGCTCGCCGCGAAGCTCTGGGCCGGCACGGTGCCGCTCGAGGCTCGCTCCATGAAGGATCGCGAGATCTTCGACTTCCTGGGTTACGAGTGATGGAAACGCCGACCTACGACAGCCGCCGCCGGCAGCTCGAGGAGTACTTCGATCGCACCGCGGTCGAGGCCTGGGCGAAGCTCACGTCCGACGTGCCGGTCAGCGGCATCCGCGCGACGGTGCGGGCCGGTCGCGACCGCATGCGCAACCTGCTGCTCGGCTACCTCCCCGCCGACCTGCGGGGCCAGCGCGTGCTCGATGCCGGCTGCGGAACGGGCGCGCTCGCCGTGGAGGCCGCGAAGCGCGGCGCCGCGGTGGTCGCCATCGATCACTCGCCGAAGCTCGTGAGCCTCGCCACGGAGCGCCTGCCGTCCGATCTCGGTGAGGGCCGGATCGAGCTGCTCGCCGGCGATATGCTCGACCCCGCGCTCGGCACCTTCGACTGGGTGGTGGCGATGGACTCCATCATCCACTACCAGCCCGCCGACATGGGCCAGATGGTCGCGGCGCTCGCCGCGCGCGCGACCCGCGGCGTCGCGTTCACGTTCGCGCCGCGCACG
>Ga0123336_10001557_pt1 | contig 21006 bp, 18 predicted proteins | sample SSSSmetaG_FD_96466 | JGI IMG/M metagenome (GOLD analysis project Ga0123336, IMG submission 96466) | Glacier valley bacterial and archeal communities from Borup Fiord, Nunavut, Canada, to study Microbial Dark Matter (Phase II) - ​SSSS metaG | ecosystem: Environmental > Aquatic > Freshwater > Ice... | reverse complement strand
GTCATCACCTTGCACCCGCACTGAATGCGAGTGCCGTAGCCCGAAGGAGAGTTGCGATGTGGAAGTTGACCAGCGTTTGTGTTTCGTTTGCTGCCCTCGCAGGTTGCGCGTCTTTTAACCAGTTGAGCAGCGAAGTCTCGACCTTCAACCAGTGGCCTGCGGGTCGCACACCTGCGAGCTATGCGTTTGACCGTTTGCCGTCACAGCAAGCCAACGCCGATGCGCAAAAACTCTTGGAAGACGCGGCGGCAGGCGCTTTGCAAGCGGCAGGTTTCACACCTGCTGCGGACGCGAAAGCCGCCAACGTGACGGTGCAGTTGGGGGCCCGAGTGAATGTGCAGGACCGCTCGGTGTTCGATGATCCGTTTTGGTGGCGCGGCGGCTTGTATCGGAGCTATTCAGCGCGCGGGTTCCGCTATGACGGCTTCAGCTCAGGGTTTGGTTTGGGTTTCGGACGCGGCTTTTACGGTCCACCGAGTTTCGAGCGCGAAGTGGCGGTGCTGATACGCGACAAAAAAAGCGGCGAGCCGCTGTTCGAGGCGCGCGCGGTGAACGAAGGCGCGTCGCAGTCCATTAATTCATTGCTCAGTGCCATGTTTGACGCCACCTTGCAAGGCTTTCCTGCCGGCAACACCGGCACCGCCACACCGCGCCGGGTGACAACGCTCATCACGCGGCCTTGATGTTCTCAAGCCGCGTGCGCTCGCGCTCCTAGTTGGCGGCGACCGCCGCAGCCGCCATCAGGGCCCGCAGGTCGCCCTCCCAGCCCTTGAGTTTTTGCGCAGCGAATTTGCGCTGAGCGGGCGTGGTGAAGTTGTGGGTTTGCGAGGCGACTGCACAGTTGTACTGCGTCAATCGCTGTTGATAGCCCAGGTAGGTGTCACGTGGCGAGCGCCGAGTCCGCTCTACTAAAACGCGTACGGCACTTTGAGCTTGCTCGCCACTGGCTTTCTCGCCGACCAAGCGACGCACGGTTTGCAGCAGGTCCTGCTGGCGGGCTTTGCGCTCATCCGCCCACAGTTCCACGTCGAACGGCGAGTTGATCACCGCGGCCGTCACGCGCTCGCGCTGCGCGCCGTCAAGCTTGCCGTACAGCGACTCCGCGCGCTCGACCGACCGCTTCACCGCGGCCTTTAATCGGTCATCGGCGTTGGGCTGCGCGTAGTCGGAAAGCAACTCTTGGTTGTTTTTGGCAAAGCGTTTTTCCAAATGCTGAAGCTGCGCGGGCGTCGCGGTCAGAACAATGTCGGCCAGACTGGGCAGTGCGCGCTCGAGCGCCACGTCCAAACGGCTGTTGACGTCGTCAAACCATTGGCAGGCCTGTGCGGGCGTGACGTTGCTGGCCAGCTGAACTTCGGCTTTGGCGAGCAGCGCGGCGTAGTCGGGCAACTGCGTGCTGCGGTTCCACTTGAACCAATCGTTCAAAGCCTCCCTGACCTTGGGCGACTGAGCGCGGTTGAAATCGGCATAGCCGTCGAACCACCAATACGCCAACTCAGGGGCTTGGCTGTAGCCCAAGCGCAGCGCACTGCAGGCGCTGAGCAGCGTCAACGCCGTAAACAGTGCGCCGATAATTGGCAGCCGGGAAGTCCACGGACGCCCGGTTTGGACCGCACGAAGCAAGGAATTTCGCATGACGTTGAATATTGTGATCATGGCTGCCGGCAAAGGCACCCGCATGAAATCGGCGCTGCCCAAAGTGCTGCACCGCCTGGCACATCAAAGCTTATTGCACCATGTTCTGGATACTGCACTCGCGTTGAAGGCCGACCGCATCATCACCGTCACCGGCCACGGTGCGGAGGTTGTGGAAGCCGCCGTGCGGGTGAGCGCCCCGCAAGTTCGCTTCACGCGTCAAATGCCTCAGCTCGGCACCGGACACGCGGTGCAGCAGGCGGTGCCTGAATTGGATGAAGACGCGTCAACACAGGACGCTTCGAAAAACGGCGCGTCGAAAGAGGACGCTCCAAAAGAGAACGTGACCCTGATCCTCAACGGCGACACGCCTTTGATTCGGGCTGCCACCGCGCAGGCCTTGATCGAAGCCTGCGGCGGATCCCGACTGGCGCTGCTGACCATCGTGATGGGCAGCGAAGCCGACGCGGCGGGCCTGGGCCGCATTGTTCGAAATGACGTGGGAATCCAGTCCATCGTCGAACACAAAGACGCCAGCGGGGCGCAGCGCGCCATTTGTGAAACTTACACCGGCGTCATGGCCGTGCCCACGGCACATCTCAAAAAGTGGCTGGGCCAACTGAAAAATGACAACGCGCAATCCGAGTATTACCTCACCGACATCGTGGCCATGGCCGTGGCCGACGGCGTGACGGTGGTGGCCGCCCATCCGGGCAGCGACACCGAAGTGCTCGGCGTGAACAGCCCGTTGCAACTGGCCGACCTGGAACGGCGCTACCAGCGCAATCGCGCCGTGGCGTTGATGGAAGCCGGCGTGCGCCTGGCCGATCCGGCGCGCTTCGATGTGCGCGGGCATTTGGACTGTGGCGTGGACGTGGAAATTGACGTGAACTGCATCTTTGAAGGCTGCGTCACGCTGGGCGACAACGTGCGCGTCGGCCCCAACTGCTGCATCAAAAACGCCACCATCGGTGCAGGCACCGTGATCAGCGCCTTCACGCACATCGACGGCGAAAAGCTGGGCGTGAAAGTCGGCGCGCAGGTGCGCATCGGACCGTTTGCGCGCCTGCGTCCCGGGACTGATCTGGGCGACGAAGTTCACATCGGCAATTTCGTCGAGGTAAAAAATTCAACCCTGGACAAGGGTGCCAAAGCCAACCACCTGGCTTATCTGGGCGACGCCACCGTGGGCGAGCGTGTGAACTTCGGCGCGGGCAGCATCACCGCCAACTACGACGGTGTGAACAAGCACCGCACCGTCATCGGTGCCGATGTGCATGTCGGCAGCAACTGCGTGCTGGTGGCTCCGGTGAGCCTGGGCGCAGGAGCCACCATCGGCGGCGGCTCGACCGTCACCAAGGACGCGCCTGCCGCGGCACTGACCGTGGCGCGCGGCAAGCAAGTCACGCTGAGCGGTTGGACGCGGCCTGTAAAAAAATCGGCGCCACCCTGATCAGTTCGACTCTTTGATCAAGCGGCCGCCGGCCGACTGAATGGGCCGGGCATTCATGGGGTACAGGCGCGCAAATATGGCGATTTGCTCGACTGAGAGCGTCACCGGGTTTTTCATCACCATCCACAACACGCCTTCGCTGCAAGGCGGGGTGGTGAGCGAGCCCATGTAGGTGTAGTAGCTGCGGTCGGTGGGCAGAAGATCGTTCAAATCGATCGGCAGGCGGGCGATCACCTCGTCGCCTTTTTCCAGCGGCAAATTGTTCCAGATGGCTTGTACCAAAGGCTGTGCGTTGCCGCGGTCGAGCAGCACGGCGACCACCGCCAGGCGGCCTTCGATGTCTTTGTGGACCAAATGCGCCACCATGTCGAACAGCCTGCCGTTGATGCGTTCTTCCGAGGGCCGATGAAAGTGAAATTGCACCAGCTCGAAGCGCTTGCCCGTCACCTCGATGTAGTTGCCGGCGCTCACATTGACTTGCACTGTGTGGCCGTTGTCGAGCACGCGAAAACTGCTGGGGCGGTAGTCGAACTGGACTGAGTCCAATTGCACTTTGATGCCGTCGCGAATGTCGATGGGGCTTTGGCGCTTGCCCGTGGCGCACACGGAAAATTCATTTTTGAGTTGCGCCCAGGCTTGTGGTCCGCTCTCGCCCTGGTAGTCCCAATGTGGCGCATGGGAGGCGCAGGAATGTCCGTCCGGCAGGGAGGCTCGATGGGCACTCGCGGCTGCTTTGGCCGTGAGGGTGTTGGTGCTGGGCGCTTTCACGCTGCGTGGTGGTAACGCGGCCAGCGCAGGTGGAGTGGCCGGCGTTGCGGTGGGGCTGGAAATCACGCGAATGACGCCAGATCCGCTGGCGGGGGCGGCGCGGCCGGTCCCGAGTTTTTCGGCCAAGCGCTCGCGCACGATGTCGAGTGGGTCTTTTCGCTCGCGCAGTTCGCGCCCGCCCGCAGCCGCCGCGATGGGTTGAGGCACTGCCACGCTTGGTGCTGATGCCGCAGCCGGGGTAATGACTTCTGGCTTTTTGGCTGCCGTCTTTTTGGCCGGCGTGGCGTGTGCTGCAGGCCCGTCGTCGTTGGCGTGGGCCAGCGAGCACAGCAGGGCGGTCGCTGCGGCACTGGCCAGCAGCGAGCGTGAAAAAAACGGCATGGGCATCGGGTGTCTCCGGCACGAAAGCTAAGGTTCTTGGCGGAGATATCGGCATCCCGATGCGGGGCTTGAACCCCTCTGACGCTACAGACTCAAGTGACCCGGGGTTTGACCCAAATCCAGGCGAAAAACCCCACGCTCATCATCAGCGTCGAGGCCACCGCCAGCGCCACCGAGGAATGCATGACCAAAGGCGCAATCAAGCCCGCCACCAAAGCGTTGGCCAGGCTGCCGATGCATGCCTGCAAAGACGACGCCATGCCGCGCCGCTCGGGCACCACGTCCAACACCAACAGCGTGACCACCGGCACCATGAGCGCCCAGCCAAACGCGTAGATCGCAATCGGGAACATGGCCCACCAGGCCGATGGTGTGAACAACAGGTTGAGCACCAGGTTCACCAGCGAAATGCCGATCATCACCACGAAGCCGTTGCGAATTTGGTGCTTGGGTTTCATGTGGCCCGCACTTCGCCCTGACAGCCACGCGCCCAGCATGATCCCGCTGATGGTCAGCACAAAAAACCAGAAGAACTGGCCCGGCCCCAGGTGCAGGTGCTCGCCCAAAAACACAGGCGCCGACAGCACGTACAAAAACATGCCGTTGAAAGGAATTCCGCTGGCCAAGGCCAACATCAAAAACTGCGGGCTCGACCCCAGAGCGCGGTAGCCCTGCATGAGGTTGCGAAAGTTGAGCGGCTGAACTTGCGACTCGTGCAGCGTCTCGGGCAGCAGCTTGAAGTTGAACCACCACAGCACCACGCCCACTGCGGTGAGAAACCAAAAAATGCTGTGCCAGTCGGCATGAATGAACAAAAAGCCGCCCACGATGGGCGCGATGGCCGGTGCCACGCCAAAGTAAATCGTGACCTGTGACATCACGCGCTGCGCATCGGCCGGCGGGAACATGTCGCGTATCACCGCGCGCGACACCACGATGCCCGCGCCAGCCGACATGCCTTGAACTGCGCGAAAGAAAACCAACTGGCCGATGCTTTGCGACAAGGCGCAACCGGCCGACGCCAGCGTGAAAAGCGCCACGCCCCACAACACCACCGGACGGCGGCCCAAGCTGTCGGACAGCGCGCCGTGGAACAAATTCATCACCGCGAAGCCAAACAAATAGGCCGACAGCGTTTGCTGCATTTGCACCGGCGTGGCACCGATGGACTGCGCAATGCCGGTGAACGCCGGCAGGTAGGTGTCGATGGAAAACGGCCCGAGCATGCCCAGGCAAGCCAGCAACACGGGCAACGCCCAGCGCGGGCCTTTCCAAAGGGTTTGTGAGTTGGGGTTCAAGAAAATTTACTCCCGTCCCCTTTTAGGGGAAGGCGAAATACAAAAAGTGTGAAGCAAGCCGATAGGCCGGATTCTGTGCATTGACGCCTTCTTGCAAAGCCATCAACGTGACCGCCATTCCTCTGGGCCGTGCATCGCTGCACGGCTCGGTGCCACCTACCCGCCAGCTGGTGCGGAGCTGCACTTCAAACGACGCGGACGCTGCCGCGCCGTTCACGCTGGCCTATTTGGTGTTGCTGCGCGCAGAGATTGCCCGTTTCACCCAATGCGGGACTTTCGCCCTGCACTGACTCGTCTCTGTTGCTCTGATCCTCACCTCGCGGTGGACAGTCGTTAACTGCTGCGCTGCCTTGTGCAGTCCGGACCTTCCTCCAGTGCGCTCTTTCGAGACCTTGCACCAGCGGCGGTCTGGCCTGCTTCACAGCGTGATTATCCCTTGCGGGTCGGGTGCAGCGGCCTGAACACCTGAATGTCCGCGTAGTAGCCAGCCGCCTCGTTCGCGGCCCACCAACCGGGCACGCCCAACACAGGCAAAGGCAGATGCGGCTTCGAGGCCAGCAACTGCGGCGTCAACACGTCTGTCAGGTGCGTTTGCAAATCAACATGTTGGGGAACCACCCACACATGCGCCGTCATGGCCTTGCGCGGTCGAGTCAGCTTTTCCATCAAGGCATGACCGAACAACGTCAGCGCAGCGTCGGCCCACGCGGCGCGGTGCGTAACGAAAAGCGCCTGCCAGTCGCGTGCCCGCAAAGCGTCAACGAGGGCTGCGGGCGCTTGCAGCACGGCCGCGTTTTCATCGAACAAAGTCAGCGCGTCGCGCACCGGGCCGCGTGTGGCGACAACGCCGTCTTGTTGGAGTTGCTGCGCTTGCAGCTCGTTCAAGCGCCGTTTGAGCTGTGGAAATTTCAGCCACACCAAGCCGTTGAACAGGTCGTGCAAGTTGTCCCGTGTCGGCACGCAGGCGGTGCGGGCGATGAACGCTTCGTAGGCTTCACCGCTTGTCAAATCTGCTTGCGGCACAAAGCTCAGGTGGCCCGCGCTCAAGCGCACCGGCGCTAGATCAGACATTGCCAGGTTCAACAGTTGTGCCAGCGTCGTTGTGTGGGCCTGCCTGCCAATGAGCTGATTCACAACGTCGCGGTAAGAGCCCAACCAAGGTGGCAAGTCCGCCGTCAAGCCCGCCGTTGCAAGCAACGATGCGCCAGACGCAATCAACTGTTGTCCGTGCCTCGGAATTGCACTTTGTTGGGCGCGCGCGCGGGCGTGAGCACGAACAAATCGGGGTATTTCTTGAACAACTTGGTCGAAGGCGCGCTCTTGGCCAACAGGCCTTCGGCGCGCAACCGCTCGGCCGCCACGCCCAGTTGCAAAGGGGTGCCGCTGCGCAGCTCGGGCAGCGCATTCATGATGCGCGTCAGGTCGTCGGGCAGGGCCGCGAGGCGCTGCGCGAGCGCTGGTACCGCGGCGGCTACGGGCGCCGGCGCTGATGCGGCCACACGCGGGGGCACCGCAGCGGCCACTCTCGCGGCCGGCGTGGTTCGAGAGCGTGTGTTTTCTCGTGCAGCTTCGCGTGGCGCGCGAGGCTGTCGCGCTTGACGTTCGGGCGCCGGTGACGCCGCAGGGGCCAAAGGCTCCGCGTTAATCGCGCCTTCCGTCGCACCTTCCTCACGTTCTGTCTCACGTTCCATTGCACGAGAGCGACCTCTCGGCACGGCCTTGCGCACGGGCCCATCCACGCTTGCCGTACGGCGGTTTGTGGTGCTTGCCTTGCGATGCTCGATGTCCACAAAACGGTCGTACACCAACTTCGAGTCGTCGGCCGTTTTGCCCTCTTGACCGATGCCTTCCACACGGCAACCCTTTTCGCGCAGGCGGATCACCAGCGGCGCGAAGTCAGAGTCGGACGACACCAGCACCACCAGGTCGGGCCGCTCTGAGATCACCAAGTCGATGGCGTCCACCGCCAGCGCAATGTCGGTGGAATTTTTGCCGGTCGACACGTTCACGATGGGCCGGATCGACAGCGCCTTGAACAGCTTCAGGTGTTTGGCCGCCAGCTCGGCGGTGCAGTAGGCGCGACGCACGTGGATGGCACGCTGCTCGGCCATGACGCGCTCGAAGGCTTGAACGATCACATCGCTCGAGACATTGTCGGCGTCGATCAACAACATCACCCGGTTCTGGTCGCGGTTGAGCCTTCGGTTGTGGTTTACGTTGTGGTTTGGGTTGTTGTCCATCAGATCAATTTCCAGGCCAGGGTTTCGCCACCGCGAAGTGGTTTGAGTTGCGCCTCACCGAAGGGCAGCACCTCGGGCAGCGTCCACGCCTCGCGCTTCAGCGTGACGGTGCCGGTGTTGCGCGGCAAGGCGTAAAAGTCGGGGCCGTTGAAGCTCGCAAACTTTTCAAGTTGCGACAGCGCGCCTGCCGCATCGAAAGCCTCTGCATAGAGTTCAAGCGCCGACAACGCGGTGTAGCAACCGGCGCAGCCGGTGGTGTCTTTCAAGTGCGATGCGTGCGGCGCGCTGTCGGTGCCCAAGAAGAATTTGTGGCTCGCACCGGTGGCTGCTGCGACCAAAGCCAAGCGGTGCTTTTCGCGCTTCAACACCGGCAGGCAGTAGTAGTGCGGCCGCACGCCGCCGAGGAACATGGCGTTGCGGTTGTAGAGCAAATGGTGCGCGGTGATGGTGGCCGCGGTTTTCGCGTCCGCCGATGCCACGTACTGCGCTGCCTCCAGGGTGGTGATGTGTTCAAACACAATTTTCAGTGCCGGAAAGTCACGCCGCAGCGGGATGAGTTGGGTCTCGATGAAGACGGCTTCGCGGTCGAACAAATCGATGTCGGCATTCGTCACTTCGCCGTGCACCAGCAGCGGCATGCCCACGCGCTGCATGGCTTCGAGCGTCGCGTAGGTTTTGCGCAAGTCGGTGACGCCCGCGTCGCTGTTGGTGGTGGCCCCGGCAGGGTAGAGCTTCACCGCCACGACGCCCGCGTCTTTGGCGCGCAAAATTTCATCGGCGGGCAGGTGGTCGGTGAGGTACAGCGTCATCAGCGGCTCGAAGCTCGCGTTGAATCCTGCACCAGAAGGCATCGCTGCCTTGATCCGATGGCGATACGCCACGGCCTGATCCGTGGTGGTCACGGGCGGCTTGAGGTTGGGCATGATGACGGCACGCGCGAATTGGCGGGCTGTGTCGGGCACCACGGCGGCCATCGCTGCGCCGTCGCGCACGTGCAAATGCCAGTCGTCGGGGGTGGTGATGGTGATCGATCGCGGTTGCGTGTTTTCGGTGCTTGAAATCATGGGGGAATTCTCGCACCCGCCCCTAAACTGAAGCGACCTCATGACGCTAAGGAGTTGAGCTGTGGCACATGCTGACCTTGCTAAGAATCTTGCCGATGATGGTGGCAACGACGTGCCCACATTGAGCGGCGCCTTCGCACCCGTGGACCGAGAGTGCGTCATCACCGACGGCCTGGAAATTGAGGGCCACGTGCCCACCGACCTGAACGGCCTGTACGTGCGCACCGGTCCCAATCGCCGCTTTGCCGCGCCCGGCCGCTACCACTGGTTCGACGGCGACGGCATGCTGCACGCGGTGCGCTTTGATCGCGGTCGCGTTGAGTACCGAAACCGCTGGGTCATGACCGACGGCCTGCGCGAAGAACTGGCCGCAGGCCAGGCGCTGTGGCAAGGCATCAAAGACCCGCCACGTCGAAGCGCTCCTGGCGCGATGGTCAAAACAGCGCCCATGAAGAACACGTCCAACACCGACGTCAAGTTCTTCGGCGGCAGCCTCATTTCCATGTGGTACCTCGGCGGTGATGTGTACCGCTGCAACCCGGCTGATCTGTCCACATCAGGCAAGCTGACCACCGATGCGCGCTTGGTTGGCGTGCCGATCTCAGCCCACTCCCGAGTCGATGAGCGCACCGGCGAGTTGATGTTTTTTGCTTACGGAATCACCGCGCCTTACATGCATTACGGCGTGCTCGACCGCTTCGGCGCGCTGAAAACTTTCATCCCCATCGCCTTGCCCGGCCCGCGCCTGCCGCACGACATGGCCATCACGCCGAACTACAGAGTGCTGCACGATCTGCCGCTGTTCCAAGACGCCGACGCGCTGGCCGCGGGTCGCCACAAATTGAAATTTCACAGCAACACACCGGCCCGCTTTGCGGTGGTGCCGCGCCACGGCAGCGCGGACGCCATTCGCTGGTTTGAAGCCAGCCCCACTTACCTGTATCACGTGTCCAACGCCTGGGAAGAAGACGACGGCCACGGCGGAATCGAGATCGTCATGACAGGCACGCCGTTTCGCATCCCGCGCGATGCCCACGGCAGCTTGATGTACGACGAAGTACCGCGCCTGACCGCGCAACTCGTTCACGACTTTTATTTCCACGAATGGCGCTTCAACTTGCGCACAGGCCGCACCACCGAACGCGTGATCGATGACGTGCTGAACACTGAATTTCCCGTCATCAACTCGTGGATGCAGGGACATAAAACGCGCTACTCATGGCACACGTTGATGGGCCCCGCGCAGCGCGCTGAAGAGCCACGCTTTTGCGGCGTGGTGAAGTACGACCTGCAACGCGGCAGCTGCCAGACCTATCACGAAGGCCCCAACATGTGGTGGAGCGAGGCACCTTTCGCGGCAAGAGACGCTGCAAGAGATGTCCCAAAAGATGCGGCAAAGGACGAACCGCAAGCTGAAGACGACGGCTACCTCGTCGGCTTCGTCTGGGACGGCGACGCGCAAAAATCCAAAGTGGTGGTGATGGACGCCGCCAACATTTCAGCCGGCCCCATTTGCCGCATCACCCTGCCGGTGCGCGTGCCGAATGGGTTTCATGCGACATGGGTGAGCGATGCGCGGTTGAAGCGCGGGTATTGAGAAGCTTGCTTGCTGAAGCCTACGAAAATTTAGTGATCGATTTCAACGCATGCATCACGTCGCGCGTGCCGGTGTAGAGCTTCAAATATTGTTCGAACAAGGCGTCGTAGATGGCCTTGTTCTCCGGGTTCGCAGTGATGATCCGCTCGGGCCTCACCCAACGATGCAGATCGGCTGCGCTCAGCAAACCTGCGGCTCGACCCGCCAAGAATGCGTCGCCGTAGCACGCGCCTATCGTCACCTGGGTCAGCACCTGCGACACGCCCGAGATGTCTGAGACGATTTGCAAGCCGGTGTCAGATTGCGTGCCGCCGCCCACCGCCACGACGCGCCGCACTTTGGCACCGATGTCGGCAAAGGTTTGCAGGTTGTGCCGCACGCCGAAGCCCACGCCCTCCAGTACTGCTCTGAAGATCTGCGAACGTGTGTGCGACAAGCTCAAGCCTGCAATCACGCCGCTGGCATGAGGATCGTTGATGGGCGTGCGCTCCCCGCTGAAATAAGGCAACACCAGCAGTCCGCCACATCCTGGCTGCACTTCAGCGGCGGCGGCAAAGAGATCGCGGTAGCCCTGCTGCGCTGACAAGTCTCGCGCTAATTCATCTCTGAACCAGCGTGTGAGGCTGCCGGTGGTGCCCATGCCCGCGGCCAAGTTGAAACTGCAGGGTGAGGCACCCGCCACCGTCCACACGCGTGCGTCAGGCGTGGGCTGTTCTTGAGACAAGATGAAGAAGGTCGTGCTGCCGTGCATCAACATCAGATCGCCTGGTTTGGTGGCTCCCACGCTGATGGCTTCGCTGAGCGCATCGATGGTGCCGAAGGCTACCGGCGTGCCCACGGCCAAACCCATGGCGGCGGCCGCCTCGGCGTGCAGCGTGCCGGCCAGATCTTCTGCCCAGCCCAACTCCGGCAAGCGGTCAACCGACACCACACTGTCGGCGTAGCGGCCGTCCCATTCGCCGGTCGCGGGGTTGTACAGCGGCATGAAGTGGCTGGCCGTGTGGCGGTCCATGCACAAGCGGCCTGTTGCTTTGTGCACGAGATAAGACGTGGCTGATGTCAGTTTTGCGGTCGCGCGCCACACATCGGGTTCATGCTCGCGCAGCCACCGGATTTTTGGGCCGATGGCTTGGCTGCTGAGTTCCATCTGCGAGAACTCAAAGATCGCGTCGGAGCCGATCTCGGCTTCGAGCAGCGCAATTTCTGCGGTGGCGCGGGTGTCCACGCCGTAAAGAATGCCGGGCCGAAGCGGGCGCATCGCGGAGTCGAGCGGCAAAAGGCAAGGGCCAATGGCACTCATCGCTAGTGCGGCAATGTCAGCGGGCGCCTCACCCGAGGCCGCGAGGATGTCGCGGCTTAAACGGCACACGTCGCTCCACCACACGAATTCGGCGTCTTGCTCCACAAAGCCGGGCTGCGGGATGGAGATGCCGTGCTCGACGACGGCGGTTTGCAGCACCTTCCCGGACAGGTCGGTGAGTACCGCCTTGCTGCTGTAAGTGCCGACGTCGATTCCGAGCAAGACCTTCACGATCAGCCCTTCGGTGGCGCGCGAGCAGGCGCTTCGCTCATGCCCGCCATCAGCTCGAACAGCTTGTAAATGGCAGTGGCGTTCAACTCACCCCAGCCCAGATTTTGGGCGGCTTTGTTCAGCTCGTGGACGGTGTTGGAGATCATCACCGGCACACCGATCGACTCGGAGTGATTGCGGATCAGTTCGGTGTCTTTGACCATGGTGCGCAAATGAAATGACACCGCGAAATCTCCGTCAACCATGGCCTTGCCAGCACCTTCGATGATGGGCGAGCGGAAGTCTGACTCGCCCCACAACTTGATCAGCTCATGCGTATCAAGCCCCGACTTCTTTGCCATCGCCAGCGATTCAGCCAGCGATGCCACGATGGCCGACACCAAGTGATTGCCACAGAGCTTGGCGGCGGAACCCGCACCGACCGGCCCCATGTGGTGCACAGAGGCGGCCACGGCATTCAGCACCGGCAAGGCCGCGTTCCACGCCGCTTCGTCGGCCCCCACCATGACCCACAAACCACCCGAATGCGCCTCGGCGCGGCTGCCGTGAACAGGCGCGTCGATGTAGCTTGCACCCAGGGTTTCGAACTGCGCCGCCACAGCGCGCGAAGTTTGCGGCAGTTGCGTGCTCATGTCGATGAACACCTGCCCAGCCCGTGCGGTGGCGAGCAGGCCACCGGCACCGTCGACCACTTCGTGCAGGGCCGCTTCGTTCCACACCAACACGATCACGTGGCTGGCGTGTTCGGCTGCTTCGCCCGGACTGCCACAAAGCCGCGCGCCTGCGCTGAGCAGCGTGGCATTGTTGGTGTTGGCTGGATTGCGGTTGTAGCAACTCACCTCATGGCCCTTGGCCAGCAAGGTCAGGCCCACGCCCGTTCCCATCACGCCGCATCCGATGATGGCAATTTTCATGTTCCTTGCTCCGATTTAGTAGTAGCGCGAGCAATGTTCATGACATGCGCACGCAGGGTGTCGATGATGAGAAAGCCCACCGTGGCACCTGCGTCTTGCAGGCCCAAAGACTTCTCCTGAAAACAAGCCGCTTTGCCGTGCTGCGCGACCATGGTCTTGGTGCCTTCGAGCGCAGTTGCAGCCGCCTGCGAAGCCAAGCTCAAAGCATCGGACAAAGAGGTGACTGCTAGCGCGGATGCTTCAAGCGACGTGACGATGGGCAACAACACGTCGACCAGCGTTTTGTCGCCCGGTTTGGCCTTGCCGCGCTCGACCACGCCGTCGTGATAGGCACGCCAAAACGCAGCGATTTCTGCTGTGCCCAGCGACTCAGCCTCGCCCACGGCTTTGCCTCCTCGCATGAAGCCCGTGGCAGTGAGCGTGCCCATGGTCGAAGGCGCAGCCTTGGCAATCGCCATGCCGGCAAGTTGCAGAGTGCGTCCGAGGGAGTTGGCTTGCACCGAAGTTGCTACCGACTCGTCCGCTGCGGTAAACGCTTTGTTCATCGTCAAACCTAAATCGCTGTCTCCGACTTTGCCGTCGAGGTCGATCAGAAAATCACGCTGAGCTGTAAAAACGTGGCGCAGATGCGTGAACAGCGCCATCAGCCCTGGTTTGTCGATCGATTCCTTGTTCATCGGTCTTATCGCGGCGCGATGGTGAGTTGGTTTTGCACGAAGAACGGCGAGGCTGCGGGCGCAGCAATCAGGCGCTTCAATTCATCGTCCAAGTACAGCAGCGAGATCGACGCACCCGCCATTTCCATGGACGTCGCGAACTCGCCCACATAGGTGTGAAACACAGAGATGCCGCGCTCTGCCAGCACGGCCGCAACTTTGCGAAACATGATGTACAGCTCCTCCTTTGGCGTGGCGCCGAGTCCATTCACCAGCACCGCCACCTCGTCGCCGCGCGCCAGCAGGTTTCCGGCAAAGCGCTCGGCAAATATTGGCAGCAACATCTCCTCGACGACTTCGTCGGCAGGCCGCAAGGCACCGCGTCGTATCCCCGGCTCACCGTGGATGCCCATGCCGATTTCCATCTCGGACTCGCCAATGGAAAAGGTCGCGTGGCCGATCTCCGGCACGATGCAACTGCTCAGCGCCACGCCCATCGTGCGTGTGTTGGTACGGGCTTTCTCGGCCACACGTTTCACCTCGTTCAGCGACATGCCTTCTGCTGCTGCCGCCCCCGCCGCTTTGTAGATAAACACAATGCCCGCTACACCGCGGCGCTTGTGTTCTTGGCCGGGCGGCGATGAGGCCACATCGTCGTTGCCCACCACGGACAGCACTTTGATCCCCTCCATTTCGGCCATCTCGGTGGCCATGTCGAAGTTCAAGATGTCGCCGGTGTAGTTGCCGTAGATGTAGAGCACGCCCGCGCCTTGGTCGATGGCCTTGGTGACCTCCCACATTTGGTCGGCGCTGGGCGACTGGAACACGCCGCCCACGGCCGCACCGTCCAGCAAACCTGTGCCCACATAGCCGAGGAAAAGGGGCAGGTGCCCTGAGCCTCCGCCTGTGGCCAAACCGACTTTGCCTTTGACTTGACTTTTGGCCACGAGGCAGCGCCTGTCTTGAGCCACAAATCCCAGCTCCCGAGGGTGGGCGGCGTAGATGCCGTCCAGCATTTCGTCCACAAAGTCTTCGGCTCGGTTCAAAAATTTTTTCATGACTTTCTCCTTGTGTTGGATTGCTTGTGGGGCAGATATTTCAACGCCGCCGCCTGACCACAAAAAATGCGCCGGCCACCAAAATAAAGGCGCCCACCACCACACGCTGCCAGGTGCTTGGAACGCCCATCATGATCAGCACGCTGTTGATGACGACCACCAGAACGACGCCGAGCAAGGTGCCCGTGACGGTGCCCGTTCCGCCAGTGATGCGCGCCCCGCCCAGCACCACAGCGGCGATCACATCAATCTCCATGCCGGCCAAGTCAAAAGGGTTGGCCAGTCGGTTGGCGCACACGTGGATCAGGCCCGCCACACCTGCCAGCGCACCGGCATAGGCGAAGGTGAAAAAGTGCACCGCGCGCAGGTTGTAGCCCAAGCGTTCGGCCACGGCCGAACTCCCGCCAGTGGCAAAAATTGCGCGACCCATCAAGGTCCGGTTGAGAATCCACCACGTCAGAACCGCCGCGGCCGGAAGCGCCAAAAAGAAAATCGGCAACCACACCCTGCTGCCGCGTGCCGACTTGGTGTCGAACAGCGCAAGCTTGCCGAAGCTGTCCATTTGCTCGGGCAAGTTCAAAATCCAAACGGTGCCAATGAAGGTCAGCAAGAAACCGCGGAACAGGTATTGCGTACCGATGGTGACGATCAGCGATGGCGCTTTCAGTTGATGCACCAAAAAGCCGTTCAGCAGGCCCAGAAGCATACCGCCCAACGTAGACGCCAAGAAGATTAAAAACAGTGGTGCGGTCGGAAATTGGGTGGCTACGAATTGCGTGATCGAGTACATCGAAAGCGCGGCAATGGCCGTGAACGACACATCAATGCCGCCAGCCGCCAAGATCACAAATACACCCAGCGCAAACAGCCCAATCACCACGCTGGAGCGTGCAATGTCAAACAGGCTGGAGGCTTGGAAAAAGTTGGGGTTGATGACACCCACGGTGATGCTCAGGCAGATCAGCAAAAACAACGTGAACAGTTCGGGGTGGCGATCCAGTCGCTCGCGCAGACGGGTCAGGGCGTTGGAGTGCGGCGCATCGACAACGTGGTTGGTCGCCAGTGCCGTTGCTCGTGCGGCTCCTTGTCCTGCTGCTTGAATGGGGGTTTGTGTGGCTGGTGCCGCCACTTGGGCCGCGGTCTGGCCGATGTGCGTGCTCATGCCGCGGCCTTCTCTGGCCCCGCCAGCATGGCGTCGTACAGCGCCTCTTCGCTGGAAGCATCGGCTTGAAACCCCGCTGTCAACCGACCGTTGCGCATGACCAAAATGCGGTCGCAGTTTTGCAGCAGCTCGGGCAAGTCGTCGCTGATGACGATCAGAGCCATGCCCTTTTCCGCCAGCCCTTGAATCACTTTGTAGATCGTGTCTTTCGAGCCCACATCCACGCCCACTGTGGGGCCGTGCAGTATCAACAGCTTCGGCGCGATGGTCAGCCACCTCGCAATCAGGACGCGTTGCTGATTGCCACCTGAGAGCGATTGAACAGGCAGGTCGACATTGGGCGTGGCGATCTGCAACTGGGTGACCAAGCCTTCCGCCACGACGCGCGATTTGTCGCGGTCCAGCAGACCAAATGCGCCGCGCATTTGGTCGAGCACCAACGCCACCATGTTGGCCAATATTGGCTTGTCGAGGAAAAGACCTTCGCCCAGTCTGTCCTCGGGCACGTAACCAATGCCGTGCGCAATCGCGTCGGCCGGACGCTTCAGCAGCGCTGCAACGCCGTCAATTTGGACAGAGCCTGAAGTGGCGGGCAGCACACCTGCCAAAGCCAAGGCAAGTTCGTTGCGACCTGAATCCATCAAGCCCGTGATGCCAAGCACCTCACCGGATGAGACGCGCAGGTTCACGTCGGTGAAGTGATTGGTGCGCGTTAAACCCTTCACTTCCAACAGCGCTGCGGTGCCGGGCGCACCGCGCCTGTAGCGGCTGGCATCAATGGATCTGCCCGTCATCAAGTGCCCCAGCGCAGCCTTGGTGTAGTTTTGAATGGGGCCTTGCGCCACGCACTGCCCATCGCGAAACACAATGACCTCGCCACCGATGCGAAAGCACTCGTCGAGCTTGTGCGTGACAAACAGCACCGCCACTTGGTCGCGCTGTAACTCGCCCACCACGCGAACCAGGTTGTCTACTTCGCGCCGCGTGAGCGAGGTGGTGGGCTCGTCCATGATGACCAGCTTGGCGCGCGTCGCAATGGCTCTCGAAATGGCCACGAGCTGTCGCACCGCCAGAGGAAGTTCGCCCACCACGGTGTTCAAAAACGCATCGGTGTGGGGCAGATTGACCGACTTCAGCGCGCGCTGCGCCGTGCTGCGAAGCAGCGTTCGGTCGAGCGTTCTGCCGAGTCGACCGTTGCCCAGCACGAGTTGCTCAGACAGTGCCACGTTTTCGGCCACGGTCAGGTTGGGGATGAGCGACAGGTCTTGATAAACCGTCTCGATACCCGCTGCCAATGAGGCAATTGGCGTCAACGAAAGGTGGGTTTTGCCTTCCAGTCGGATGCTTCCTTCGTCGGGCGGCTGAGCACCCGAGATGATCTTGATGAGCGTGCTTTTGCCGCAGCCGTTTTCACCCAGCAGGTGATAAATCTGCCCGCGTGTGATGCTCACGTTCACACCGCGCAGCGCATGAACTCCGCCGAAGCGCTTGTGGACATTCACCACTTCCAAAAAGGGAGAGTCCACGCTGACTTGCCGTGTTGTGGACGCGGTCATGTCAGCGTGGCTTTCAGTGCGCTATTGCGGGATCAGATCAGCACTGAATCAGAACAAGAAGTTCTTGTAGGTGGCCTTGTCGGCAATCACCATGGCATTGCCCACCAGCAGCAAGCCGCCGCCGGGGCCTTTGGTCACGCTGACTTTCTCGTAGCCCTTCACGCCCAAATTGATACCGTCAGTCAGGGGTTTCTTCTCAAGCAACATCTTCGCCGCTTTGTTCATGGCCAAGCCTGCGTCTTTCGGATCCCAAAAACCGATGGCAGTGATGGCACCCGACTCCAACAACTTGGCCGACGGCGTGGGCAAGCCCGTGCCAACCAAGCAAACTTTGCCAACCAAGCCTGCCTCTTCGATGGCGCGCCCGATGCCAATCACGTCATTGCCTGCCGAGCTTTGGAAGCCTTTCAAGTCAGGGTGTTTGCGCAGCACTTCCTTGGCCTTCTCATACGTTTTATTGGCGTCGTCGAAGGACTCGTTCTTCGCGTCCACCAGCGTCATGCCGGCGTACTTTTTGGCATTTGCGGCACCAGCGTCTACCCACTGCAAGTGAGTGCGGCTGCCCAGCGAGCCCACAAAAGAGGTCCACTTCCCAGTCTTGCCCATGCAGGCGGCGAGCTTTTCATTCAGCGCGGTGCCGTAGGCCGCGTTGTCGAACGCTTCGATGTTGGCGTTGGTGTTTTTCTGGTTGTCGGCCTCGTGGGTGACCACCACGATGCCGCGGTCCATAGCGCGTTTGAGCACGCCCTCAATCACCGCCGGGTCCATCGGCACGACCGCCAATGCGCTGACTTTCTTGGCGACCAAATCGTCGATGATTTTGAGTTGCTGAGCGGCGTCGGCGGTGGCCGGGCCGCTTTGGCTGGCTATGACAGTGGGCGTGGTGCTGGCAAATTCTTTGACACCGACTTCCATGCGGTTGAACCAAGGAATGCCGCTGATCTTCACCACGGTGGCGATGACCGGCTTGTCTTGAGCGATGACCGTGCCAAGCGTTGCGGCCAACGCCGCACCGATCAAGCTGAGCTGGAATGATTTGACTTTCATATTGTCTCCAATGGTTGAACCCTCAGTACGCATTCTTCGGTGCAGGAGGGAGCTGCATCGACGAGTTAGAAATCAAACAGGCTGCGCTCTATGCCGAAAAAAGTTCCGAAGATCAATGCGACTGATGGCCAGAAAAATCAGCAGCAACAGGCCCCAAGCGCAGTCGCGGAAAAAGTTTGAGAAATTCGCAAAATTCAACATGCTTGACAGCAACTGCAACGCCGTCGCCGACAAGAAAAGGCAAATCATTCGGCCGTAACCGCCCTCTGGCTTCACGCCCGCCATCACGGTGATCAGGATGGCAATCAACAGGTAAGACTGTCCGTAGTCCCACTTCACATTGACGTTGCGCGAGGCAATCAGCACACCCGCCAAGGCGGCGAGCAAACCCGACAGTCCGTAAGTGGTGACAAGCAGCTTGGTCTGCGAAAAGCCGGCGTACAAAGCCGCTTTCGGATTGGTGCCCATCAAGAAAAGGCGAATTCCAAAGGGGCTGAATTTCAAGAGCATGCCCACCACCAATGCCACCACGCCAAAGATCAAAAACGAAATCGGCACGCCAAGCAAGAGTCCGCTGCCGATGGTCATCAACGGCTCGGCGCTGCCCACACGCACTGACGGTCCGCCTGACACCACCACCGCCAAGCCGGTGTAGAGAAGCTGTGTTCCCAATGTGCAAAGAATCGGTGTAAGGCCCAGCTTGGCGATCAACAAACCGTTGAACACGCCGCCCGCCAAGCCCACGCACAGGGCTGTGCCAATGAACAGAAAGGTGAACAGCGCCGGCGCTTCATCAGTGCTTACCCAGCCTGCCACCAGGGTTGCTGAAGTCACCCCAGCGAGGTTGGCCAAAGCAATGCCCGAGAGATCGATGCCACCATTTCCTGACGACATGGCGAGCATCACGCCGATGGCCAAAAAACCCAGTTCGGGCAGTTGACCAGCCATCGATTGAAGGTTGTAAGGATCGACGAAAGCACCTTTAGATATGAAGGCACCCACGGCCAACACCATCAAATTGATGCCCACAAGAAACAACAACTGCCGATCGCGCTTCATGGTCTGATCGTTAAACGATTATTCATGTTCACTAAAGAGTCTAAGCGTGTCCAAACACGCAAAAATCCGGAAAAACCCGCAGTTATCACCTATGAGTTGGGCCATTTTGTGACACTGAGCTGCACAGTAAACGCCAGCCAGCAGCGCAGTAATCCGTTAGAAAGCACATCTATAATTTAGTAAACAACAGGTGAAGGATGGATGCACATGGCATCGACAGTCAGAGATGTGGCGGCTCGGGCGCAGGTGTCAGCCGCCACCGTGTCATTGGTGCTCAACCACAAGGGCAGCATTTCCCAAGAAACTCGTAACCGGGTTTTGTTGGCCGCCGCTGATTTGGGTTATGTGGCACGCCCGCCCAAAACGGTGAAGACCCGGCGCTTGGAAACTTTGCGTTTTCTCAAAATCGCCAGGCACGGCTCGACGGTCAACCGCGACCACAACACCTTCATCTCTGACTACATCGACGGCATGTCCAAACAAGCCGCGACCTGTGGCTACAAGCTGGAAGTAGTCAGTTTTGAAGACACGCCAGTGAGAGACATCTCAGCCTCGTTGCGAGGGGCCGATCTGAGCGGTGTAGTGGTTTTAGGCACCGAATTGACCGAAGCCGATGTCAAGCTGTTTGAAGCTGCTGTTGCCGCCACCGCTGCCACTGCGGCTCTTCCGCTGGTGGTCATAGACACCTTCTACGACGTGCTTGAGTGCAACTTCGTGAATATGAACAACAAAGACGCTGTGTACAAAGCCTTGGCTCACTTTGTGGCCTGCGGTTTCAGCCGCATCGGCTTCATCGCCAGCAACGTGCAGACCACCAATTTCCATCTTCGACGCCAAGCTTTCGTCGACGGTATGAAACACTTTGGGTTGCCGTTTCGGTCCAGCGACGTGGTGGTGGTTGATTCGACCTACGACGGTGCGTACGACGACATGCTGACTAAGCTGCGTGCCGGTTTGGTGGTGCCCGACGGCTACATCTGCACCAACGACGTCATCACCTATGGATGCATCAAAGCCTTGCGGGAGTTTGAAGTTCGCATCCCGCAAGACCTCTCCATCATCGGCTTCGACAACTTGCCCATGAGCGCCACCATGGACCCGCCACTGACCACGATCGACGTGTCGAAGCAAAAGATCGGCAATCTCGCCATCACTTTGCTCGACGAGCTCATCCGGTCCTCGACCCGCGAACCAGCGGTGAAAATCTTGGTAGGTGCCGAGCTGATAGTGCGCAACAGCGTGGCGAAAAGACTCGTAAAAAAACAAAGCTTGGTTGCTACGCTGCCGACCGCGGTGAGGTGCTGATGGCGGCCGTGTCGTGATGGGGCCCGCTCCTTTGACTTCGGCGGCCAATCGACTGGGCTCAAAAGGGTAAAAGTGGCGGTCTGCGAATGAGTTGCGTCAGTGGGGCTCGAACGATCGGTGGTTGATCTGTCTAGCGCTTCATCAGCGGCCTTTCAGGAATTTTGCGTGCCGGGCATAGCGTGACCCGAAGCATCATGAATGCCACGCAAGACGAACAGCGCTGCGGCGGACAAAGCGGCGCTGCCGAAGTTTTCCACTGACTTTTAGAACTTGGCTCATAGG
>Ga0123336_10001552_pt1 | contig 21059 bp, 17 predicted proteins | sample SSSSmetaG_FD_96466 | JGI IMG/M metagenome (GOLD analysis project Ga0123336, IMG submission 96466) | Glacier valley bacterial and archeal communities from Borup Fiord, Nunavut, Canada, to study Microbial Dark Matter (Phase II) - ​SSSS metaG | ecosystem: Environmental > Aquatic > Freshwater > Ice... | reverse complement strand
GCCGAGGGCGCCGGCCAGATGTTCCGCGTCACCACGCTGCCGCCCGAGCATCCGCCCCGCACCGCCGACGGCTCGGTGGACTTCTCGGAAGACTTTTTTGGCAAGCAAACCAACCTCACCGTGTCGGGCCAGCTCGAAGGCGAGCTGGCGGCCATGGCACTGGGCAGTATCTACACTTTCGGTCCCACGTTTCGGGCCGAAAACTCCAACACCGCCCGCCACCTGGCCGAGTTCTGGATGATAGAGCCCGAAGTGGCCTTCAACGAGCTGGAAGACAACATGGACCTGGCCGAGGACTTTCTCCAAAGCCTGGTCAAATATGCGCTAACCCACTGCGCCGACGACCTGCAGTTCCTCAACGACCAGTACGACAAGGAGCTGCTCGGCCGCCTGCAGTCCGTGACCACCAACGCCTTCCAGCGCCTCACCTACACCGAGGCCGTGGAAATCCTCAAATCGGCCAAGCAGAAGTTTGAGTTTCCCGTGGACTGGGGCACCGACCTGCAGAGCGAGCACGAGCGGTATTTGGTGGAAAAGCACTTCCAGAAGCCCGTCATCCTGACCAACTACCCGAAGGAAATCAAAGCCTTCTACATGAAGCTGGACGACGACGGCCGTACCGTGCGCGCCATGGACGTGCTGTTTCCGGGCATCGGCGAAATCATCGGCGGCTCGCAGCGCGAGGAGGACTACGGCAAGCTCACGGCCCGCATGGCCGAAATGCACGTGCCCACCGACGAGCTGGACTGGTACCTCGACACCCGCCGCTTCGGCACGGCGCCGCACGCCGGCTTCGGCCTGGGCTTCGAGCGCCTGGTGCTGTTCGTGACCGGCATGAGCAACATCCGCGACGTGATTCCCTTCCCGCGCTACCCCAAGAGCGCGGCGTTTTAAGCAGAAAGAAGCACAAACGAAAAGGGGCATTCCGCACGGAATGCTCCTTTTTTTAGTGCGACACTTCCAGCTTGCTATTGCTCTCTATTTAACAGACTTGTTAGCGAAACAAACGAGGCCGGTGGAAGAGATAATAAAACGCTGCGCCGACCAACATGGCAAACAAGGCCCCTACAAAACAACCGCCGTACACCCTAGACCGTTCGCGACTGTTGTCTATCCGGCCATCTTCAGGTTTAGTGATAGGGTAAATCACTGGCACTGATTGTCCCACTTTATACAACTTTATCTTATCGAATACTAAATAATGGTTCTGAATAATGTAAGTGTTGTGGTCGGCCGCCACAAATGTTACCTCGTAGGTCGTCCATTCTGCGTCTGCATTGCTTTCGTCTGCTACCTTTTGCACCTTGCCTTGCGTTCGCAGGCCCTTGTCATATAAGGCATGAGAATGGTGCGCTTCATAAATGCCAGCCCATAAGAAGCCGCCCCCCACTAAGAAGATGACGAAGTAAAAACAGTAAAAAAACAGCTTGCTGTGCTGGTCCTCGGTCATGCGGCTAGTCGAGCGAAATCTCTGGCCTGGAAAAAGCGCGGGCTGTCCGGATACCTGCCATTATTTCCGCATCAGTCCCCGGCATGTCCGCCCAGGTACCGGCGAAAGCAAGGATTGATTTTCGGGCGGGTGCTGCGCTTTTCAGCGTTTGCGCCAGCCGCGCCATCAGGTCCAGCCGGCCATTCGGGCTGAGCTGCACCAGTTGCGCCAGGTACTGGTCAATCAGCTGTTCTTCAGTGAAGACTTCGGGAGCGGCAACGGTGGCGTTCATGGCATCAAGGTAGCGTACCGGGGGTTAACGGCGGTGGCGCACCCAAACATGCGGGGTGCCGCCAACCCGCCCGGTGCTGTTCGTGGCGGGCCAGCGAGTCCTGCACCGAGCGCAGCCGCAAGGCGCTGTGCCGCACCACCGCTTCGCCCACAAAGTCTTTTCCGAGATAGCTGTCGATGTAATCGAGGCCAAACAAAACTTTGCCGCGGCTGATGGCCATGCGGGCAGCCCACGACTCGTCGAATACCGAGTAGCCCAGCTGATTGCGCAGCCGGATAACTACGCTGCGAAACCCCAGGCGGTCGCCCAGGCACTTTTCCAATTATTCCTGATAGACGCCGGAACGCAGATTATCCTACGAGAACACGGCGTGCGGGCTCACCTCAAAATAGCCGTCGAGGGGGCGCACGGCCCCGAAAGACCACTTTGCCTGCAATGCCGGCAGTACCAGCAGCGCCAGTAGGCTGGCCCAGAGCAGGCGCTTGCGCCAAGAACGAGGAGTGCGCATAACGGCTAAAATTGGCCCCGGGGCTTCGGTTTTCTGCATGGATTTAATAGCTCCGGACGGTCAGGCACTGACGCTTACCCCACGAGCGTCTCAACGAAAGGAGTCGTTGCGCGCGACGGCTGCCTGATGAATGAGCTGCTCGTAGGTGAGTCCGCTTTCGGCCGATTTGCTCCACATTATTTTGTCCATGCCGGGGCGCTGGCGAATCTGCGCCTCGTACTGGCGAATGCGGACGCTGTCGGCCGGTGTCCGGGGCACAAACAGGTCGTAAGCGTCGTCGCTGAAGCCGTAGTCGAGGTTGTTGCGCAGGTTGTATTCGGTGAAGAGAATCAGGACCACGTCGCGGGCCAGATAGGCTTTCTTGCGGTCGGGGCCCGAAAGGTTGTCGCCTTCGGGCCGGTTGTCGGGCCACATCGCCGTGTGGTTCACGACGTTCCAGAACCAGAACCGCGACTCGACATAATCGAACGCCTGGGCCAGGGCCACGTACAAAATGCTCCAGCAGTAGCTGTCGCCAATGAGCAGCATTTTGGGCCGAGCCTGGCCGGGCTGTTCGGGCTTGAATTCCAGGCGCGGGTGGCGCGTGAGCGGGGGGCTGGGCGGGAACATCAGATTCAGGGAGTATTCAATGTCCTGCTCGTTGTCTTGGGGCTCGTCGGTGGCCGGACCGCCCACTAGGGTGTAGTCGCGCAGCGGCCGGCCGCTGCGGCGCTCGACGTAGCGCAGCAACGTGTCGGCGGCCAGCTTGGCGCCGTAGCCGCTCCAGTGAGTGCCCCCGGTGGGGAATAAGGGATAGGCCGCCGTGTCTTTCCACTGCCGGAACGCCTGGCTTAGGTCGAGCAGATTGATGCCGGCCGCGCGCATGGCCGCGGCATAGGCTTCGTAGTTGCTGCGGCGACGGGGCTGGTTGCGGTAGCCCAGGGGCAGGTTTTCGGGCATGAACGACGCCTTGCTGGGCGCGGCCACGTACACGAGCAGCTTGCCTCGCCGGGCCAGGCTGTCCTGCACCACACGAAAGCGCCGCACGTGGCGCTGCACCTCGGCGTCGCTCACCGCGTCTTCGCCCACGTAGGCCTGCACGGGCGGCGGCTCGAACAGTACGCCGTTGCGGCCCACCCATATCCCGCTGGCTTTCGATTCGTGGAACAGCGAATACGTCAACTGGTTGCGCAGGCGGATGAACCATTCGCGGAACCCGAGGCGGCTGTCGATATACTGCTCCATGCCTTGCTGGAAGGAGTTGTCCAGCAGCCCGGCCCAACTCAGTTCGGGGCGGGGCGGCGGCGGGGCGTTGTTGCCCGCAAATGGCGTCACCTCCACCAGTTCGAGCCGGGCCTGCACGGCCGGCAGCACCAGCAACGCCAGCAGCAGGCCCACGAGCAGGCCCTTGCCCAAGCGCGGAAAGGAAAGTTGCAGGCTCATGGGTCGGTCAGAATCGGAAGTAGATGAACGGATTGAACGTGCTGCCCAAGATGGCGCCCGCGCTGAGCACGAGCAGCACCATCGCCGCCGCGCTCAGCGCCACGGCCCGGCCCCAGGGCAGCGGGTGGGCCCGGTAAAGGCCCAGGGTTCGCCGTTCGAGCCAGGGCATTCCGTTCATGAAAGCAAACCCGGCCCCCAGCGCCAGCACGGCCCAGAACTCCGCCGATAGCCGCAGCCACACCACCGGCGTGCCCTCCGTAGCCCCCAGGCCCGCCATGCGGCCCATGTAGGCCAGGGCCCCGGCCAGCGTTTCGGCGCGGAACAGCACCCAGCCCACCACGGTAATCAGGAAAGTGGGCAGGATGCTCAGCGGGCCGAGCCGGGCGTAGAGACGCAGCAGCAGCAGGCGGTCGAGCACCAGCCACAGGCCGTGGTAGGCGCCCCAGGCGAGGAAGTTCCACGCCGCGCCGTGCCAGAAGCCCGAAAGGATGAACACCGTCCAGAGGTTGACGTAGAGCCGGCTGGGGCTCACCCGGTTGCCCCCGAGCGGAATGTAGAGGTAGTCGCGCATCCAGCGCCCGAGCGTGATGTGCCAGCGCTGCCAGAACTCGGTGATGGAGCGCGACACGTACGGGCTGTTGAAGTTTTCGGGGAACTGGAAACCCATCATCCGCCCCAGGCCGATGGCCATGTCGGAATAGCCCGAAAAGTCGAAGTAAATCTGAAAGGTGTAGGCCACGGCGCCCAGCCAGGCCAGGGCCGGCACCAGCGTGTCGGTCGGCAGCGCGAAAATGCGGTCGGCTTCCAGGCCCAGCACGTTGGCGATGAGCACCTTTTTGGCCAGCCCAACGACGAAGCGAAACAGGCCGGCCAGCTTCTCATCCACGGTATCGAACGCGGCGCGGTCGGTGAGCTGGCCGGCAATTTCGTGGAAGCGCACGATGGGCCCGGCAATCATCTTGGGGAAAAGCATGATGTAGAGCAGGAAATCCCAGAACGACTTGAGCGGCCGGTTCACGCCCCGGTACACATCAATGGTGTAGGTCAGCTTCTCGAAGGTGAAAAACGAGATGCCGATGGGCAGCACCACTTTTTCCCAGGTGAGCGGGCCGCCGCCGAAGTAGGCGCGCACGGCGCTGGCGTTGTCGAGGAAAAAGTTGGCGTACTTGAAGTAAAACAACATCCCTACGTTCAGCGCAATGCTGAGCACGAGAAAGATGCGCTGCTTCCACCGCGCCGGCTCGGCGTCCATGAAGCGGATGAGCGCAAAGTTTACCACCACCGAGGCCAGGAACAAGGCCAGGAAATTGAGCCCGCCCCAGGCGTAGAAGGCCAGGCTGGCGAGCAGGGCCACGCCGTTTTTCGCGCGGGCGGGGGCAGCGTAATACAGCAGCAGGAACCCTGGCAAAAAGTAAAACAGGAAGAGCGTACTGCTGAATACCATAAATTAAATGAACAGCCCCCAAGGCAAGCCGTTCCAAAACTACGCACCCGTCGCCGGATGCCCACAAAAAAGGACCTGCCGGTAAGGCAGGTCCTGGGCTAAAAGCGGACTGGGGCGCCGGCTAATCTTTGTCTTTCTTGCCTTTGCCCTTGTTTTTGTACTTGTCGTCGTCGTCGTGCTCGTAGCGGTCGTGGTCGCCGTGCTCGTCGCGGTCGCGGTACTCGGGGCGGCGGTCGTCGCGGTCATCGTCGCGGTAGCCTTTCTTGTAAAGCTTTTTGGCCTGGCCGGGGGGCAGGCCGCCGTTGCTGGGGTTGCGCTTCTTGTCGTATTTGCCGTAGTATTCGTCGTAGCGCGTCCAGGGCTGGGCGCCTACGTAATCGACTATCACGGGGTGGAAATTGGCGGTGTTGTAGCCCGAAAGGGTGCTGGTCCGAATCCAGCGGCCGTCGCGCCGCACCACATACTGGCGGGCGGGCACGTCATAGAACCCATTGGTTTCGGGGATGTAGTAGTACTGCTGGCTGGCAGACACCGCGGGGCCCCAGCTAGGCGGAGTAATGTTGACGTTAATCTGAGCGTGGGCGGCCGGCGCGGCGGCCAACGTGAACGCGCTCAGCAGCGCAATCTGCCAGATGTTGCGGAGGTTTTTCATGAAATTAAGGAGTGAAGTACAAGGGATGAAGCCCAGCCGCTGGCAAGGACGGTGCCAAGCTGTGGCGCTGGTACGAGGTTAGGGGGGAAGCGGTTGAAAACTCATTGGCATTGCTGGGGACAAACCGGCGCCCGGCGCTGTTGTGCCCCAACGTCCTTGCCTGGCAATTGGCCGAGGCCAAGGGAAAATATCCTTTATCCGGTAGCCTTTGGGCCGCCTCCATAGTACCTTTGCGCCCTTAATTGCTGCGTTTCTGAATGGCCAAAAAATCCACTGCTACCCCGGTTGCCAAAACCTCCCAGGTCCAGGCCACCGCGCTGCCCAAGCCAAGCAAAAGCAGTGCCTCTGCCGCGGCCGAAACCGCTGCTGATGTTCGCACGATGACCGAACTGCCGGCTGTCGGCCCCACCACACCTCACACCCACGGCCAGCTCAACGGCCACAGCCCCGCCTCGCAGCATCTCGAAGCGCCGTTCATTGAAGTGTATGGCGCGCGCGAGCACAACCTGAAGAATGTGTCGGTAAAGATTCCGCGCAATCGGCTGGTGGTGTTCACGGGCATTTCGGGCTCGGGCAAGTCGAGCCTGGCCTTCGACACGATTTATGCCGAGGGCCAGCGGCGCTACATGGAGACGTTTTCGGCCTACGCCCGCAGCTTCATGGGCGGGCTGGAACGGCCCGACGTGGACAAGATTGAGGGCCTCTCGCCGGTCATCAGCATCGAGCAGAAAACCACCTCGCGCAACCCGCGCTCCACGGTGGGCACCATCACCGAGATTTACGATTTCCTGCGCCTGCTGTATGCCCGCACGGCCGAAGCCTTCAGCTACGCCACGGGCCAGAAGATGATTCGGCAGAGCGACGACCAAATCATCAATTACATCCTGCGCCACTTCGATGGCAAGAAGCTGGTGGTGCTGGCGCCGGTGGTGAAAGGCCGCAAAGGCCACTACCGCGAGGATTTTCAGAAGATTGCCAAGCTGGGCTTCACCAAAGTGCGGGTGGACGGCGAGCTGCTCGACCTCGTGCCCAAGATGCAGGTGGACCGCTACAAAATCCACGACATTGAAATCGTCATCGACCGGCTCGTGGTGAAGGAGGAGGACCGGTTCCGCCTCTCGGGCTCGGTGCAGAACGCGCTGACCCACGGCAAGGGCACCATGCTGGTGCTCGACCCCGACGGCAAAGGCGAAAGCAAGGGCGAGAAGGCCAAGCCGCAGTTCTTCTCGCGCTTTCTGATGGACCCGGCCACCGGCATCGCCTACGACGACCCGGCGCCCAACACGTTCAGCTTCAACTCGCCCTACGGCGCCTGCCCCACCTGCCACGGCCTGGGCGAGGTGCAGGAAATCACCGAGGACGCCGTGCTGCCCGACCGCAAGCTGAGCATTTCGCGCGGCGGCATCGCGCCGCTGGGCGAGTACCGCGACATCTGGATTTTCCAGCAGCTGCAGGGCATCCTCAAAAAGCAGAAAGCCACGCTGAACACGCCCCTCGACAAGCTGCCCGCCGAGCTGCTCAAGCGCTTGCTCCACGGCATCACGGAGGACGAGGCCGACGACAACCGGAGTGCCTACTCCGAGCCCTTCGAGGGCATCATCCCTTTCCTGCGGCGGCAGATGGACTCGGAATCCGACAACATCCGCGAGTGGATTGCGCAGTACGCGCAGGCCCAGCCCTGCCCCGAGTGCCAGGGCTACCGTCTGAAAAAGGAAAGCCTGCACTTCAAGATGGACGGCAAGCACATCGGCGAGCTGGCGGTGATGGACCTGAACGAGCTGGCCGGCTGGTTTGAAGGCCTGGAAAGCCGCCTGACGGAGCGCCAGAACGTGATTGCCCGCGAGCTGCTGAAGGAAATTCGCAAGCGCATCGGCTTTTTGCTGGAAGTGGGGCTCGACTACCTGAACCTGCACCGCCCGGTGCGGACGCTCAGCGGCGGCGAAAGCCAGCGCATCCGCCTCGCCACCCAGATTGGCACCCAGCTCGTGGGCGTGCTCTACATCATGGACGAGCCCAGCATCGGCCTGCACCAGCGCGACAACGAGCGGCTCATCAAGGCCCTGCAGCACCTGCGCGACATCGGCAACTCGGTGATTGTGGTGGAGCACGACAAGGACATGATTCTGCACGCCGACCACGTGCTCGACATCGGGCCGGGGGCGGGTATTCACGGCGGCCACATCGTGGCCTCGGGCACCCCGCAGGATATTCTTAGCTCCGGCTCGCTCACCTCGCAGTACCTGAGCGGGCAGAAGCACATCGAAATGCGCAAGAAGAAGCGCAAAGGCGAGGGCGCCGAGCTGGTGCTGAAGGGTGCCACTGGCAACAACCTCAGGAACGTGACCCTGAAGGTGCCGCTGGGCAAGCTCGTGGCCGTAACCGGCGTGTCCGGCTCGGGCAAGTCCACGCTCATCCACGACACACTGTACCCCATTCTCAACCAGCACTTCTTCAACTCGAAGAAGGAGCCGCTGGCGTATGGCAGCTTGGAAGGGCTGGATTTGGTGGACAAGGTGATTGAGGTGGACCAGTCGCCGATTGGCCGGACGCCGCGCTCGAACCCGGCCACCTACACGGGCGTGTTCACCGAAATCCGGCAGCTGTTTGGCGAGATGGCGGAGGCCAAAATCCGCGGCTATGGCCCCGGCCGGTTCTCCTTCAACGTGAAGGGCGGGCGCTGCGAAACCTGCGAGGGCGCCGGCATCCGCACCATCGAGATGAACTTCCTGCCCGACGTGCACGTGCCCTGCGAAACGTGCAAGGGTCGCCGCTACAACCGAGACGCTGGAAGTGCGCTTCAAAGGCAAGTCCATCACCGACATCCTCGATATGACGGTGGAAAAGGCCGTGGAGTTCTTCGAGTTCCAGCCCCGCATCCTGCGCAAAATCCGCACCCTGAACGAAGTGGGCCTGGGCTACCTCACGCTGGGCCAGCAGGCCACCACGCTCTCGGGTGGCGAAGCCCAGCGCGTGAAGCTGGCTACCGAGCTGAGCAAGAAGGACACCGGCAAGACCTTCTACATCCTCGACGAGCCCACCACCGGCCTGCACTTCGAGGACATCAGTCACCTCGCCGACGTGCTGCAAAAGCTGGCCGACAAGGGCAACACCGTCCTCATCATCGAGCACAACCTCGACCTGATAAAAGTGGCCGACCACGTCATCGACATCGGCCCCGAAGGCGGCGGCGGCGGCGGCTACATCGTGGCCCAGGGCACCCCCGAGCAGGTGGCCAAGTCCGGCAAGGGCCACACCGCCCGCTTCCTGGCCGCGGAGTTGCGCACGAGTAGATATGCGGCGGGTTAGGCATCGGCGCTATCAAACGTAAAAACCCGGCGGCCAGTAGTTGGCCGCCGGGTTTTTAGGTCAATGCCCAAAGTTTCGCCTTATGGTGCCACCACCAACTGCCGGAAGCTGCGGGCCGCGCCCTGCTGCACGTGCAGCGTGTAGGCGCCCGCGGCCAGGCCCGCCAGTTCCACCCGCGTTTGGCCGGCGGCCAGGCGCTGGGTGCGCACGGTGCGGCCCAGCACGTCCGACAGCCGGATTTCGACGGGGCCGGGCTGGGCGGTGCGCACCTCCACCAAGCGCTGGGCGGGGTTGGGGTACACCTCCAGGCCCGCTACCTGCGTGGCCTGCCGGGCCGCGAGCAAGGTGGTGCCCGTGCGGGCAACCAGCGTGTTGAACGCATACGGCGAGGTGCGCTGCTGGGTGCCGAAGTTGTAAGGACCGTAGCCGCCGGCCGTTCCCACCAGCACGGGCCGGTTGAGGCCATCGAGGGTAAGGGCCGACGTGAAGAAGCCCATGCCGGCCTGCCAGCCGCGCTGGGGCACCCCGGCCGCATCCAGCTGCACGATGCCGGTCTGGCGCGTCGCGGTAGAAGACGAATTCCAAATCGGGCCGCTCAACCGGACGTTGCCCCAGTCCAGGCCGCCGTCGGTGCCGAAGCTGGCCTGGCCCTGCGGCCCAATGGCCAGCCCCCAGGCCCGGAAGGTGCCGCCGCCGCCCACCAACGACTCGACCGCGCCGCTGGGGTTGATGCGAGCCAGAAAAAGGTCGTAGCCCGTGGCACCTTGCGGGTTAGCGGTGCCGATGCTCTGCGCACCTAGAGCCATGCCGCCGCCACGCAGCAACCCCAACGCATAGCACCGGTCCTGGGGGCCAATGGCAATGTCGGTGACGCCTTGGGCCGTCGCAGTCGGGCCAGCCCCAGCCGTAGTGCTAACGGCCCACGCCGCCGTGGTGGCTCCATTCAGCTTCACTACAAAACCAGCACTGTAGCCAATGCCCGCGATTGGGGCAGGCCCCGTTAGGGCCGGTAGTGTTCCAAACTGCAGCGTGGCGGTATTAAAAACGCGTCCGCTCAAATAGGTTTCACCGGTTGAGGTCAGGGCTATTCCCGTGTAGGTGCGGCCTTGTTCTGACCCGGTGGTGTAGGCCGCGAAGGAGCCGAGGGTAGCGCCCAAGCTGTTGTAGCGCAGCACCAGGCAGTGCAAACTGCTGGTGGCCCCCGCGAACGCGGTGCCGTTGATGGTGAGCTGGGTTTCGAACTCGCCCAGCACCGCGCTGTTGCCCGCGGCGTCCACGTCCAGCCGGTCGATGCCGAAACGGCCGGCCCGCGGCACGTCCGGTTCGATGGTCGTGGTCCAGACCGGCGCCCCGGCCGGGCTGATTTTGGTCAGGAAGTAGGAGTTGCCCGTCGAGGCCAGCGCCACGACGGCGCCGTCGATGCGCAGCTGCTGATTGTACTTGCCGATGACGTACACGTTGCCCGCGCCGTCCACGGCCACGTCGCGCACCAGCACGGCGCCGTTGCTGGTCAGGTCCCGGCTCCAGGCCAGGGCCCCGGCGGGGGTGTACTTGGCCAGGTAGCTGTTCGGGATGGCCCCCGAAGACGTGACGGTGGCCTGGTAGGGCGCGTTGGCGTTGTCGAACACCACGTCGGGGGCGTAGAGCCCGGCCACGAACACGTTGCCGGCCGCGTCGGCCGCCAGGCTTTCGGGTTGGCCGGCACTCGCCGGCATGGCGGTGGTGGTGCCCGCCAGGGCCGTGGCCCCCAAGCGGTTCACCCAGGCCCAGTCGTAGAGGTTGCGCGATTGCGCGGCGGCAGGTGCCGCCGCCAGCAAGCTCCCTATTCCGCTTGCTACGAGCAGCGCGGGGGCGAGGAAATGCAGTAAGTTTTTCATGAGCATAAGGATGTTGAAATGAAATAATTACTGTTGGCCGGAAGGCGCGACGATAGCGCAGGGGCTAATCTGGATGACCTGCCCCCGGCTGTGGTGCTGCCCGTCGCTCCGGCGGGGGTTGCTGTCGGTGCGGGTGGCGGTCAGCTCCACGTAGTACCGCTGGCCGGCTGCGAAAGTGTACAGGTTAGCCAGGTTCCACACGCCACCCTGGCCGGCGTTGCTGGTGTAGGTGGTGAGCAGCGCGCCGCGAGTGGCCGTGGCCGCGTCGTAGGCATACACCCGGATGGTTACCCGGTCGGCCATAAAGGTGCCCCGGCTGTCCATCCGCACGTTGTTGGGGCTCGGGCACGGGTTCATCACGAAGAAGGCGCGGGGCGGTACCTCGTGGTAGTAAGAGCGCGAGAGGTAGTTGCGAAAGCTGTTGGCCGGGTTGCCGGGGTTGTATAAGTTGAGGTTGACCACGCCCAGCTGGCAAGGCGTGAGGGCCGTGCCGCCCACGTAGTCCATTTGGTTGTTCCAGCCTTGTCCTCTCCCCCCAACCGCTGCGTCTGCGCAGCCGTTGGCTCCGTGGAACGTGTGCGCCAGCCCGACAATGTGGCCTATTTCATGCCCCAGGGTATTGGCCGAGTATGGCATCGAGTTCTGCGTAACCACGGTTGGCCCACCCGAGAACTGGAGGGTCTGCCCGTTGTGTATCTGGCGCCAACTGTAGGCCAGATGCGAGTTGAACATCTTGACCCAGTAGCTGCTGGGCATGGAAGGCTGGTAGCCTTGGGTGCAGGCCACCCCGCCGATGTCGTAGGCGCTGCTGGTCGAGTCCTGGTAGTCTCCCGTAAGAAACATGTTGATTTCCGAGGTCTTGTTCACCCCGTAGTTGTTGAACAGGCTATCTGTGAAAATACCCTGGTATCGTGACTTGACGATGTTGAACTCAGACGGCCCGACCCGGTGAAAATACACGCCGTTCAGGGCGTAGGAAAATTCTTTGGGCGGGTTCGACGTGCCGGCCGGGTTGCCGTTCATTGGGTTCGTAGCGGCCTGATTGTTCATTTCCGTCACCAGAATTTTAGCCCGCACGTAGCCGTTGTTGGCCGTGTCTGCTGGAGTAGTAACCCCAGGCTGGTCCCAGCGTTCATGGGGCGCCCCGTCGTCGGTTTCGTTGAAGTTGCCGGTGCCATTCAGCCGCAGCATGTAGTGGATGTTGACGTTGATGACTCCGGGATAAGTCTGGGGCGTTGGGGTGGGGGTTGGTCCAGGGCCAGGTGCAATGCTGTTCGCCGTCACCGGCACGGGCAATGTTACAGGAGCCTGAAAAACTTTGGAGCTGGGCCGGGCGGCGCGGGGTGGCTCCGGGCAGGTGAACTGCATGAGTGGGCCGGCGCTTTGGGCATAGGCGGTGGCGCCGCCAGACAGAAGCAGCGCCAAGAGGTAATGTTTTTTCATGAGCTGTGGGGGGAAGAAAAGTGAAAAAACTGCGGGGTTGTCATTCGCGGGGACGGGGGTGTACCTCCGGCCCCGGTACGGGCGGCTGCGGTCAGCTTACAGGCAGTAAGTTGAGGGGGAGTGGAGGAGGACTCAAATATAAAATAATTCCCCAGATAATCAGGCCCAAATTTCGCCTGCGTTCAAAGCATAACATTACTGTTCGCTGCCCACTGTGCAGCCCACTACCCAAGGCCCTTTTGAAACAGTCCGACTTCGACCACTAAGCCCTAAAGCCGGACACGTGAAACAGCCAACACAAAAAAAGGCCACCCCGATAAACCGGAGCAGCCTTGTTATATAAGCCACAACCTCAGTGAGGTTCGTTGCATTATGCCAGGTTCGCGCCTACATCTTCATGGCGCCCTTTTTGGCCATTGCCAAGTGCTGCTGCACCACGGGAAGGGTTTTGTCGATGAATGCTTTCAGGTCGGCGTCCTGGGTCATTTTTTCGTGGGCCATCATGGTGTTGGCCGTTTTTTGGTGGTCGGCGGCCATCTGGGCCAGGTACTTGGCTTCAAAATCCTTGCCGGTGAGCTTCTCCATCGCGGACTTCATGGCCTTGTGCTCGGCGTCCATGTCGGCGGGCAGGGTGATGCCTTTTTTGGCGGCAATCTTCTTCAGGTCGGCGGTTGACTTGGTGTGGTCGGCAATCATCTTGTCGGCCATTTCTTTGGCCAGGCCGGTCACGCCCTTGGCCAGGGCCATTTTACTCTGTTGGATTTCGTTCTGGTCGCTGTGCGCGGCCGACATCATGAACTCTTTGTCGTCCTTGTGGGGGGCGGTGGGGCCGTTGGGGTCGCCCATGGTCGTGTTGTCGCCGTCGTTCGTTTGGGCCGAGCCGGCCATGCCGGGCTGGTTCTCGGGGTTGTCGGCGCCGGCCGGCATCGTGGCCGACACGGTGTCGCCGCCGGTGGTCGAGCCGGTCATGGTGTTGTCGCTGGCGTTGCCGCCCTGGGCGGTGGTGGCTTTGTTGGCGTCGGTGCCGCACGAGGCGAGGGCGAGCAGGCCGGTGGCGAGCAAGGGAAGGAGGGAGCGGTTCATAAAAAAAGAACAGGGGTTGGAAATGAGAGGCGAAGCAGCACCGGGCCCGAAGAGCCGGAGCCAGCGGCAGTACGGCCGGGTTGGGGGCAGATGTTGCGTCGGCGCGCTAATTAATTTCCCGCAATGCGTACAAGTTAAAACGTTATTAATCAATAGATAGAGCTATTTTTTCACGACGTCGGTCAGCTCCTTGGTGGCGTCGAGCTGCGCCTCCACGAGCGGGTGGTACTTGGCGGCAAAGCCACGGATGTCGCCGTCGAAGGCGTCATCCTTCATGTCGTCGAAGGCGTCTTCGTCCTGCTTCTGGGCCTTCACCAGCAGGGCCACTGCCTGCTGGTCGAGCCGGGGGCCGGCCTGGGCGCTCACGTCGTGGTAGGCCGACTTGGCGTCTTCGCTAAGGGCGGGTGGCAGGGCCAGGTTTTTGGCCTGGGCCAGGGCGCGCAGGGCAGCCAGCAGGGTCAGGCGGTCCTGCACCAGGCGGGGGCCGTAGGCGCGGGCGGCGGGCAGGGCGGCGCGGGCCTGCAGCAGCTTGCCTAGCTCCACTTCGAGCAGGGCGTTGCCGGTGGCCTCCACCAGAAACCGGGCGTCGGCCTCCTGCTTGTCGGTCACGTCAGCCGCGTCGATTTTCTGTTGGTTCTGGGCCGTGGCGGCGGCTTCGGTATCGGCGCCCGGCCCGCTGCCCGACGAACAGGCCGCGGCCGCGGCCACCGGCAGAACCAGCAGCCAGCGCCGCACGGGTTTCGATAAAAAGGATAAATGGAGCACAGCGCAAGGAGTGAGTGGAAGAACAGCCAGAAAACCAGGCGGCGCCAGGCTATACGCGGGCCCAGGGGCGGGGTTCCTGGCGGAGTCTGCCGAAAACTTCGCCCTCAGCGTTAAACCCGTCCGGGGTGCCCGCTTCCAAGGGCCACCAACGCAGCTCATCATTTCTTTTTAACCACCAACTTTATACTTCACGTCATGCGCATCTGCACTTTTCGCTCGCTCGCTTTCGCCTGCCTCGCCAGTGGCCTGTTGCTCACCACCAGCTGCAAGCGCGATTCCGACGCCTCGCCCGACGAGGACATCACCTCGGCCGAGGACCGCAGCGAAGCCAATATCGAAACCGCCGTCAGCGCCGACGCTGCCCAGATGGCCGGGCCTACCAGCCCCGACGTGAGCGGCTCGGCCTACGCCACCGCCGACGCCGACTTCCACGCCCGGTTCGGCGCCTGCGCCACCCGCACCTACGACTACAGCGCCCGCACCCTCACCATCGACTTCGGCCCCACCAACTGCCCGTGCCCCGATGGCCGCCTGCGCCGCGGTAAAATCCTGGTGCAGTTCACCACCGACGGGCTCACCCGCCGCGCCGGGGCCGTGGTCACCCGCGTGGGCTACTTCGTGAACGACAACCAGCACACCGCCACCCGCACCTTCACCGACACCGGCAGCGGCTCGTTCACGGTGGCCGTCACCGGGGCCAGCATCATCAAGGCCGACGGCGGCGGCATCCACTCCTGGACCGCCAACTGGACTTTCACCCGCACCGCCGGCTTCGGCACCCCGCAGGTGTCGGACGACGTGTACAGCGTCACCGGCTCGGCCAACGGCACCAACCGCAAGGGCCAGGAGTACACCACCACCATCGATAAGCCGCTGGTGAAGAGCGCCACCTGCTTGAAATACTACACCTCCGGCAGCGTCAACATCACCAATTCCAAGGGCCGCACGATGGTGCTCGACTACGGCAACGGCGCCTGCGACAACACGGCCACCGTCACCGTGAACGGCCGCACCAAGACCATCACGCTGAGGTAATTATCTGAACCGCGGATTGGTCGGATTGGTCGGATTTTGGCGATGATTCCTTGAACAAGCAAAAGGCCGCTCAATTGGAGCGGCCTTTTTTTGTGAACGCATCTGCCGGGTTTGGTGGCGGTAGTCGTCCCCGAAATCCGACCAATCCGACCAACCCGATAAATTCGCGGTTCAGACAATCAGACACCCCCAAACACCGGCTTGCGCTTCTCGCTGAACGCTTTCACGCCCTCGAAGTAGTCGGCCGACTCGCCGGCGATTTGCTGGCAGTGGGCCTCGTAGTCCAGCATTTCGTCCAGGGTGGCGGCGCCGGCCTTGTTCAGCATCTGCTTGAGGAGGCCGATGGACTTGGTGGGGGCGGCGGCGTAGCGGGCGGCCAAGGCGTAGGTGGCTTCGTCGAGCTGCTCGGGGGCTACCACTTGGTTCACCAGGCCCAGCCGCAGGGCTTCTTCGGCCGGCACCTTGGTGCCAAGGCTGCACAGCTCGAACGCCTTGAGGGTGCCCACCAGGCGCGGCAAAAACCACGACGAGCCCGAGTCCGGCACTAGGCCGATGTTGATGAATACTTCAATCAGCGAGGCGTCGGTGCTGGCCACCAGGGCGTCGCAGGCCAGCGCCAGCGAGCAGCCGGCCCCCGCCGCCACCCCGTTCAGGCGGCCGATAATGGGTTTGGGCAGCGCCCGCATGGCCCGGATGATGGGGTTGTAGCGCTTGTGCAGCGAGTCGTAGAACGACCGTTTCTCGGCGCCCTGCGCCGCTTTCAAATCCTGGCCCGAACAAAAGGCCCGCCCCGCCCCGGTAAGCACCACGGCCCGCACGGCCGCATCCCGAGTCACCTGCTTCAGGGCATCCTGCAGCTCGTAGCTCAGCGGGTCGTTGAAGGCGTTGAACACGTCGGGACGGTTCAGGGTGATGGTGGCCACGCCGTCGGGGCGCACGTCGTAGAGCAAGCAGGTGTAGTCCATGAGAAGGCATTGGGTTGGGAGGGCGAAAGTAGCACCGCCGGCCGGCTGCCCGCCCTAGTTCCCCACCCGTCCCTGCTCGTCGGCGCTGGCGGCGGCGCGGCGGGCCTGGGTGTTGCCGCTGCCGATTTTGCAGGTGAACACCAGCGTCACGCGGCGGCTTTCCCACTGGTTGTTCCAGGTCTGGTTCACGTTATTGTAGCGCAGCGTACTGCGGAAGCGGCTGGTGTTGAACACGTCGGCCACGCGCAGGCTGAAGCTGGCGCGCTCGGCCCGGATTTGCTTTTTCAGGCCCAGGTTCAGGGCGCCGGTGGCCTTGGTGCGGAACAGGCCCTGCACGCCGGGCGAGTCGTAGCCGCCGCCCACCAGCAGCTTGTATTGCTTCGGCAGCAGGAAGGCGTGGTCCGAACTGGCCGCCCAGTTGTAGTTGGCCAGGCGCACGGCGGTGCCTTCGACCTGGGTGCGCACCTGGTTGTAGCTGCCGCTGAGCTGGTTATCTACGCCCCACCACGTGGCGAGGTCGGTGTGGCCGCCCGAGCTGAGCGTAAGGGTGCTGGCCTGGGCCAGGTTCTGCGGGGTGCTGGTCGATACCTTGGTGTCGTCGTTCTGGGTCACCACTTCGTTCACTGCGTTGGTTTCGCGCAGGTAGCTCAGGCTGAGTACCTGGAAGTCCTTGTGCAGGTAATTGAGCACGAAGGACTGGGAGAGCGAAGGGGCCAGAAACGGGTTGCCTTGCTGGGCGGTGTAGAAGTCGGTGTAGTTGAGAAACGGGTTCAGGCTTTGGTAGTTGGGGCGGGTGATGCGGCGGCTTACGGAGGCGCTCACCTGGTCGTGCTCCGTGATTTTGTAGCTGGCGAAGGCGCTGGGGAACAGTTGGAAGTAGCGGCGCTCGACCTGCTGCCCGGTGGTGGCCGACCGGCCCGTGGTCTGTGTCAGCTCGCCGCGCAGGCCGGCTTTCAGCTCCAGCTTGCCGTAGCTGGTGTTCGTGCTCACGTAGCCCGCGCTGATGCGCTCGTCGTACCGAAACTGGTTGGTGCGCAGGGTGTCGGGCCGCCATTCGCCGCCCGCCAGCTGGTCGAACTCAATGGCGCTGCGCGAAGTTACCCAACTGGTTTTAGCGCCGGTTTCGGCCTTCCACGTGGTGCCGGCGAAGGGGTGCACGTAGTCGATTTTGGCGGCCCGAATGGTGGTTTCCGACGCGGTGGCGCTGCGCAGCTGCCCGGCCGGCCGGCCTTGCTCGCTGCCGGGGGCAAACACCAGGTTGTTGAAGCCCTGGTTTTTGGCGCTGGCGTAGCGCACGTAGTCGGCGTCGGCGCTCAGCTCGCGGCCGGCGCTGTCGAGAGCGAAGCGGTAGTACAGGTTCAGGGCCTGGTTGGTGCCGCGGCTGGTTTGGGGATTGGCCAGCTGGCGGCGGCCGCCGGGGTTGCCGGCCGCGTCGGTGGTCACGGAGCTGCTGGTACTCAGGGCGGTGGTCTGGTCGGCGCTGCCGCGCACTTGCAGGCCGAGGTTCTGCCGGGCGCTCAGGGCCACGTCGGCCCCGGCGGCGTAGGTGCCGGTGTAGAGCAGGGGCCGCCAGTAGTTTTCCTGGCTGAACAGGCTGTCGCGGATGGTGCGAACCATGGTCAGGCGGTTGAAGGAGTTGTAGCGGCCGCCGTCGAGGCGGGCAAACAGGCGCATCTTACCCGCGTTGTAGGCCAGGTTGGTGCCGGCCCAGCTTTTCTCGAATCGCCCCCGGCCCAGGCCCAGAGTGTAAGTACCGCTTAGGCCGGGCAGGTAACCGCGGCGCAGCTTAATGTTGAGCACCCCGGCCGTGCCGGCGGCGTCCATCGAAGCGGGCGGGTTAGGCAGCAATTCAATCTAGCTGATGGCCGAGGCGGGCAACGACTTCAGGTAGTTGCTGAGCGCTGCGCCGCTCATGTACGTGAGCTTGCCGTCAATCATCACGTTCACGCCGGTGCTGCCCCGGTACACCACGTTGTCGTCCTTGTCGAGGGTCACACCGGGGGCTTTTTTCAGGATTTCGAGAGCCGTTTCGCCGGCCGTGTTCAGGCGCGCCACGTTCAGCACGGTGCGGTCGGCGTGCTGCTCCAGCAGGGGCGTGGTGCCCACCACCGTCACTTCCTTCAGGGCCGTGGCGGTGGGCGCCATGCGCAGCGGGGGCACCGCAACGGGCGCATCGGCCACCGCGAAGGCGGCGCTGTGGGCGCTGCGGTAGCTCAGCAGCAGGGCCCGCACACAGTAGCGGCCGGGCTGCACGCCGCCGAAAGCGTAGCCGCCCTGCCCGGTGGTGGTTTGGGAGTTGGCGATGGCCGAGTCGGGCAGCTGCAGCAGCACGGCGGTGGCAAAGGCCAGCGGCTGGCCGGCCCGGTCGAGCACGGCGCCGGTGACGGTGGCCTGGGCTTCGGCGCGGTGCGAGAGCGCCGGCAGCGCCAGCGGCAGCAGCACGAAAAAACGGCGGATGCAGGCAAAGGTGTTCATCGGAAAAGGGCGTTGGCTGAAGGACGAGCCAAAGGTGAGCCGGCCCGTTTTCAGGCGAAAAAACATTATTTCAACGCTCCCAAACGGGCTGCCAATGGCCTTTTGAGGCGTTTTCCGGTTTCGCATCCCAAACCCGACCTTTCGCATAAAAAAGGTGCGGGCGCTGCCGGGGCGCGGTAGCTTTGGCTCTGCATCACCCTTCGCATTGCTATGGCCAGTCTGCTCACCAAATCCGCTCTTCGCTGGCACGTGCTGGGCTGGCTGCTGTATGGCGGCTACGAATTTCTGGGCGTGTTTCTGCACCACAAAGCGGGCCTGCGCATCGGCATCGCGCTCACGGCGTCGGTGCTGGTCATTCGCTTCGTGGAGTTCTACCTGTGCTACCTGGTGGTGTACCCGCGGCTGCTGCGCCCCGGCCGCGCCCCGCAGCTGGCGGGCGCGCTGCTGGGGGTGCTGGCGCTCTACATCGGGGCCAGGGCGCTGATTGAAGAGGTCATTTACCCGGCCGTCCTGGGCTTTCACAACTACTCGCCCGGCACGACGGTGACTTATTACATCTTCGACAACCTGTTTTTCGGCAGCCCCATGATTGTGGTGAGCGCCGCGCTGTGGGCCGGCTGGGCCGCCGTGCAGCGCGAGCGCGAAAACCGGCAGCTGCGCGGAGAAAAACGGGCCGCCGAGGTGGCCTTCCTCAAAACCCAAATCAACCCGCACTTCCTCCACAACACCCTCAACATGCTCTACAGCATGGCCTACCCGGTGGCCAAACCCGTGGCCAATGCCATCCTCAAACTCTCGGAGCTGATGCGCTACATGCTGCACGACACCCCCGACGGCCGGGTTGGCCTGGAGCAGGAAATCGACTACTTGCACAACTACCTGGCCCTCTACCGCCTGCGCTTCCCCGACAGCTTCTTCGTCGATTTCGCCGTGACCGGCGCGCCCGCCGGCCGCCGCGTGGCCCCGCTGGTGCTCATCCCCTTCGTCGAGAATGCCATCAAGCACGGCGTGCTGGATAACCCCGCCAACCCGGTGCGCATCCGCCTGAACGTAGAAGGGGAATCGCTGCAATTCGACGTCGAAAACCACCGCAGCGATAACCAGAAGGATTTCGCTACCGGCATTGGCCTGCCCAACGTCGTGCGCCGGCTAGAGCTGCTGTACCCCGAGCGCCACGTACTGCGCGTTGGTTCGGAAGGCGAGCGGTTCACGGCGTCGCTGCGGCTGGTGGGGTAATGTTTGTGCAACCAAGCACGTCTTGGCACGAAAGAACGTCATGCCGAGCGCAGCCGAGGCATCTCGCTCGCTTTGTTGCAACGGCACTGTTTACCACTACCTGCGAGATGCTTCGGCTGCGCTCGGCACGACGTTCTTTCGTGCTCGTCCCCCCTTTCTCAAGCCACCCCTTTCCCCGCGCCCATGATTCGCTGCCTCGCCGTCGACGACGAAGCCCCCGCCCTGGCCATCCTCGCCGAATACATCGGCCAGATACCTTTCCTGGATTTAGTGGGCACCACCACCAGCCCCATCGAAGCCCTGACCTGGGTGCAGCAGGGCCGCGTCGATTTAGTGTTTCTCGACATTCAGATGCCCAGGCTCACCGGCCTGCAATTCCTTAAGCTGGCCGGCAGCCGCTGCAAAGTCGTCCTCACCACCGCCTATCCCGAGTACGCCCTCGAAGGCTACGAAAACGACGTGGTGGACTACCTGCTCAAGCCCGTTTCCTTCGAGCGGTTTTTCAAAGCCGCCCAAAAAGCGCTGGCCCTACTGCCCGGCCAACCGATGGCCGCCGCGCTGCCCCCGGCCGCAGCTCCGGCTGCCGCAGCTGCCGCGCCGCCCGCCTCGGGCCACATGTTCGTGAAAGGTGAGAGCAAGAACAAATTTCTGCGCGTCAACTACGCCGACATTCTTTACATCGAAGGGCTAAGCAACTACGTGTCCATTCACCTGCCCACGCAGCGCGTCGTCACTTACCAAACCCTGAAAGAGCTGGCCGAGACACTGCCCCAGCCGCCGTTTCTGCGGGTGCACAAGTCCTTCATCGTGTCGCTCGACAAGATTCGCATGGTTGACGGCAACACGATTTACATCCATGACAAGGAGATTCCCGTCGGCGACACATACCGTGAACAGCTGTACCGCCTGATTCGGGAAGCGTAAACGTCCCAGCGCTGCTACCGGCCCAGCAAGGCCTCGGCGATGACCAAATCCTCCGGGGTGGTGATTTTCAGGTTGCGGTAGTCGCCTTCCACCAGCTGCACCCGGCACAGGTCGTCCACTACCGTGGCGTCGTCGGTGAAGGTGGCCAATTCGGGCATGGCATAGGCCCGGCGCAGCAAGTCGATTTCGAAGGTTTGGGGCGT
>Ga0123336_10001551_pt1 | contig 21065 bp, 20 predicted proteins | sample SSSSmetaG_FD_96466 | JGI IMG/M metagenome (GOLD analysis project Ga0123336, IMG submission 96466) | Glacier valley bacterial and archeal communities from Borup Fiord, Nunavut, Canada, to study Microbial Dark Matter (Phase II) - ​SSSS metaG | ecosystem: Environmental > Aquatic > Freshwater > Ice... | reverse complement strand
TCCCTGGCGGACTTTTCTCGTCTCTTGTTTCTCCGCTTTGTTCTCACGAATATGGCGGATCGTTTTTTCAATCTCGCGATTTGTTTCCTGAAGCAATGTTGACGCTTCAGCTTTCGCATTATTCAGGATTTCTTTTTTCTGTGATTCGAGCTTGCCAACCAATTCTTCGTAATGCTTTAAGGTTGATTCAAGCGTTATCTCACGGGCACTAATTTCTTTTTCTTTCTCATAAAGCTGCTGCTTCTCGTCGGCAACTTGCTTCATCAGCGTTTCAAGACCTGTAAGATCTTTTCCAATGATTCGTTCAGCAGCTTCCAGCGTCTCCCCTGAGAGCCCTGTTTTACGCGCTATCTCCAAGGCGAATGAACTTCCCGGTTGTCCTGTTTCCAGTCGAAATAGCGGGAGAAGATGTTCCGTGTCGAATAACATCGCTCCATTCCGCATCCCAGGAAAATTACTTGCAAATACTTTGAGGTTGTAATAATGGGTGGTGGCCAAACCCCAGACATTCTTCTTAACGAGCTGTTCCAATACTGCCTGGGCAATACCTCCACCAAAATTTGGATCCGTTCCGGCTCCCAGCTCATCCATAAGAACAAGTGTGCTATCATTTGAATTACGAATAAAAAAATCCATGTTCTTCAAATGGGAACTGTAGGTACTCAAATCATTTTCAATCGACTGCTGATCTCCTATATCAAGAAAAATATTACTGAAAATTCCCATTACAGAATCCTCCCGCATCGGCACGAGCATGCCGCACTGCAGCATGAACTGAATGATCCCAATTGTTTTCAGACCAACAGACTTACCTCCGGCATTTGGTCCCGATACAAGCAGGAACCTGTTTTCATGCATTAATTCTATGGTAAGAGGAATCAACGGACGCTTTCCTTTCAATGACAAAAATAAAAGAGGGTGACGTGCCTGTTTCCAATCTATCATTGGCTTTTTTTCAATCGCAGGAAGTCCTGCATCGATTTCTCTTGAGAACTTAGCTTTCGCGCGACTGAAGTCAACCCATCCCAGAAATTCATATCCACTTTCAAGTTCAGGCAATTGAATTCTTATCAATGAAGTTAATTCCTGAAGAATTTTTATTATTTCCTTTCGTTCTTCCAGTTCCAGATCACGCAAATCATTATTTGCTTCCATCACTTCACCTGGCTCGAGGTAAACCGTTTGCCCTGTTGATGATTCATCGATGATATATCCTTTGATCTTACGTTTGTGCTCAGCCTTTATAGGAATTACCAGCCGGCCTTCACGTATGGTGGGATGCGATCCTTCCGGAGTCCAATCCTGGTCACGCGCCTGTCGCATGATCTGATCAGCTACTCTTCGGATTTTCAATTCTTCTTCACGAAGTCTCTTTCTTATTCGTGATAATGAAGGTGAAGCATTGTCTTTTACCCTTCCATCATCATCAATTTTCTGTTGTATTGAATCGAGCAGCTTCTTTCCGGAATTCACATTCGCGGTAAGCTGAAATAATGCAGGATAGTTTGTCTGGTTCTTTTTTAAAAAATCAGTTGACGTCTGTATAAGGATCAATGCTTTTGCAATTTTTAAAAAATCTTCTCCTTCAAGAAAATTTCCCTCTATCGCGGCAGTCTGGAACCAAACTTCCGGATCATCATAGGTTCGAATAGGAAGATCCTCTCCACGATCGAGGATTTGTTTTGCCTCAAAATTATGAGATAAAAGCGTGAGAATTGTTTCGCTATCCGACTTAAATGAAATATCTGTTACATGTCTTTGGCCTAAAGGCCCGAGGCAATAGTTAATCAATTTCTGACGGACCTGATCAAAGCCAAGCCGGGTTTCAATATCAAAAGGGTAAATCATTCTATAGCTTTTTGGCGGGAGTGCCCGGAAGCAGTCGTTGCTCACGTAAACTGAGTGAATCTATAACTACATCATATATAAGCTCAAGCTTGGCAGGGTTTTCGAAATAGTACTGAAAAGATTTTTTCAGCACAGAATCCTGAATCCCTTTACTACGCATAAGTGAGTCCTGATAGGGGAGAAATAGTCTATAGGCGGAGTCGCGGCTAAAAGTAAACGATTGGGTACGGCCTTCCGCCAGGTAGATATCTATCATCCAGTCCACCATTTGTGGCTGAGTCAGAATACCCACCGGTTCTTTATCCTTTTTACAGGAAATAGTTGTGCTAAAAATCAGAATTAGGACAGCTCCACTTAATCTCATGTAAATCTTTCTTTCGGCAAGCGCAAATTACTCATATTTTAGCGGCACTAAAATGATGCCGAATTGAAAGAACTTCTGAAAAAGCTAAGGAGATACGAAATTCAGATTCGTAAAGCGATCAATAGCCAGATGCAGGGCGACTTCCATTCCATCTTTAAAGGATCGGGCTTGGAATTCGATGACGTGCGTCCCTACCAATATGGCGACGATATACGATCCATTGACTGGCACGTGTCGGCCAAGGGGCATGGCACGTTCGTTAAGACCTTCAAGGAAGAAAAGGAACAGACCATATATTTTATTGTTGATGTAAGTGCCTCACAAAACATTGGCGCCGAGGGAAAAACAAAATTCGATATTGGAACAGAGATCTGCGGTGTACTTGCCCTGTCAGGGGCGAAGGAATCCAGCCAGATTGGTCTTATTTGCTATTCCGATGAGCGTGAGAAATTCCTGAAACCAAAGAAAGGAATGGCGCAAGCGTATGAAATTCTGGCAAGTCTTCATCGACTCAAGCCAAAGTCAACAAAAACAAATCTTACGAAAGCCCTTTCTTTCGCTTTGAATTCAATACGAAGAAAAAGTGTTGTGGTTATGATATCTGACTTTATTGACGAAGGATATCATCATAATTTACAATCAGTTGCACGCAAGCATGACCTGGTAATAATCCAGGTGACTGATAAACGGGAAACAAGCTTACCGAAACTTGGTATTATTCCAGTGCTTGACAAAGAATCAAATAAGACTCTTTGGATCAATACATCATTTGGAGATTTTCGCGAACGAATGGCTACGTCACATATCGTCCGTCAGGAAGAATTAGCAAAATTCAGTCGTAAGCATCAGATAAATTATCTGAATGTAACAACGGATGAGGATTTTGTTCCCAAGCTTCTCCGGTTATTTAGAATCCGGAACACATCACTAAAGAGCTCGTAACGAATGCAGCTTGAAAAAAGAATGAAGTTGAATATCCGGTGCATTGGTTTTTTACTACTGATTACCTCTACCGCTTTCGCCCAGGAAGTTGTCGTCGTTAAATCACATTTTCAATCCGATAGCATCAGCGTTGGAAAAATCATACCGTATTCGCTTACTGCGCGATATCAACGCGATAAGCAGGTATTTTTTCCCGACTCAACTTTTTCCTTCGCTCCATTTGAGATCAGCAAAAAGAAATATTTCCCTACGGTCACGAACGGAAACTCCAGCTATGACAGCGTTGTTTACTTTCTTACAACATTTGAACTTGATAGCATTCAGCGTTTAAAGCTTCCTGTATTTGTTTTGATACAAAAAGATTGCTTAAAAGTTTTCTCTGCCAATGACAGTGTCTATTTGAATTTCCGTGTTACGGCAATGCCCGACTCTGTAGCGATTGAAAAGCTTCCTCTGAAGACCAATACAAATTATCTGGCGGTGTCATGGTTGTTGAACTATCCGATAGTAGCAACCATTGTCGGTTCACTCATTGTACTTGCGATCATTGCATGGATAATTTTCGGGAAACGCATTCGCAAATATTTTGCCATGAAAAAGCTTAATAAAGAGTATCGGGCATTCCTTGAAAGATTTACAACATCGTTAAATAAATTGTCCGGAGGATTTACAAGTCGTCGTGCAGAAGATGTTCTGATCATCTGGAAAACATATATGGAAGATCTTGAAAAATCTCCTTATACAAAATTTACGTCAAGAGAGATTGTACGACTTGTTAACAATCAGGAGTTGGAAGTGGCGCTGCGTACAATTGATCGTGGTATTTATGGTGGGTTTTTACCTTCGGTAGATTCCTTTGAGTTTCTTCAGATCTATTCTCAACAACGTTTTCAAAAAAAGGAGGATGAGGTAAAGAATGGATAATTTGAATTATTGGTCACTCGATTGGTTTTTTCCATCTACACTTCGTTCATTCACATGGACAAATGTTCTTTTTCTTTATGGTATTCTTGCGATACCATTTGTGATTGCTGCACGTTGGTCCTGGCGATATTTTTTCAATCAAAAGCTTCCCGTAGCATTTGTCAAGAGTGATTTAAAAAGTTCACCGCTTACAGTACTACGCTTATTTCCTGATTTTATACTGGCACTGATCACCGCGCTTACACTAGTCGCTCTTGCCCGTCCACAAAAGACAAATGAAAAAGTGGAACAATGGACAGAAGGTATCGATATTATGCTTGCAATTGATATTTCTCAATCGATGCAGATTGAAGACTTTACGCCAAATCGTTTAGAAGCAGCAAAAAACGTAGCACGCGATTTTATAAAGGGAAGATTGCAAGACAGGATCGGGATTGTTGTTTTTTCAGGAGACGCATTTTCATTGACACCTCTCACAACGGATTATTCACTGCTCAATTCATATTTGAATGAACTGAATTTTGATATGATTGAAAGTCGCGGAACAGCGATAGGAAGTGCGTTGGCTGTTGTAACAAATCGTATGCGTGAATCAACTTCTAAATCAAAAGTCTGTATTCTATTGAGCGATGGTGATAATACTGCAGGGAATATCGACCCGATTACATCTGCTGAACTGGCTGCAGCGTATACTATCAAGATCTATACCATCGTAGTTGGAAAGGAAGGAATGGTGCCGTTTGGAAAAGATTTCTTTGGCCGACCAAACATGGTTGAGAATACAGTGGATGAATCAACGATGAGAAAGATTGCCGAAATCGGAACAGGTGAGTTCTTTAGAGTTACCGATAACCGTGCCCTTCAACAGGTATTTAAGAAAATTGATCAATACGAGAAAGCAGAGATCAAAGAAACACGATTTAAAGATACAAGCGATTTCTATTTTATTTATTTACGCTGGGCGATTGTGCTGTTCCTGTTATGGTTGGCATTGAAGTCAACGTTTTTTAGCAATGTGTTACAGGATTAGAACTGCTACTTCAGAGCCTGAAGGAAAATTTAAGAAGATTAATAACTCTGTTAGGGTCAACCAGTTTTTAGAAACAGTTCAGTAAAAAAGATTGATAATCCTGTCAGGGTAACTATTGCAAATGGATTTTAGGTGGTTGTTCAAGCGGCGTAGGTGCGGCGTGTCATCAACCATGAGTGCTTGTCAAATTTTGTCATCCAGTCATTATTTATTGTAGATCGTTTTACTAATAAACCGGACGCGCCGCTGGCGCTTATTCTGTATTATTATATTTAATTCTACAAACTGGACGCGCCGCTGGCGCTGGGAGGCAGATGCATCAAACAGGAATTTATTATTCAATCCAGTAAAATACAGTTTTAGAAGTATTTCTATGTGCCTCCTATGTGGTTAAAAAAAATAATCTCAAGGCTCTCTTAAATCAACATAATCGTCTTCGCCTCTAAAATCAATCTCAACCCAAAATAGATCAGCACAACCCCAAGAATAATATTCATGATCTTTAGTGACCTGGCGGTCACAAGACGTCTTAGCTTATCGGCGAGATACGCTTTCAGAATATCTGTTGATAAAACTGTTCCCAATAAAAAAGCAAAGAATAATGCGAATTGTCCTGCTTTGTTATATCCGAAATTGATTGTAGCGTAGCTGACTGTGCCAATCCAAAAGAATAATACCATTGGCGTCATACCATTGATTAGAAATCCCTTAACTACATAGCGATACAAATGCTTTTCTGTGACAGAGGCAGAACTCTTTAAAGAATTCATCCGGCTTTTTACAAGAAGATGATATGATCCAAAACCAATTAGAATTGCACCCCCAGCATACGCCATGTATGTTTTAAGATTGGAATCTGCCATCACTTGTGCAAATCCCAGATAGCATATTGTTACGTAGAGTATGTCACTTATAGAAACACCGAAGGCAACTAGCACACCGCGCCAGAAGCCTCGCTCAATGCTTGTCTGAATGATCGTAAAGAAAACAGGACCCACCAGAAAGGTAAGTACAATTCCAAACTGAATTCCGTTGAATATTATCTGGATCACTTGCCGATGAATGATTGCCAGTCTTCCAGCTGAATACTCTTCAGCACGCGGGGGAATTTATTTTGACCACCTACTTTTCCCTTGGATTCCATCCAGGCATAAAAAGTCTTTACCGGAACGACATCCACATATATTTCTTTCAATGCAGCACTTCTTTCAACAGCATAATCATCGTTAAGATCTTTGAGGAAAAAATCAAGACGATCTTTCAGAAGTTTCTTGTCCACTTTATTATCGGTGCCAATAAACCAATGATGTGCAAATAATGATCCGTAGGGGATGCCTGCAACGGTAAATTCCTTTATATCAATATTCATTTCATTAGAGACCAGCTCAATGGCTTTGTTCATATTATCAACTGATAAATGCTCACCGCAAAGACTTAAGAAATGTTTGGTACGACCAGTGATAATAATTTCAGACTCATCAACAGAAATGAATTTAATGACGTCGCCGATCAGATAGCGCCATGCTCCGGCACACGTTGTGAGAAGAAGCGCATAGTCTTTTCCTTCCTCTACTTCATCAATCAAAAAAGTTTTGGCATCAGGATTCAATTCACCATCGATGTTAAAATTATCTTCGTTGAAATGAATAAACTCATAGAAAATTCCATTGTTCAGCACTAGCTTCATTGATCGTTGTCGTGGCTCTGCCTGGTACGCAATGAATCCTTCAGATGCCAGATAGGTTTCAATAAAATCTATTGGATGTCCCAATAATTTTTCAAATCCCTTTCGGTAGGGATCAAATGAAACGCCGCCATGAACATACACATTCAGATTGGGCCAGATCTCATGAATGTGACGAACCTTGTGATACGCTATGATCTTCTCTAATAAAATCTGTATCCATGCAGGTACACCAACAATGATCCCGATATCCCAATCGGGTGCTTTTTTAGTTATCTCTGCAAGCTTCGCATCCCACTTGCGTGTCTTGGCAATTTTCTTTCCCGGCTTATAAAAGTGCTGAAACCAGAAAGGCAATCTCGCAGCTTGAATTCCGCTAAGGTCACCTTCAAAATAACTTCCTTTCTTATTTAAGTGAGTACTTCCTCCAATCATTAAGATCCCAGCTTCAAATAATGAAGGAGGAAGATCATATTTTGACAACGAAAGAATCTGACGAACGCTGGTTTTTTGAATTGCCTTTGTCATGTCCTTCGTCACAGGAATATATTTTGATGCAGCATCTGAAGTTCCTGAACTTAACGCAAAGTATTTCACACGACCCGGCCAGCAAATGTTCTTAGCTCCTTTTAACGCAAGATGCCACCAGTCTTTGTACATTTTGTTATAATCGTGGAGCGGAATTTTTTTGAAATGGATATAAAAATCCTTTGGACCCCTGCGGAACGTTTTCAGAATTTCATGGAAATCGTAATACTTACCAATCTCAGTATTGCTAGCCGTGATCAACAGTTCTTTTAATTCGTTCTTCTGGAGCTCAAATGGAGATGTATACTCCTGATCAAGATTTTCCCGAAGTTTTATTCCTCTTTTCAACAATGTACCGAGGATAGCCATATTTTTGTCTTCCGTTTAGAGTAAAAGGTTAAAGATAGAATGGGAATCAAAAATAACATAGAGAAATTGCGGTCTGAGTTGAAACGATCTAACGCACAATTAATTGCGGTGAGTAAAACCCACTCTTTGGATACAATTCGTGAGGCGTACGAAACAGGTCAACGTATTTTCGGGGAAAATAAAGTCCAGGAACTCATCGAAAAACAGCCCCGGTTGCCCCCCGATACAGAATGGCACCTTATCGGAAATCTTCAGAGAAATAAAGTAAAATACATTGCTCCTTTCATTTCACTCATTCATTCTGTTGACAGTCTGAAACTTCTTGAAGAAATCAATAGGCAAGGACAAAAGATCAATCGAAAAATACACTGTTTACTCCAGGTTTACATCGCCAGGGAGGAGACAAAATTCGGGTTGAGCAGAGATGAACTTGAAACGCTTGTTAATTCCAACGAAATTTCTTTTTTTAAATTTATTGCGATTGACGGTTTAATGGGAATTGCTACAATGACGGAAGACACGCAACAGATCCGGAATGAATTCAAATCATTGAAAGAAATATTTGAAAACCTGAAAACAAGATCTTTACCACCTTCGGTTCAAATGAAAGAGCTATCCATGGGAATGAGTTCCGATTATACCATTGCACTCGAAGAAGGAAGTACATTCGTTAGAATTGGAACGGCGATATTTGGAAACCGGGACTACTCAATTTGAAAATGACTATCCATCAACTACTATCCGGCAGAATCTAAACGACGAATAAAAAATGAATCAACGCGTAATATTAATTATCGCATCCATATCAGGATTCTTGTCAGTAGGACTTGGAGCTTTCGGAGCACATGCTTTTAAAAGTATACTCACTGTCAATGGACGACTGGAGACATACGAGCTGGCAACACGTTATCAGTTTTACCACGCACTTGCTTTGTTATTTGTAGGATTGCTGGCGGATAAATTTCCATCACTTGGCACAAGTGCAATCTTCTTTATTACCGGAATAATTATCTTCAGTGGAAGTCTTTACATACTTTCTCTCACCGGTACGACCTGGTGGGGAGCAGTAACACCGATTGGTGGATTGTGTTTGCTGGTGGGATGGGCGCTGTTAGGGTGGACCGTTTATCGAGGAAAGTGACTCGACTTTTATATTTTAAATTAGTGCCGTCATAATTTGTGCAAATCCCAGTAATTGCCCTTAGTTTTAATAATATTTAATGTAAAACTCTAAATGAAAAAGATAAAAGTAGACTAGGTCACGAACAAGACTCAATTAAAAGTCTTCTTCTCCAGCACATTCGCTAAAAACGAAATTTGTCCTCCTTCAGGATTTATAGCATTTGAGATTACTGTTACAACCTTATTTTGCTTTCCGAATTTTCCAAGACTATTAAATGCAATTGTAATTTCTCCGGGTTGTCCCGCAGCAATTGGATCGCGTGCCCACCCTTTTGGCACAGTGCATCCGCATGTAACCTGAACATTTGTAATGATAAGTGGCTCGCTGCCGGTATTCTTAAATTTAAATACATGCTCTACTTTATCGCCTTGGGTAACATCACCAAAATCGAATGTTGATTTCTCCCAGGTAATAGCCGCTCCTTTGGCGGAAGTCTGAGCAAAAGAGACAGACGCAATTGAAAGCGCTAATAGAACAAAAAATAACTTCTTCATAGTCCGAGAATTTTCACAAATTTAGGAAATCAAAATTTATAACGAATTTAAAACCAGTCTTTGGATAAATCAGTTCAGGAAATTTATGGTAACCGGATAAGAACCCGCGTTTGTGGCGTATGCCTCAAGAACGGGACTATTCTGCTGGTGAATCATGGCGGACTTTATGGCCACGATTTCTGGGCACCTCCTGGAGGCGGTATCGAGTTTGGGCAAAGTATCCATTCTAACCTGGAAAGGGAATTTCTTGAAGAAACTGGACTGAGTATCAGTGTTGGAGATTTCAGATTTGCCTGCGAGTTTATCCAACCCCCACTTCATGCAGTAGAATTATTTTTTAATGTCTCAGTGAATAAAGGTGAGCTTATTGTTGGATCTGACCCAGAATCAGACGATGGCTATCAGATTATTACAGATGTTGCGTATCTCTCTTTCAATGTCGTGAATAGAATCCCCGACAGTCACAAGCATGGGTTGTTTAAGTGGGTCAAAAGCATCGAAAATATTCAACAGCTCAAAGGCTATTTAAAACTATAAAGCCGAAAAGAGAAGAATTTTTTGAAGGCTTGCAGAAAATTGTCATTCAAAAAACTTGAAAATTGAAGTTAAAATGTCCAAAAACGAGGTTATTATTGTAATTCAACCACATTACAAACGGAATCGAATGATTAATTTCGGATCTTACGCGTGAACTAACCAACTGCTTTGTCATCTATCGCCACCCGTTATAAACTGATCAAGAAGATCAAAGATGAAAAGTTCGATGAAGATCAGCTTCACCGGTACATATTGCTTACTCAGATTGGAGCAAAAGACTTCCAGGTAGCGGTTATTGATGGAGAAGATAACCGCCTTATTTTCTTTGAAGATTATGTTTTCAATGAAGTAAACTCTCAGGCAGAACTACAGGAGACACTTCAATCTCTTTTTGACTCACACGAATATTTACTCGCCGGCTTTTGGAAAGAAGTGAAGGTTTCTATCAAGAATAATAAATTTATACACGTGCCTTCTTCACTCTTTATCGAGTCGGCGTCAAACGACTATTTAAAATTTAATGCAGTCCTTGATACCGAAAAAGAATCTGTGCAGATATGCCGTAATAAGAAAACGGACGCAGTAACCGTTTTTGCATTGCAGCAAGATATGCTTGAATGGTTGAGGAGAGTATATGTAAACTCGACAGTAAATCTATTTCATCAGTCTTCGGCGTTAATTGAAGGTGTCCTCACAGCGGCAGGTCCGGTAAAAAACCACCCACTGTATGTGTATGTAGATCGCTTTAAACTTCATGTGATGTTTGTAAAAAATGGTCAACTTATTTATTACAACCAGTTTCTTATAAAACAGTTTTCTGATTACGTCAAATACATCATGCTTGTCATGAAATCACTTGGATTAGATCAGGAGACAAGCCCTGTTGTACTATGGGGTTATATCGGGAAAAATTCTCCTCACTACCAGGAATTTATTAAGTATGTTAGAAACGTTTCGTTCGGAGCACGTCCCTCGCATCTTAAATTTGGTTATCTCTTCGATGAAGTTCAGGAACACCATTTCTTTGATTTATTTTCGTTGAATCTTCTTCCATTATGAAGCGTATTGCCCTTTTCCCTGGATCATTTGATCCTTTTACAAAAGGTCATGAGGACATAGTCCTGCGCGGACTTATGCTTTTTGACGAGATTTACATCTGCATTGGTTATAACAGTCAGAAAGATAGTCGTTACTTCAAAATAGAATTGATGATCGAAAAGATCCAAAGCACATTTGTTGAGTACCCACAGATAAAAGTATTAACGTATTCAGAACTTACTGCCGAGCTTGCAAGAAGAAGTAATGCGAATTACTTATTACGAGGGCTGCGAAATACAACCGACTTTGAGTATGAAAACAGTATTTCACAAGTGAATCGTTATTTGAATAATGAATTGGAATCTGTCTTCCTGATTACATCTCCGCAGTTCGCCGCTATCAGTTCTTCGATTATTAGAGAAGTGCATCGTTACGGTGGAGATGTTTCCCCATTATTGCCGTACAATCTGTAAAAAGTTATAAGTTTGCCAAGTCACGCATAGCTCACAACTTCCTCACGCTTTCTCCTTCTTTCGATAGTATTCCCCCATCACAAACCGTATTGAATTATAAGAATTCTCCAATGCATGGTACACTTCCTTACGGGTCATCCAGCGTATTTCCTCGATATCCTCTTCAACCTGAGGCTTTATTTTTGAGTCATCGATCAGGTCCATTGCATACCAGCGGGTCTTTTTCAACATACTATTGCGATTCATCGTATAGGTATGCCAGGTAGTACAAATCTTCTTCCCGACTTTTACTTTTATGTTACACTCTTCCAGTATTTCACGTTCGGCAGTTTGTTTGTAATCTTCGTCACCATCTTTTTTACCTTTCGGCAAGTCCCATTTCTTCATCCGGTAGATCATAAGAAATCGATCTTTCTTTTTTATTAATCCTCCGGCTGCCCTCACAACCTTGAATTTTGTTTTCAGGAAGATCTTTACAGCCTCGTAATTATCAACGGTGATAAATAATGATAGAAGATGCGTTGGAACATTTGAATTAACAAGATCAAGCACCGTGTTAAGATGGTCTGTATTGGCCTGCCTGATCCAAACGTGGTTTATAAGCTTGGCTTTTGTAATAGGATCGGCCGTAGCATCGATTTCAGAATTGAAGTTGCCTTCCTCGGGCTTATCCCCAGGCTTCAAAAGCTGGATTGGTATATCGTTTATAAAGAGATTCATATTTGCATAACACTGCAAAAACACGAATATTTTTGATATGACCAACGGTATTTTCAGTCTTTTTAAATGTTGGTGTATGATCATTTCCTGATAAATTGCTGCTTCTATGAGTATTAAAATAATGGAAGTGACGGCTGGGCCGATTGCTTCCAAATTAATGGAAATCGGCGCTATTAAGCTCAATCACGAAAAGCCCTTCACATGGAGCAGCGGCTGGAAGTCTCCGATCTATTGTGATAATCGATTGAGTTTATCTTACCCTGATGTCCGTTCCTATATCAAGCGGTGCCTGGCGCAGGCCATCAGGGAAAATTTTCCAAAAGTGGAGGTGATCGCTGGAGTGGCAACAGCAGGGGTTCCTCAGGGAGCGTTGGTGGCAGAAGAACTCCAGTTGCCATTTGCCTATGTTCGGCCAAAGCCAAAAGATCACGGGATGGAAAATCGTATTGAAGGAAAAATTGAGAAAGGACAATCAGTTGTTTTGATTGAAGATCTGATTTCAACAGGCGGTAGTTCATTAAAAGCTGCTACTGTACTTCGCGATGCCGGCGCGTCAATCGCAGGCATAGTTGCAATCTTTACGTATGGATTTGAAGCAGCTGAAAAAGCATTCGAGAAAGATGATGTCAGCCTTGTTTGCCTCAGCGACTTCAATCATTTATTGCAAGAGGCTTTGAGAAAGAAATTTATCACTGAAGAACAACTCATTTACATAAAAGCATGGAGACTTGATCCCGCAAATTGGGGAACCATTAAGGGTTAACTGAAATATCAATCAGACAAGCAGTACAACAACGAATTACCGAATCATCGAATTAATAAATCAATTATGAAGACAATCAACGATATCAATTTTTCCGGCAAGCGGGCTATTATCAGAGTAGACTTCAACGTTCCATTGGATAAAAGTTTTAATGTAACAGATGATAATCGTATCCGTGCTACTATTCCTACACTGAACAAAATTCTGAAAGATGGAGGTAGTTGTGTATTGATGTCACACCTGGGCCGGCCAAAAGATGGTCCGCAAGATAAGTTTTCATTGAAGCATATAATTCCAACGTTAGAAAAGTTATTAGGACGTAACGTGCAGTTTGTCAATGATTGTATTGGAGAAGAGGCAAAGACTAAATCGGCGGCATTGAAAGCTGGTGAAGTTCTCTTATTGGAGAATCTTCGTTTCTACAAAGAAGAAGAAAAAGGTGATGTTACTTTCGCAGAAAAATTATCGAAGCTTGGAGATATTTATGTCAATGACGCGTTTGGGACGGCTCATCGTGCCCATGCTTCAACAACGATCATTGCTCAGTTCTTTAAAGAAAAATGCGCGGGATATGTGATGGCATCAGAAGTTGACAATGCGAAGAAAGTCATGGAGAAGGCTGAAAAACCTTTCACTGCAATTATGGGCGGAGCCAAGATCTCTGATAAGATATTGATCATTGAACAATTGCTGGATAAAGTAAATCACCTCGTCATTGGTGGTGGAATGTCCTACACATTCTTCAAAGCAATGGGAGGTAGTATTGGAAAATCGTTGGTTGAAGAAGATAGACTTGGTTTAGCAAAAGAGCTTATTCAAAAAGCAAAAGCCAGGGGCGTTGAACTTCATTTACCAATTGATTCAATCGCTGCTGATAAATTTGATGCTGATGCTGAAACACAAATTGTAATGAATACCTCCATTCCTGATGGTTGGATGGGACTTGATATAGGACCACAGGCACGCTCTGTGTTTTCTAATGTAATCGAGAACTCAAAGACCATTCTATGGAATGGACCGATGGGTGTATTTGAAATGAAAAAGTTTGAGGCAGGAACAAAAGCAGTTGCTGAAGCAGTGGTGCGTGCTACTGAAAAAGGTGCGTTTTCTCTTATTGGTGGTGGTGATTCAGCAGCCGCGGTTGCTCAATTTGGATTTGCTGATAAGGTAAGTTATGTATCAACAGGTGGAGGTGCGCTGCTTGAATACTTCGAAGGAAAAGTGTTGCCGGGAGTTAAGGCACTGGAATAAACGTAATCGTTAAAGAGGTCCACGGGAAGTAAGCAAAGTGAATCGCAAAGAGCATAGAGATTTATTAATTCATAGAGTATTACCTTCCTGTAGTCTCTCGACGAAAGCAGGCGAGAGCCATTAGATTTATTTTTGATAGGAATTCATGAACGATCCAGTCAGATTTTTTAGAATTGTAATCGTAATATTTGCTGTTGTCCTGTTATTGGGATTTGTGATTCTATTACTTCGATACAATCCCGCTATCTTCAATAAGTCAGAAGAAGTAGAAACCGCAAAGATTGGGGAAGTAAACTACTGGAAAGCACCCGATAGTAGTAAGCTTACCAAGGATGAGATTGGGAATCAAATTCGTTATGGACGCGATCTGATCACCAGAACATCATATTACCTGGGACCTCACGGAACCATTGCTCAGATCAGCAACGGAATGAATTGTCAGAATTGCCATCTTGATGCCGGCACAAAACCCTTCGGAAACAATTATGGATCGGTTGCTTCTTTATATCCAAAGTTCAGAGAGCGTTCAGGTTCAATAGAAACCATTCCAAAAAGAATTAATGATTGCCTTCAAAGAAGCTTGAATGGAAGTCCGCTTGATAGTCTTTCAACTGAAATGAAAGCGATCGTTTCCTATATCACATGGTTAGGCAAAGATGTTCCAAAAGGTGAGAAAGCGAGAGGATCTGGTTTTGCAGATATCAAGTGGCTTGATCGTCCGGCAGATTCGCTTGCGGGAAGAAGTCTTTATCTTCAAAAGTGTCTGATCTGTCACGGACTCAATGGAGAAGGACAAAAAATATCATCGGACGGAAATTATGTTTATCCACCGTTGTGGGGAGATCATAGTTTTAATACAGGCGCTGGATTATTCCGCATCTCTAATTTTAGTAAATACATTCGCACCAACATGCCATTGGGCTCCACGTATAAAAATCCTGTGTTAACAGAAGAAGAAGCATGGGATATTGCTGCGTATGTGTTGAGCCTGCCACGACCAGATAAAAAATTCAAAAAGGATTGGCCTAAAATAGAAACGAAACCCGTGGACCACCCCTTTGGTCCATATGCAGATAAGTTTAGTGAAAGAGAGCATAAGTATGGTCCTTTTAAGGAGATGCTTGAGAAAATAGGTAAGTAAGAGCAGCCGTCTTTACATCTTATGTTTAAAGTTTTGTATTATTTAATGTAGAATATCCAGTCTTAAATATAAAGTTTAAATATTAATTCTGACTATGTTGATCATTACAAGTATATTTGATGCTGCTCACTTGAATCAAACAATTATTAAAATATGAAGTATCTCATCTTCCTTTTTATTATCATATCCTTCTCATCTCAGGCCCAGGTTATCGACAACAAAGTTCATAAACTAGTGATGCAATTCAGCGTTGGAGATTCTACCGAACAAGCTTCTGTCGTGGCGCAAGCGGCCAACATTCGAGCATCGTGGCCGAAGGCGCAAATCGAAATTGTTTGCCATAGCTCCGGTCTGGATCTTATCATTGGTAACAAAACTAAAGTTGCAAAACAGGTTGCAGATCTGTCATCACAAGGAGTAATTTTTGCGGCGTGTAGTAACACAATGAAAAGAAGGAATCTAAAGAAAGAAGATCTCTTATCGGCTGCAGTGGTGGTTCCTTCTGCGATGGTCGAATTGGTAACGAAGCAGGAAGAGGGATGGGCGTATATTAAGGGAGCGCATTAAGCTAAAAGTGTAAAGTTTTTTTTGTATCAAGCTTTACGCTTTCCTCAGCACCCAGTATTCATCATACTTGATCTTCCCCTGATCCACCATTTCCCTCACTACTTCGATAAACAAGTGACGGTCACGTGGACCAATAGTTGTCTCAAGTTCATCAACGGACATTGGCTTCATTGCAACCAATTCAAGAACACGAGCTTCATAATCCTTAAACGATGTGTGATTATCTTTCTTTTTCTTTTCAAGGCACACATCACACATACCACATTCATCATAAGAGATTTCATCAAAGTATTCAAGCACAACCTGCATTCTGCAACGAACCACTTGCTGCGCGAAATGGATCATCGCTTCCATTTTCTTAACAGCAAGATCTCGTCGTTCATTTAGACGGACGTAATTCAAGGGCAAACGATCTGCATCCTGACGGGCAAGAACAAATGTAATTTGAGGTTTATCAGAAGCAGGCTCATATAACAACACTTCCATTTTTGACAACTGGTCCAGCAATACCTGTATGTTTCCAGCCGTAACTTTCAAGGCTTTACCAATGGTTACTTCCGATATCTGAAGAAAATCAGAAAATAATTCAGCGCCATATAAACGGAGTATAGCCTTTATTAAAGGATCATATTTTGCATTTGCTACCTGAAACTCATATAAATTGGTCTTATCTTTATCGAGATGAATTTTAGAAGGACGATAAAAGCTTTCACTTAATTGAATAAGTCCTTCTTCTTCAAGCTTCTTTAATGCCGCAAATGCTGAAGATGTTTTAAAACTAAACTTTGTACAAAACGCCTCCAGATCAAAATCATAGCTTTCACCTTCACTGCTTCCCACTGCGAGTTGTAAATAATTGGCAATTCCCTGATAGATTTTCTTTAAATAATCAACAGAAGGGTGCGACTGCTGAACTTTATTTCGTAAACCGATCACATCGACTTCATGAAAAACCAGTGCTGCATAGGAACGCCTTCCATCACGTCCTGCCCTGCCAGCTTCCTGATAATATGATTCGAGATTTTCAGGAAGATCCATGTGAATGACAACACGAACGTCCGGTTTATCAATTCCCATTCCAAATGCATTGGTCGAAACCATTACACGCGTTTTATTTCCAATCCATTCCTCTTGTCGTGCCATACGATCATGGTGGGTAAGACCTGCATGATAAAATGTTGTTTTGATCTGTTGCCGTTCAAGCCAACGACTCAGATCAACAGTTGCTTTTCGTGACCGCACATAAACGATCGCTGTACCCGGAACATTTTTCAAAATCTCTAATAGCTTCTTCTCTTTCGTCTCGGTATTCCTTACCACAAACGAAATATTTTCGCGTGCAAAGCTTTTCTTAAAGATCAATGGATCGCGAAGTCCGGCTTTAACAATAATATCGTCTTGAACAATTTTTGTTGCTGTGGCTGTAAGCGCCAGGTAACGAACATCAGGTTTGAGCTCACGAAGTTTTCCGATCTCAAGATATGGCGGACGAAAATCGTAGCCCCATTGGGAAATACAGTGGGCTTCATCGATCGCAATAAGAGCGACACTCATTTTCTTAAAACGCTCTATAAAAATCTCTGTCTTGAGTCGCTCCGGTGACACGTAAAGAAACTTAACTTTACCATAAACACAGTTATCAAGAGCAATGTCAATTTCATTGCGGCTCATTCCGCTAAAAATGGATATTGCATTTATTCCGCGTGACTTCAATTGCTGAACCTGGTCCTGCATCAAGGCAATTAGCGGACTAACAACTATTGTAATCCCTTCAAGAATTATTCCAGGAATCTGAAAGCAAATTGATTTGCCTCCGCCGGTGGGAAGCAATGCAAGCACATCCCTACCTTCTATAATAGCACGAATGATCTCGCGCTGTGGAATCCTGAACTGATCGTGACCCCAGTATTGTTTTAGAATGGATTCAGGCGACTGCAAGAGATTAATTGAAAATGGTGAACAATGAAACTACCATTTCAGGGGTTGCTTATTAAGAAATGCTTCAATTCCTTTTTTACAATCTTCTGTATTACGCGCATGCGCATTTTGTTCTGCGGCGAAGTTCAACGCATCCTCAAGTCGCATGTGCTGGACTTCCGATATCATTCTTTTTGTTAAAGCAATCGATTGATCTGAGGTGGTCGTTATTAATTGAGTCGCAAAATCCAAAACAGTTTTTTCAAGATCTTCCTTGCTTACTATTTTATTCACGATTCCCATTGACTTCGCTTCTTCAGCTGAAAAAAGATTGCCTGTTAGAAGGAACTCTTTTGCTTTTGTTTCACCTACCTTTCGCAATAAAAAGATCATTACAATTGCGGGTATAAATCCAATTTTCACTTCTGTATAACCAAATTTTGCTTCAGGAACGGAGTAGACAAAATCGCAAACCGTGGCCAATCCGCAGCCGCCGGCAAGCGCCGAACCTTGAACTTGCGCTATCACTACTTTTTTTAATGTATAGATCTGAAGCAGTAACTCTTTTAGATTTTTTGAATCAGCCAGGTTCTCATCGTAAGAGAATTTTTGGAGATCCTTTAAGTAAGCGAGGTCCGCTCCGGCGCAAAATGATTCTCCATTAGCTCTTAATACAATAACTTTAATTCTATTGTCAAATCCCGCTTCCGCGAAAGCGAGGTTTAATTTAGTAATGAGTTCGGGACTTAACGCATTCCGTTTTTCAGGACGATTAAGAGTGATGTATCCGATGCGGTCTATGGTGGAAGTTTCGACTAATGCCATAGCGTTAAAGATACGGAAATGGATTTTAGATTAATCAAGCTCACCAATACATTGATTTTCTATGTGCCCTCCTATGTGGTTATTTTTCTGCGGCGAAGTAAATTATCAGAATTTAATATGTTTTTTAAACACATAGGGTCCGCACAGGACACTAACGCTTATTCTACAACTCAACTACCAGGGCTCCGTATTTCAACACCGAGAAAACTATTTTTCCAACATCAGCCGCCTCCTTCTCCAATTGCGTCGCATAATAAAAAGAATTACTTCCATCAATAATCAGCTTTCCAAAATTAATTCTGTTCTTTATTCTCTTTAAAGATTTAATAGCATTATTACTTACTATCAGATAATCTACTTTAATATCTTTCGGTATTTTAAACTCAGGCGAATTAATCCACAAAAATATCTTTCCATTTCTTTGATAAAACTGTAACCCCTTTAAAGAATCAGAAAGACTATTAATTGATTGAATCTCGCTTATTCCATTGACAAGTCTGTTTGACAACAAGTGAAACTTGATATTCTTGGTATCATTCAAAAATGAAGAATCGGAAACAAACAGAGAATGACCGCTCTCGCTCCATTCCATCGCTGGATGACCCCGAATTCTGTAGACAGTCCACAACGATTTACTCACACCATTACTCAAATGCTCCCACGAAACGAGTGAGAACAAAATAGTAACAAACGTCATCATTATTATCATTTGAAATTTTCTGAATTGAATTAGCAGTAACATAATACTAATTGCAGCAAAAAGTAAGTAACATTGAAACGCAGAAATGTAAACATTACTGATCAGACAATATGGAAGTTTTTCCACCAGAAAGATTCCTTCATTAAGAATTCTGACAAACCACTCCAAACCAATACCTACCCACGATGCAATAAAAGTAAATGGGCTTATCAACAATAAAAGAATTCCACCGACCAAGACAACGAACGATCCGGGGATGATAAACAGATTTGCAACAAGAAAATAAACCGGGAACTGATGGAAATAAAAAAATCCCAAAGCAGACGTGGCGATCTGAGCCGCAATGGAAACACAACTTAATTCCCATGCCCAATCCATAAACCATGACTTCGGTTCCCAGAGATTATATATAGGTCTTTGCAGGTAAACTATTCCGAGAACTGCAAGATATGACAGTTGAAACCCAACTGACATTATCAGGTATGGATCATAGAGTAAAAGACAAAATACAGAAGCAGCCAGGGTATTATAGAAATTTGTGCTCCTTCCCACAGGTTTTGCAATAGCAACAAATGAAAACATCGTGACAGCGCGAAGCACTGATGGCGACAAACCGGTTATAAAAGCATAGCCCCATAATAGTACAAGACTCAATATCGCTACAAGCCATTGCGCACTTGCACTTTTTCCTAGTGGCTTAAACAAGAGTAAAAGAATCCCATAGATTATACTTACATGAAGTCCCGAAACAGCAAGTACATGCATTGCCCCGCTCGCAGCATAAGCACTTAATAGATCAGTATCCAGGCCATCCACCACTCCAAGTACCAGGGCAATAACGAGCGCTTGTTCCCTGATAGGAGTAATATGATTCTTAATTGCCTTTACAGACCAATTGCGAGCACGGTGTGCGTAAAATAAAAATCCTTTGTCGTAAGAGTTCTCAACCAATTTCCACTCTCCACCACGCACGTAGTGTTGATGGAAAATATTTTTAAATCGTAAATATTTTTTAAAATCAAACTCATAGGGATTGTATGCTGATTCAAGTTCTACTGGGGATCCTTTTATTATTAGAATATCTCCATAATCAAGATCAATAATCGGTTCTTGCTTAGGCCAATACAAATTGACTTTCCCAGAAGCGTTCTGCCAGCCGTTCATGGTCTTAACGCTCAGAATTACTCCGCTTCTTTTGAATGATTTTTGTTTTTCTTCAGCGGGTGTGACAAGTTTCAATTTATAAGCAATGATTTCTTGTTTGACCTGAAGAATATGATCTTCATTTTTCTCTTCATTTCTCAAAAGAACAGCGAGATAACCAGAAATAAATAGTGTAGTTAATCCAACAAATCCGGAAGTAATTTTTATAGATGTTGATCTCTTCAAGACAATCCATAGGATCAAGTAAATAGTCAGGAAAACCAGCAAGAGTACAGTGGTTAATTGCCATGTTGACAACGTTGGTTGATAAATGCATAGTACCACACCAGCTGAAAAAACAACCGCAATACGCACCATAGCGAATGGAATCCACTGCATGACTGAAGTTACACAGGAAAGTTGAAAGTTGAAATTGGAATCCTGACCGGTGAATGTCTCAACTATCAAATCAGCTCGTCAATTAAGTTGCCTTTAAAATAAAAAACCTGATGATAAGAGTTCGATCTTACCATCAGGTACTCAATTTTCAATTACATCTCAACTCTTCTGCTCCGTACCAGTGGTATAGGCAAGGATAATATCTTTTACAAGTCTGTGTCTCAC
>Ga0123336_10001550_pt1 | contig 21083 bp, 19 predicted proteins | sample SSSSmetaG_FD_96466 | JGI IMG/M metagenome (GOLD analysis project Ga0123336, IMG submission 96466) | Glacier valley bacterial and archeal communities from Borup Fiord, Nunavut, Canada, to study Microbial Dark Matter (Phase II) - ​SSSS metaG | ecosystem: Environmental > Aquatic > Freshwater > Ice... | reverse complement strand
TGCTGGGCATCGCCGGCATCCGCAGCGGCCTGGTGCCGGTGTTCAGTCTGGCAGCGCTGGTCCGCGGTGCACCAGAAAACGAGGGTCGCTGGTTGATCCTCGTCGGTGGTGACGAATCGGTCGGGCTCTCGTTCGGCGCGTTCTCCGGCTATCTGCGCGTCCCGTGTCTCGATCTGGTTCGCGGCAGCGACGGACAAGAGCTCATGCGGCACGCGGGCTCCAGTCACACCGTCATCCAGATTTCATCTTTGCTCGACACCATCAACGCAGCGACACCATCCGGGTGAGCCATGTGGACCTTCGGTAAAAAGATCGCAGCAGGATTCTTCATTTCGTTTGTCCTGTTGGCCGGCATCGGTGGTGTGGCCTATCGCAGCATCAGCTCCTTGACCGCGACCAGCTATCTCGTCGACCACACCCATATCGTCCTCGAGCACATCTCGACCGTGCTGAGCCTGGCCAAGGATGCGGAGACCGGACAGCGCGGCTTTGTCATCACCGGCGACGAGGCCTTCCTCGAGCCGCACAACGCGGCGCTGTTGTCCATCGACCGCACGATGCGCGAGCTGCGCGAGCTGACCGTAGACAATCCCTCCCAGCAGCGACGGTTGGTCGAGGTCGACCGCCTCATGGAGGCCAAGATCACCGAGCTCAGGCGCACCATCCTCCTCCGCCGCACCGAGGGCTTCGAGGCCACGCAAAAAGTCGTTCAGGCCGGCACCGGCAAGCGCTTCATGGACGAGATGCGGGTCGTCTTGGCCCAGATGGACGCCGAGGAACGCGACCTCCTGAAGGCCCGCGCCAGCGACGTGGAGACCGCGTCTTCGAGCGCCAAGGCGACCATCATCTTCGGCACGCTGTTCTGTTTGGTCCTGGTCAGCGGCGTCGGCTTTTCCATCACCCGGTCTCTGAGCAGGCAGATCGGCTCGGCCGTGCAACATGTCCAGAGCTCGTCGGTGGAGCTGCAAACGGCCGCCAACCAGCAGGCGTCGGGATCGAAGGAATCCTCGACGGCGATGAACGAGATCTCGACGACGATCAGTGAGCTGTTGGCCACCTCGCGGCAGATCGCCGAGAGCGCGCGTCGGGTGGCCCATGTCGCCGAGGAGACCTCGTCCGCGGCGCGCTCCGGCGATCAGACGGTCCAAAAGACGCAGGACTCGCTCGGCGGCATCAAGCGCCAGGTGGACCTCATCGTCACCCACATGCTCGATCTGGGGAAGAAGTCGCAGCAGATCGGCGGCGTCCTCGAGATCATCAACGAGCTGGCCGAGCAGACCAACATCCTCGCCATCAACGCCACCATCGAGGCGGCCGGCGCCGGTGAGTCAGGACGGCGTTTTGCCGTCGTCGCCGACGAGATCCGCAAGCTGGCGGATCGTGTCGGCGGATCGACCAAAGAGATTCGCACACTCATCGAAGAGATCCGCGCGGCGGTCAACACCACGGTCATGGCCACCGAAGGCGGCACCAAAGCGGTCGATCTTGGCGCACGCCAGTTTGCCGACGTCACGGTCGCGCTCAAGCACATCAATGGGCTGGTCTCGACGACCACCGAGGCTGCGCGCGAGATCGAGCTGAGCACCAAGCAACAATCGACGGCCGTCGAGCAGGTCAATGTCGCCATCTCCAACGTGGCCAAAGCGACCAAGGAAACCGAGGCCAGCGCCAGTCAGACCTTGCAGACCGCGACGCAGCTGACCGGCCTTTCCCGCGAGCTGAGTCGCCTGGTCCAGCCGGGCAACAACGCCTGAGACATGCCCAAAGACCCGTACAAATATTTCCGCATCGAGGCGCGCGAGCTGGTGGAGTCGCTGTCCACCGACGTGATGTCGATCGAACGGGAGGGTGCGACCAAAGATGTCGTGACGCGCGCCTTGCGCCACATGCATACGCTGAAAGGCGCCTCGCGGGTGGTGAAGGAAGTGTCGATTGCCGACGCTGCGCACGCGATGGAGGAGCTGTTGGCGCCCTTCCGCGACGCCAAGCCTCCTGCGGGGCGGTTGCAGTCGCTGAGCAACGAGCTGTTGGCCTTGATCGACGCGGTGACCACGCGCCTCGCGACACTCGAGCCGGGTGCCATCGCAACAGAAACGACACACACCCAAGTGGCCAAGACACCCACGCCGGCGCCCGAGCAGTTCGACACCGTTCGCGTCGAGCTCGACGAGATGGACCGACTGCTCGGCGGCGTGTCCGAAGCCGCCGTGCAACTGGCGTCGCTGCGGCACGAGTCGGCGACCGTCGATCGAGCGCGCCAGATCTCCAGCGCGCTCGGCGTCGAGCTCAGCACCCTCGACAGCAGCCGCACCCATCTGCGCCTGCGCGCGCTCGCCGAAGAGCTGCGCACCTGCCTCGATCACCATGAGCGACGACTCGCCAACGGTGTGGGTCGGGTGGCGGTCGAGCTGACCCAGGTGCGTGACGCGGCCAACCGGCTGCGGCTGTTGCCGGCATCGACCATTTTTCCGTCACTGGAGCGCGCGGTGCGTGATGCGGCCCAGCTGCTCGGCAAGCAAGTGGAGCTGGTGACCCAAGGCGGCGATGGGCGGCTCGATGGCCATGTGCTGAGCGCGCTCAGCACGGCCCTTCTTCATCTGGTGCGCAACGCCGTCGCCCACGGCATCGAGCCGCCAGCCCAGCGCGTGGCGGCCGATAAGCCGAAGCTCGGTCGGATCACTCTGACCGTCGAGCGACGTGGCCAGCGCGTGGCCTTCATCTGTCGCGATGATGGGGCCGGCATCGATGTCGCCGCGCTTCGCGCCGTGGCGATTGCGCGGGGCCTGGCGAAAGCCTCCGACGGCCCGCTCGATCTGGCCGCGCTGACGCCACTCATCTTGAATGGTGGCGTCTCGACCACGCGCGCCGCCAACGCGCTGTCAGGCCGCGGCGTTGGCCTCGACGTCGTGCGGGACACCGCCGCCAGTCTCAAAGGCGAGGTGCACATCGGCAGCGAGCCCGGTCGCGGCGTCACCGTCGAGATCTCGGTGCCGATCTCCCTGTCGGCGCTGCGCATCCTCGAGGTCGACGCTGCGGGCACGGTGGCCTCCCTGCCGCTCGACTCGGTGGTGGCCACCTTGCGCCTCAGCGATCACGAGATTGCGCGCACGGCCGATCGCGAGTCGATCGCCTATGAGGGCAAGCTCATTCCGTTCCTGCCGTTGGAGCGCGTGCTCGGACTGAAAGGATCGCGGCGTGTGCAGGCCTGGTCCGCGGTGGTGATTGAGGGGCAGAGGGGCCTGGCGGCGCTGGGGGTCGATCGGCTGCTGCGCACGACCGAGGTGGTGGTCCGGCGGCTGCCGTCGCAGGCGACCGCAGTGGCGGTCATCGCTGGCGCCTCGCTCGATGCCGAGGGCAACCCACAGTTGGTCCTCGATCCCGAGTGCGTGGTCGACGCTGCCCAAAACGCCTCCAGCCCGATCGACGCGCCGGTGGTCCCGCGGCTGCCGGTGCTCATCATCGACGATTCGCTGACCACGCGCATGCTGGAGCAGACCATCCTCGAATCGGCCGGCTACACCGTCGAGACGGCCACTTCGGCGGAAGAGGGATTCGACAAGGCCCTGGCCAGCCCACACTGCCTCTTTCTCGTCGACGTGGAGATGCCGGGGATGGACGGTTTCGAATTCGTTACCCGCACCCAGGCCGATCTGCGCCTGCGTCAAGTGCCGGCTATTTTGGTCACCTCGCGCAACGCCGATGAAGATCGCCGTCGCGGGTTGGCCGTCGGCGCCAAGGCCTACATCGTCAAAGGCGAATTCGATCAGGGCAAGTTGCTGGAAACGATTCGCCGCCTGGTGGGCTCATGACTCCAAGATTACGTGTGTTGGTCGTCGAGGATTCGCTGACCATCCGGAAGTTCCTGGTCGAGGTATTGAGCGCCGAGCTCGACGTGGTCGGCGAGGCTGCCGACGGCCGACAGGCCATCGAGCTGTGCCGCGCGCTCAAGCCCGACGTCATCACGCTGGACATGATCTTGCCCGTGATGAGTGGCCTGGCGGTCACCGAGTACATCATGGCGTTCTGCCCGACGCCGATCTTGATCGTCTCGGCGTCGACCAACCGCGGTGAGCTGTACCAGACCTACCAGGCGCTGGCCGCCGGCGCGCTCGACGTGCTGGAGAAGCCGCGCGGCGACTTCGAGGACGAGGCCTGGAAACGCAACTTGGTTGCATCTGTGCGCATGGTGTCGCGCATCAAGGTCATCACCCATCTGCGCGGCAAGCTCGAGCAGCACACGCGCATGCCAGCCCATGCACCGGCAGTGACGGGTCGTCGACGGCTCATCGCCATTGGGGCGTCGACGGGCGGTCCAGGTGCGGTGCTGGATATCTTTCGAGAGCTGCCAGCGTCGTTCCCGATTCCGATCTTGCTGGTCATGCACATCAGCCAGCCGTTCGCGACTGCCTTTGCCGAATGGCTCGACGCCAACTCGGGGCAACGGGTGCGCTATGCCAAGGACGGCGAGCGCGTCCCGATACTCGGCGATAGCGGCGTCTGGATGGCCCCGCCCGACTACCATCTACTGGTCCGGCAAGGGCGCCTGCACCTCACGCGAGATCCCGAACGGCACTCGTGTCGCCCGTCGGTGGATGTGCTGTTCGAATCGGTGGCTCGGGAGGTCGGGCGCGACAGCATGGGCGTGCTTCTGACCGGGATGGGCAAAGACGGCGCGCTGGGTCTGCTCAGCATGCGGCAGGCGGGCGCAGCCACCATCGGGCAGGACGAAGAGAGCTCGGTGGTCTTCGGCATGCCCAAGGAGGCCATCGCGGTCGGCGCCGTCGAGCGCATCCTGCCGCTCGGCGACATCGCGCGCGCCATCGCCGCCGAGGTCAAGCCGTGAACCGCGTCCTCATCGTCGACGACAGCCTCACGGTCCGCATGGATCTGGGTGAGGTGTTCGAGCTCGGCGGCTTTGCCTGCACGCTGTGTCCCAACATCGCCGAAGCGCGACTGGCGCTCGACAAGGAGACGTTCTCGCTGCTCATCACCGACGTGCTGTTGCCCGACGGCAACGGCGTCGACTTCCTGAAAGAGGTGAAGTCGCGTTGGCCCGCGCTGCCGGTCATGTTGCTGTCGTCGGAGGCCGAGGTACGCGATCGCGTTCGCGGCCTGCAGACCGGCGCCGACGAATATGTCGGCAAGCCCTACGATCAGACCTACATGGTCTCGCGGGCGCGCGAGCTCATCCGCAAACCGAGCGAGGGCCGCTCGGCCAGCATCCTCGTCATCGACGACAGCCTCACTTTTCGCGAGGAGCTGAAGTCGGCGCTGCACCTCGCCGGCTACACGGTCATCGTCTGTGTCAACGGCGAGGATGGCCTGCGTGCCGCGGTCGACTCCCGCCCCGCCGCGGTCATCGTCGACAAGACCTTGCCCGGCATCGACGGCGCGACCGTGATCCGCCGCATCCGCGCCGATGGCCTGCTCCGCCATACGCCGTGCATCCTCATCACCGCCAGCGATCAACACCGCGCCGAGCTCGACGCACTCGACGCCGGCGCCGACGCGTACGTCCGCAAGGAAGACAACACCGACGTGATCTTGGCCCGCCTCAGCGCTGCCCTGCGCTCGGCCGGCTCGTCGCAAAGTGCGGTCTCGTCGAGCTTGCTTGGGCCCAAGAAGATCTTGGCCGTCGACGATAGCCTGACCTATCTGCACGAGGTGGCGGCCGAGCTGCGCTCGGAGGGCTACGACGTGGTGCTGGCCCGCTCCGGTGAAGAAGCGCTCGAGCTCTTGGCGGTGCAGTCCGTCGACTGCATCCTCCTCGATCTGGTCATGCCAGGCCTATCGGGGCAGGAGACCTGTCGGCACATCAAGGCTTCGCCGGCCTGGCGTGACATCCCGCTCATCATGCACACCGCGCTCGACGAGCGGGCGGCGATGATCGAGGGCATCAACGCCGGCGCTGACGACTACATCACCAAATCGGGCGAGTTCGAGGTCCTGCGCGCCCGCCTTCGCGCCAAGCTCCGTCGCAAACAGTTCGAGGACGAAAACCGCAACATTCGAGAGCAATTGTTGCAGAAAGAGCTAGAAGCCTCGGAGATCCGCGCGGCGCGCGAGCTGGCCGAGACCCGAGAGCGCCTCTTGGCCCAGGTCGAGAAAAAGAACCAGGACCTCATCGAGGCGCAGACCCAGCTCGAGGAAAAGAACCTCCGCTTGCAAGAGGCCTATCGTCTGAAGAGCGAGTTCCTGTCCAACATGTCGCACGAGCTGCGCACGCCGCTCAACTCGATCATCGGCTTTTCGGAGATCCTCATCGACGGCAAGTTCGGCGCGCTCAACGAGCGCCAGAACCGCTTCCTCAACAACGTCGACCAGAGCGGCCGGCATCTGCTCGGCCTCATCAACGATCTGCTCGACCAATCCAAGATCGAAGCCGGCCGGCTGCAAGTGATGCGGCAGCCAAGCTCCATGCATTCGCTGGTGTCGGAGGCCATCGCCACCCTGCAACCGCTGGCCGACGGAAAAAGTCTGGCGATGGGCATGGAGTCCACTGGCGAGTCGCTGCCTCTGGTCTCGGCGGACGTGGTCCGTTGCAAGCAGGTCCTCTACAATCTGCTCTCCAACGCCATCAAGTTCACCCCGCCCGGCGGGCGCGTCAGCGTGCGCATGGCCCTCACCAGCGACGGCAAACGGGTCAGCACCGCGGTCAGCGACACCGGTCCCGGCATTGCCGAGGACGACCTCGGCCGCCTGTTCACGCCGTTCACCCAGCTCGAGCGCACCCGCGATCTCCGCGCCAGCGGCACCGGCCTCGGTCTGGCGCTGTCCAAGCAGCTCATGGGCCTGATGGACGGAGATATCAACGTCATGAGCGTCGTCGGCCGAGGTGCCACCTTCACCATCAGCTTGCCCGTCCACTCCGAGGTGGCGCGCCCGGTGGCGGTGATCACCCCCAAGGCGGAGCGCAACAGCCCGCTGGCGCTCATCGTCGACGACGAAACGTCGGCGCAAGAGCTGCTCGACCTCACCCTGCGCGAAGGCGGCTATCGGACGATCTACGCATCGACGGCCCAGGAAGCACTCGATCTGGCCCGCTCCAAGCAGCCCCAGGTCATCACCCTCGACGTGTTCATGCCCGGCATCGGCGGCTGGGATCTTCTCCGCATCCTGCGCAGTGATCCGGAAACCTCGGCCATCCCGGTCATCATGGTCACCATCTCCAGCGACCGCAGCAAGGCTTTTAGCCTCGGCGCCGTCGAGCATCTGATGAAACCCATCGGCGGCAAGGCGCTGCTCGACGCGCTGGCGCGCCACACCTTCATCACCAAGGTCACTGATCGGCCGGTCAAGATCTTGGTCGTCGACGACGATCCCAAGCAGATCGATCTGATCCGGGCGTCGCTGGAGCCGGTCGGTTTCATCGTGGCTTCGGCAAAGACGGGCCGTGACGGCGTGACGGCCGCGCTGAACGACTTGCCCGATCTGGTCCTTCTCGATCTCATCCTGCCGGATATCTCCGGCGTCGAAGTGGTGGAGCTCCTGCGCAAGAACGAAGCCACCCAGACGCTGCCCATCTTGCTCGTCACCGGGCATGAGCTGGAAGCCATCGATCTGGCCCGCCTCAATATCGACGTGCAGGCGATACTCAACAAAGGCTCGCAATCTCCGGCGATGTTGCTGGGCGAAATCAATCGCGCCCTGAGCTTGGTCACATGAGGCATTTGCACATCTGGCTTCTCGAAGACGACCCACTCAATGCCGAGCTGGTGTGCGAGCTACTGTCCGCGGCCGGCCACGAGGTCCGGCATGCCGGCAATGCCGCCGGTTTTCGCGCGCTGGCCTTGGAGACCCCACCGCCAGATCTGGCGCTGATGGATATCCTCATTCCCGACGGGGACGGTGCGGCGTTGCTCGAAGAGCTGCGTCGCGGCGGACATCTCGACGCGATCCCGGTGCTGGCGCTGACCGCCAAGGCCGAGCCGCATGAAGCCGCCCGCTTTCGCCAGGCCGGCTTCATCAACGTCCTCATCAAGCCGATCGACACGCGCTCGTTCGTGTCCGCGATCGAAATCGCTGCAACGAAGGGAGACTGATATGCCGCGCATCCTCATTGTCGACGACGATTCCATCAACCGCGAGCTCTTGCACGCCTATCTCGAGGGTGAAGGCCACGAGCTCCTCGACGCGGCATCTGGCGAGGAGGCCTTGCAGATTGCGCTGGCCCAGCCGCCGGACATGGTGCTGCTCGACGTGATGATGCCCGGCATCGACGGCTTCGAGACCGCCGCGCGTCTCAAGCAACGCGCTGGCAGCGAGTTCCTGCCGATCATTCTTTTGACGTCGCTGGGCGATCAGGCGTCGCGCGTGCTCGGCCTCAAGACCGGCGCCGACGAATATCTGACCAAACCCGTCGACCGCCTGGAGCTGCATCTGCGCATGAGCAATCTGTTGGCGCTCAGGGCCAAAGATCAGGCGCTGGCCGCCAAGAACTGGGAGCTGAGTCAGCTCAGCAAGTTCAAAGACGAGCTGACCGGGATGGTGGTCCACGATCTGAAGAGTCCGATGTCGGTCATCTTGGCCAACTTGGAGCATCTCGAAGAGGTCCTGCAAGACGCGCCAGCGACGGACCGCGAGGCGCTGCAAGACAGCCGGCACGCGGCGCAGCGCATGCTGAGGCTGGTCGGCAATTTGCTCGACATCTCGCGTTTGGAAGAACGGCAGTTCGATCTGCGACCGTTTCCGACGGAGATTGGGCATCTGCTGCAGGCACTGGCCGAGGAGCGACGCCTCGTGGCCGTGTCCAACCGGGTGCAGATCGATGTCGGGGCGCTGATCGATTGCATCGTCAACGTCGACGCCGATCTCTTGTCGCGCACCGTCGACAATGTGTTCGACAATGCCATCCGGCACACCCCGCCTGGCGGACATGTGCAGGTGGCCATGCAGAACGCGCCCAGTTGCATCCAGGTGCGCATCGGCAACACGGGTCCGGCCGTGCCGCTCGAGTACCGGTCGCGCATTTTCGAGAAATTTTGGCGCGTGGATGCCACCGACAAACGGCAGAATCAGGGGCTCGGCCTTTATTTCTGTCGTCTGGCGTCCGAAGCGCTCGGCGGCCGCATCTGGGTCGAGGAAACCGCGGCGCTGCCGACGGTGTTCGTCATCGAGCTGCCGACCGGACAATGACTGGAGGTCTCATGCGACGGATGGTGCTGTTGTTGTTGTTGGCGGCTGGTTGTGCACATCAAGCGATGCCCAAGCAGGCTTCGTTGTACGAACGTCTTGGCGGCCGCGAGGCGATCTCTGCGGTCGTCGACAAATTCGTCGCGCGCACCGCCAAAGATCCGCGCATCAGCGCCCGTTTCGCCAACGTCGACGCGCCGCATCTGCGCGCGGCCATGGTCGATCACATCGGCGAAGCCACCGGTGGCCCATTCAAATATTCGGGCAAAGACATGCGCGCCGCGCATCTCGGGATGAACATCACGGCCGAGGAATTCGCCGCCTTCATGGAAGATCTGAAGAGCGTCCTCGACGAGCTGAAGGTGCCGGCCCGCGAAACGCAGGAAGTGTTGGCCTTCTTCAATAGCCTGAAGGGCGACACCGTCGGGCGTTAGTCGCGCTACTTGGTAGCCCGCGGCTCCAGCGTGATGGTCGGCGCCTCGACCGTGTCGGCGTGTGGCGGCATCGGGAACTGGGCCGCGTTGAGCGCCTGGTCGATCGAATAACAGGTAGCGCCCGCATCGAGGGCGCGCAGTTGTTGATCGACGACCGCCTGGAGCTTGCGCTCATTGAGGTAGACCTTGCGCAGGGCTGGCGGCATTTTGTCGACGAACTTGGGGATGGCGCAAGTCCGGGAGTAACTCGTCAGAAAGCGCGACAGATTGTCCATGGCGACGCGATCGTGGCTCCGGTAGTAGCTGAAGTAGACGATCATCGACACCGACATCACCACCACGCCCACCGCGATGATCAGGTTGCGAACGGGATGGCGCGGCGGTCCGACGACGGCATCGGCTTGCGATTTGGTTTCTGGCTCTACGGTCTTCTTTTCTGGATCTAGGTCGTTCATGTGGGGCTGACACTGCATCTGTCGTGCCGTCGGACGCCCGGTAAACCCCAGGTATTGCGGCGGTTTGGTAGGCCATCGCCGTCGCTAAAATGTCGAGTGAGACATTTTGTCCGGCGGCGAGCGTCTTGCTGGTGCTGCAGACGATCTATGCGTGGATGTCGCCGACCGGGGTCAAGCGCTCCAGCGCCGGCCCTTCCGACGAGAAATAGGTCCAATTGTCGATGTTGTTCTGCCGGCCGAGCCGGACGAGCTGCATCTTGATGATGGCGTTGTCGCCAAACACCACCGCCGCCTCCCCGAGGCCCATCAGCTTCAGCGACACCATGATGGTCCGGAAGCTGAGCTGACCGTCCGCGTCGGGCGGGCGCAGGTCGGCCACGTCCATCAAGAGGCGGAACGGGCGCACCACCGGGCGTGATTCGTCGACGACGGCGCGGGCAAAGTAGACCGCCGTGGCCGTGTCCCAGGCACCCCAGGCGCGGACGCAGACGCAGCGCGACTCGCCCCGATACCCGATCGAAAACCCAGCAGCTTCACTACCGAAACGCATGCTCTGAGCGATCCTCCTGTTCTTGAATCGGCTGGCACGCCCCTTCCTTGAGGCCCAATCCTGTAAGCTGAAGCGTGGCCAACTCCGCAGCACCGTTGTGTTTGTTGGTGATTTTGTCTGCCTGCCAGACTGCCCCACCTGCCCCGCCCGATCTGGCCCTGCCGCCCTTTGGGCTCGATCCGCTCGTCGACGCGCGGATCGGCAGCATGTCGGGCATGGCCAACTTTCAGTCGGTCGTGAGCGATGTTGATCTGGGCGACGGTCCGTTTGCATCGGTGAAGCTGACGCTCGACCTCAAGAGCACCTGTTTTCCGTTCGACGGCTGGAAGACCAACAAGCCGCCGGCGGGCCAAAACTGGCCGGCTGACTGTGACGCCTTCGACCGCAACCTCGACGTCACCGTCGACGATCCGCTGGCGCCGGGTGACCCTCCGGCCTTCGACGTCATCCATGCCATCACGCCTTTTGGGGGACCGGAGCATCTGGCGGTTGATCTCACCGATCTGGCCAACGCCCACCCCGGCAAGCATCGGATCAAGGTCACCATCCCGACGTATTCCGACGGCGCGGGCAAGGTGTCGGGCTCGAACGGCGGCTGGAACGTCAGCGTGCATCTGGAGGTGGCGCCGGGTGTTGCGCCGCGTCGGGTGCTGGCGGCGATTCCTCTTGCCTGGGCCAATCATACCGATGCGGCCGATCTGCCGGCCATCGGATTCACCGTGCCCAGTGACGCGACGTCGGCGAAGCTCGAGGTCCGCACCAGTGGCCACGGCGGCGGCACTGGCGACATGGCCTGCAGCGGCCCTGCCGAGGAGTTCTGCCACCGCATGCTCGACGTTCTCGTCGACGGGACAGTCTTGCCGGCGGTAGATCCGTGGCGCGATGACTGCGACTGCACCCGCGCGACGTATGCGCCGTTTTCGCTGACCTACTGTGCCGAAAATCCATGCGGCGCCATCTCCAGCGTGGTGGCCTCGCGTGCCAACTGGTGCCCAGGGACCATGACCGAGCCCTTCGTCTGGGAGGTCACCCACGCCGCCGGCGCGCATGTTTTTTCATGGCATTTCTCGACGCTGGCGGCTGGCGGAAGCTGGCAGCTCTCGGCCATCTACTACGCTTACGCCGACTGACTTTGGCGCGCTTTCGAACGCCTTTGGCGGGATGGCCCATGTTTCACGTGGTAACCGCAAGCCATGAAAAACGTTCGAGCTGCCTTTCTCAGTCTCGCCGTCGCTGGGATCCTCTCGGCTTGCGGCAGTCCCAAGGCCACCATGACCTGCGATCAGCCGAGCTACAGCGACGGCCGCGTGACCATCGACCGCTGCAGCGAGCTCAAGTACGCGCCGTCCCAGGCCAGCGACCTCATAGACGCCTGCCGACGGGCGAGCGGCACCGTCTCCTTCGAGGCCTGTCGTCGCACTGGCGCGCTGGGCCGCTGTGACATTCCCGAAGACAAGGGCGTCAGCAGCTCGGTGTACTTGTTTCGCGATGACCTGGTGCAATCCAGCACAGGCGCCAAGGCAGCTTGCGGTGCGATGGGCGGATCGTTCAGCGCGGTCATCGAGACGGTACCCGACAACGGCTCGGGCCGGAGCCCCGGCGGCTCGGGCGGCACCCAGTCGCTGTGCGTCCCGCCAACCAAGGCGCGCTCCACGGCGCAGGCGCCTTACTACAGCATGAGCGCCTTCACCACCCCGTTCGATCTGACGTCGACCACCGAGTTCGCCATCGCCTTCACCAACGGGGCCGTCAATATCCTCTGGCTCGGCGGCGAGCACTGCCTGACTGGCATCGTCTATGCCGAAGCCGGCTACAATGGCACCGCCAAGAGCTCCGGTGATGAGACGGTGCAAACGTCGAGCTCCACGCTGCGATTTGCCTCCGCCAACACCAGCGAAGCCCAGGGAGTCAGCCTCGTCACCAATGGCAAGGTTGATCTCGAGCTCTTCGTCGACGGGGTTCCAGCGACGGAGATTTACCTTTACGACGGAGCTTCTGGGCCTTCGGTCCCGGTGACGTCTCCGGTGGCCGTCATCGAAAATTAGCGCGACCTTGACCGGCCGCCGATCGTGGGAATCTTTTCACGATGGCTTCCGACATCGTGACCGAGGTCGCGCCCCTCGGCTTTCCCTGGCGCACCCAAGATCCGTTTTTGTTTTGCGTCTATCACGACGACGCCTATCCGGCCGGCAACGCGGGGCTGGGCCCGGCTGCGTCGCTACGGGGTCGCAATCTAGGTAACGACTTCGAAGGCATCGACGGCTGGCGCATGTATCACGGCGAGGTGGTGCCCGGGTTTCCGCAGCATCCGCATCGCGGCTTCGAGACGGTGACCGTGGTGCGCCGTGGTCTCATCGATCATTCCGATTCGCTCGGTGCGACGGCGCGGTTTGGCGGTGGTGATGCCCAGTGGCTCACGGCTGGCGGCGGCATCGTGCACTCCGAGATGTTCCCGCTCCTCGACGATAAACAGCCCAATCCGCTCGAGCTGTTTCAGATCTGGCTGAATCTGCCGGCGGCCAAGAAGATGGTGCCGGCTTATTTTTCGATGATCTGGCGTGAGGCCATTCCGCGTTATCTGGCGCACGATTCGGCCGGCCGGGTGACCGAGGTGAACCTCGTCGCTGGTCGGCTCGGCGATCTGGTGCCGCCGCCACCGCCGCCCGATTCTTGGGCTGCCGAGGCCGACTCGGATCTGTGCATCTGGACCATCAAGCTGGCGCCGCATGCCGAATGGACGGTGCCAGCGTCGACGATGGCAGCCACCCGCAATTTGTATTTTTTCCGCGGCAGCTCGGTGGTCGTCGGTGGCCGGGAGATCACCGACCACGCGGCCATCACGGTGCGTTCCGGCGTCGAAGTGCCGCTGGTCAATGGTCCGGAGGAGACCGAGATCTTGCTCTTGCAAGCGCGGCCCATCGCCGAGCCCGTCACCCAGTATGGCCCGTTCGTGATGAACAGCCCGGCCGAGATCCAGCAGGCGATGAACGACTACCGACGCACCCAGTTTGGCGGCTGGCCTTGGCCCAGCGACGGGCCGGTTCATCCGAAAGAAGCCGAGCGGTTTGCGCAACATGCCGGCGGACGGATCGATAAACCGGGTCTATAGTCCTTTGCATGAAAAAGCTGGCGAAGTGGCTCGGTGTCATCGTCTTGCTGTTGGCGCTGGCAGCAGGCGGCGTGTACTACGTCGCGTTTTTCCCGAGCAGCGCCATCACCGACGGGCAGGACGTGGCGCCGGGCGCGCGCACCATCAAGGACGGCTTCGTCAGCGTCTTCATGCTCGACGCCGGCGGCGGCAAGGTCGTCTTGATCGACGCCGGCAATGACAAGAAAGGCGCCGCCATCCGCGCCGAGCTGACACGCCGCAAGCTCGACGATTCTACCGTGGCTGCGATCTTTTTGACCCATGGTCATGGCGACCACACCGCCGCCGCCAAGACGTTTCCCAACGCCACGATCTACGCGCTGGTCGCCGAGGTCCCGCGCATCGGCACCGACGTCGCCAAAGTGACGACCGTCAGCGACGGCGAAAAGACCACCGTTGGCGAGCTCACCGTCGAGACCTTTGCCGTCCCCGGCCACACCGTGGGCTCGGCCGTGTTTCTCGCCAAGGGCGTGTTGTTTTTCGGAGACAGCGCTGGCGGCGGCAAGAGCGGCAAGATGCTGCCGGCGGTCGGACTGTTCTCCAGCGACTCCGCCCAGAATGTCTCGTCGCTGAAGGCGCTATCTACGCGTCTCGAGCCACGCCAGGGCGAGGTGAAGACCCTGGCCTTTGCCCACACCGGGCCACTCGAAGGGTACGGCTTTCTGTCCGAATTCGCGCGCAGCCACTGACATAAAAGGGACACGCAAGGGACACTTAAAAAGGGAAGCTCCGGCATCTTTGGTCGTATAAAACGTTTATGCGACCAGAACGTCTCGGCTGGGTACTCGTATCTCTCGCGCTTGTCGTCGCCACCGGCATCGCCGCCCGCACCTGGATGGCCGTGCGCCTGCACAAAGATCACACCATCGACGTGACCGGGTCGGCCAAGCGCCGCATCGTCTCCGACCTCATCGAGTGGAAAGCCAATATCACGACGGAGAATCGCGACCGTACCCAGGGTTACAAGACCCTGCACGAGCACGTCGACCGTACGCTCGCGTATCTCAAGACGCAGAAAGTCCCCGACGCCGAAGTGCGCGTCTCGTCGGCGACCGCCGAAGAAGTCTTCGACACCGTCTACAAAGGCAAAGGCGTCGATCGCATCGAAGAGAAGGTCTTCAAGTTCTGGAAGACCACGCAGAGCATCTCGGTCAAGTCGAAGGACGTGGCCAACGTGGAGCGGGTCTCGCGCGAGGTCACCCAGCTCATCGAAAACGGCGTGCCGATCGCGTCGGAGACGCCCGACTATTTCTACAGCGGCCTCGGCGCGCTCAAGATCGAGATGCTGGCCGAAGCGGCCAAAGACGCGCAAACCCGCGCTTCTCGCATCCTCGCCGCCGCCGGCAACGTCAACCTCGGCAAGCTACGCCGCGCCGACATGGGCGTCATCAACGTCAACCCGGCCAACTCGACGGAGATCTCGTCCGAGGGCAACAACGACACCACCACCCTCGAAAAAGACATCCTCACCATCGTGCACTGCAGCTACGACCTCGACCGTTAGGGCCCGTGCATGAATGACTCATCCAGTCGCGCGGGCGCATCATCCCGACTGGCTGCGTTGCTCGTCGGTTAAATACCGACGGGTATTCGCCCTCCTCGCGCCTTGCCAGTCGGGCGCTGCGCCCGCGCTTGGTGGATGACTTATTCATGCACGGGCCCTTAGCGAGGACCGCTCGGTTGGTTGGCGGCATGATCGAGCACCTCATCGAGAGACCACTGATCGTCGGCGTGCCGGCCGTAGTGAAGGGCGATGATGACTCCACCCGAGTCGATCAAGAAATCGGCAGGTAGCCCGGTCTGATCACTGCCGCCTGCAAACGGATTCGAAGGCGCGTCAAAGAGACCGCGGAGGGCCGACCAGATCACTTGCGGGTGCACCACCGCGCACGCAGAGCGCTCGACACCGAACTGTCGATACCAGCGCCGCTCCGGATCTGGCACGGTCGCAAAGGGCAATGCTCCCTGATACGGGAGCATCAGCGCTGCCGGCGAATGGAAGAACGCGACGGTACGGACATCCGCAGCTTGCAGCCGGTCCTGCCCTTCTGCGAAGCGCCGCAGGTGCAGGTTGCAGACCGGACAGCCCGCAAATCGACGGAACTGCAAGTGTACGAGCGTCGAATCCGGGACGTCGACGATTCCGTGCGCCAGAGTCGAAAGCTGAAACGGTGCGAGCTTGTCGCCGACGGAGCGACGGGTCTTGGACTCGGAGTGGGTCATACGAAGGAGGTTGTACCGACCCAGTACATGCGTCCAATCGATGTACCTCATATGAGCCATGGTATGTTTCGATGTAGATGGAATCCGACGTCGATCCTGGCCAGCTGGTCGCATTGAATCTGCTCCTCGAAGAAGGCAACGTGACCCAGGCGGCGCGACGACTGGGCATCACCCAGTCGTCGATGAGCCATCGTCTGGCACAGCTGCGCAGTACCTTCGGTGACCCGTTGTTCGTTCGGGTCGGAGCGCGGCTGGTGCCCACGCCGCGCGCCGCCGCGATGGCGCAGCCGTTGGCCGAAGCGCTGCGGGCGCTGGCGGCGTCCGTCGCGCCTGCCAAGCCCTTTGTCCCGTCGACCAGCCGATTCACTATCGGCATCGCCATGCCCGATCTACTCGCGGCATTGGCACCGCGCCTGGTCTCGGCGCTCGTAGAGCAGGCGCCGGGCGTGGCGGTGCGTCTCACCAACATCGTCCCAGCGCTGTCGTTGGCGTTGGCTGCCGCGGATCCTCCCAGCGTCGCTCTCACACCGTCGGCCTTCGTCGATGACGATATCCAGGCGCGAACACTTGGCGATCTTCGGTTCGCCGTGGTTGGGCGGCGAGGTCATCGCGCCCTCCGACGCGCGCTCACCACCACGCGCTGGCTCGCCGAACGCCATGTCATCGTGCGCACCGGCAACGAGCGCACCAACGTGATCGAGGCGGAGCTCGCGCGTCGCGGATTGGTGCGACGCATCGGCCTCGAAGTCCCGTCGTTCCTCGCCGGGTTGCTCATCGTGGCCCGCTCGGACTTGCTCATGAACGTCCCGGTCCCACTGGTGGATGAGGCAGTGCTGGCGCTGGGCCTTCGCGTCGTCGCTGCGCCGATTCCGCTGCCGAGAGTGCGCTTCGCGCTCGCATGGCATTCTCGGTTCCACCACGACCCCGCCCACCGCTGGGCGCGCGAGCGTGTGTTCGAGACCGTGCGCCCAGCCTTCGACCGTCCGTAGGTGGAGGCATGGTTCGAGCCGAAGAGCTCTCTCGTGCTTCGCTCACGTTTTCGGCTGGCGCGCGCGGGCCGTCGGCATGGTTGCGCGGAGCTCGGATAGCAACTCTTCCAGCTTGTTGGGGGTGCTCACGGGATGGCGGTAGATCGCGTAGACGGGCTGGACAGGGAGACGCATGAGTCGAACCAACCCACCGACCTGGCCCAGCAGGTTGTCAGGTCCCACCAAGAGATACGGGCCCTGTGCGCAGGCGCGCAAGGCTTGTTCCACCGTCTGTGTTTCGAGCCGAACCGACCAGCTTGGATGAACTACGATGGCGGTACGCACATAGTCGCAAAATGGATACGCACCGAGCTGCGCAGCGGTCAGGGCCTCGCGCCGGCGTCGCGCCAGCGGATGCCGCGGATGCGCAAATACGCCAAAGGCGAGCTCGCCCAGTCGCGTGGAGGTCACGGCGCGCGACGAGGCCGGCTGGAGGTCGAGCGCAACGTCGAGGCTGCCGTTCAGGAGTTGCTCGGCTACCTCTCTTTGGGATACCAGTGTCAGCTTGGGCAGTAGGTCAGGATAGGTCGCCACCAACCGCCGCAGCGCAGGCTCAAGGTGCAAGATGGTCAAGTCGCTGGTCGCTGAAAGGCGCAGCGGTCCCACGAAGGTGCGGCCTGCGGTGGAGTCGATGGCGTCGTCGAGATCGCGCATGGAACGACGCAGCGCGGTCAACAGGGTCACGCCGGCGGGATTCAGCTTCAGAGAGCGACCTTCACGTTCGAAGAGACGGACGCCGAGGCCCTCCTCCAGAAGCCGCACCGCTCTGGATAGCGCCGACGCACCGACGCGCAGCTTGGCTGCCGCCGACGGGAGGTGCTCGGTCTCGGCCACCGCGCGAAATGCCGGCAGCCAGCTCCAGACTTCGTTGAGGCGACGAAGACGTTCCAATGTGTGTGTTACAAAATAGCATGTTTTGTACGAATCATTGCGTTGGACGCGATAGTGGCCTGGCTCTAGCTTTGGCGCATGAGAACCAAACAGAGCACCGGAATGACTATCCTCCTATGTACGTTCCTTATCGGCTGCGGCGGACCCGGGAGCCCAGGATCTGGGGTGGGCGACGCGCAGACACCGCCCACGGTGTCCTCGCAGGCCCTCGACACCTGGCTGCAATCGGGACAATACAAGAGCTGGCATTGCGAGACGGCGGCCCACACTCCGCGAGATCCGTCTCCTCACAAGGACCAGAACCGAATCTGCTCCAACGATCTGCTATCTGCTGCAGGGGCCAACGAATACCCTGTTGGCGCTGCAAACGTGAAGGAGCTCATCCGAAACGGCCAGGTCGTGGGACACGCAGTCTATGTCAAAGACGCGCCCGGCAAGACCGGCGATACCTTCTTCTGGTATGAGACGGTCGACGGTTCGGTGGCTGTGATGGGGCATGGCAACACCGGCGCACCGAAATCGATCTGCGTCGACTGCCACTCCAACGCCGGTCCGGCGCACTTTGGTCACGACTTCGTGTTCACCCAGGTCAAGTGAGCCGGGTGTGGTAGAGCTGGCGCCGAACATACTGCGGAGGGAACCTTGCGCCACGGGCGAACCTTCGCCGCGAGCGTTGCATGCGCTCGTGTCGACGTTGCCACAGTCGTTGCCCGCAGTCCTCCGCGAACGCGGTATGTTAGCTACGTGTCGACCGATCTGGAACAGAGCTTCGCCGCGTTCGGTGCCCCCAATGGTCGAACGGTTGGCAAGGGCCCAGCGGCGGCATGTGGGGCGCCCGACCTTCGGTGGTGACAGCGCCGTCGAACCTCGAGCTCGAGCGACTTCTCGTGGACGATCCCGACGATCGCCAGCCGTTTCTGGTGTATGGCGATTGGCTGGCGGAACGCGACGATCCGCGCGCCGAGCTCATTCACTTGCAGCTCGCGCTCGAGCTCGACACCCAGGCGCCGGAGCATCTCGCTCGCAAGAATGCGTTGCTCGAGCAATATGCCGTCGCATGGGCGGGCCCCATTGAGCGCTGTCCCGCGGTGCAGCTCGACTGGAAACGCGGTTTTGTGAACGCGGTGTTCATCAATCAGGACGTTCAGGGTGCGCGTGACCAAGCGAGGCTCCTCGCCGATCTGCTGTCGCGTCCGGCGGGGCGTTTGTTTCGATCGCTCATCGTCGACGGGATGGGCGAGGGTCGGTTCGACGACCTGCCGGTGGTACTGGCTACGGCCAAGCCGCCGTTGTTGCGCGAGCTGCTCGTCCGGCTCAAGTGGTTCGAGTACGACGACGGCGCGTATCGGCCGCCGCTCGGTCGCGTCGAGCCGTTGTGGGCGTTGCCGCGGCTCGACAAGCTGGTGCTGGTCGGCGGCAATCCTGACCTCGGCGACATCCAGGCACCGTCGCTGGTACATTTCGAGCTGCGCACCCCGTCCGATCTTGGGGAGGCCGTCCTCGAATCACTCGAGCTCGCCTACTGGCCGAAGCTCGAGACGCTGAGCGTGGCGCGCGTCGACCACGGGCCTTTGGTGCAACGGGTCCTCGACGCTGTCGAGCTGCCCTGCTTGAAACATCTGGCCTGGCCAGAGGCAGGTTTCGGCGACGCGATCTGTGCCGATCTCGCGCAGTCCAGGCTCTTGCCGCAGCTAGAAACGCTGGCGTTCTCGCTGGAGCATCTAACCACCGACGGTGCGCAGCTTCTTTTGCAGCACCAAGCGTCTTTCGCCCATCTCTCGGAGCTACGCGTCGACTATCGGTCGTCCGACGCTGATGTGCGCGCATTATTGTCGGGCACGCGCTTCGACCGGCGGTCGTTATAGACTAGCAACATGGCCAATCTGTCGCTTGGGTGCGTCGTCGTCCTGTGTACGCTGGGCGCTTGCGGGGAAGCAACCAACCTGAGCAGCAGCGACGGCAGCATCACCGTCGATGCCGGCGTGGTCGACGATCTGGCGCGTGATGTCGACGGTGGCGCGATCGTGGTGATGTTGCCCACTCCGCCGGCGCTGTGCACGCCGCCGATCACGCCGGCGGACATCACCACGCCCAAGGTCACCCTCGGCAAGACCGGGCAGCCGCCCTGCACCGAAGCCGGCTTGCAGACCGCGCTCGACGGGGGCGGCGTCATCACCTTCGACTGCGGTGGCACGGTCACGGCGCCATTCACCCTCAAAATCACGAGCCAGCGCGTCGTCGCCAAGAAAGACACTGTCCTCGACGGCGAAGGCAAGGTCATCCTGTCGGGCGGCGGCACGAGTCGCATCTTGAAGCTCGACAACGGCAACTTCGACGACGACACGCCGACCTTGACCGTGCAGAACCTCTCCTTCATCGACGGCCACACCACCGACGTGGCCAACACCTCGGCCACTGACCAGGGCGGGGCGGCCATCTATCGCATCGGCGGCACGCTGCACGTCTTCAACAGTCGCTTCGTCAACAATGTCGGCCCGGTCACCGGCCAGGACGTGGCCGGCGGCGCCATCTATTCCATCGGCGGCGGCCTCACGATCATCGTCGGCAGCGTCTTCAGCGACAACGCCTGTTCCAATGGCGGCGCGCTCGGCGTCCTCGGCGCGTTCGGCCTTGGCGTCTACAACTCGATCATCGACCACAACCAGGCCACCGGCCACAATGCCAACCCCGGCAACGGCGGCAACGGCGGCGCCATCACCGTCGACGGCCCGTCGACCACCGGCAGTTGCAACGGCAACACGCCGACCGGGCCGTACAACGAAAAGGTCGTCACGTTGTGCGGCGTCCAGGTCACGCGCAACCAGGCCGGCTCTGGCGCGCTCGCTGGCGGGCTCTTCCGCACCGTCGACACCACGTGCCTACCGGCCAAGACCGCCGCGGTCCACATCGATCAGTCGACGTTCGACGGCAACAGCGCGCCCGGTGCCGGCGGCATGTATCTGCATCAAGTGAATTTGACGATGACCAATTCCACCGTCTCGAACAACCACACCACAGCGCAGGGCGGGGCTGGTATCTGGATCGAAGGCAACAGCGGCGACGGCGCGATTGCATCGCTCGATCTGACCAACGTCACCATCGCCAACAATCTGGCGACCGACAGCCTCGGCGCGGGGTTCTTTTTCGGCGATGCGGTCGGCGCAGGGACGTTGCTCAACTGCACGGTGGCGAATAACAAGGTCGAGTCGAGCACCGGTAACG
>Ga0123336_10001549_pt1 | contig 21088 bp, 14 predicted proteins | sample SSSSmetaG_FD_96466 | JGI IMG/M metagenome (GOLD analysis project Ga0123336, IMG submission 96466) | Glacier valley bacterial and archeal communities from Borup Fiord, Nunavut, Canada, to study Microbial Dark Matter (Phase II) - ​SSSS metaG | ecosystem: Environmental > Aquatic > Freshwater > Ice... | reverse complement strand
TAATTGCTCTTTATATTAATGAGCTTATAAAAATATCTAAGAAGGTTAGCGTCTACATCATTTTAATAATAATGTTGATAGCTATGTTTCTTACAGGTGGCATCTTAAAGTTTGCAGAAGTTAGAATGCAGGCTGACTCGACTAATCCTAATGATGCACAAATTATTAAAAATGATATGAGTGGTCGATTAACTAATTTAACAGCACTTTTAGAAGAAACTAATAGCAAAATGGCTACAGCAACCCCTGATGAAAAAAAACAGTTAGAATTAGAAGCAGCAAGCCTTAGTTATCAGTTAGAAAGTCTAAATACTGCCACAAATATGAATATCAATTTATATACTAATTATTACCTTGCTATGGCTATACAAGATCTTGTTAATTATAAAACTGAATCCTATAATATACAAAGCTTACCTGTAGAAACACTTACACAAGAGCAAAAGGATAAGCAAACCTTACTTACTTCACTTATTCCGAGGATGGAGAAAGTAATAGCAAATAAAGACTTTACCGATTATACCGCCGTTATTAACCAAATAGTTAATGCGGATACTAGTTTGTCTCAAACTGATAAGGATATAGCTTTAGAGCGAAATAATTTAAAGCTAAAGTATAATGTTACTAATGAAGACAACAACGGAATATTAACTAGACTAGAATTTTCTGCTACTCAGGAACAAGTCATTAATAACATAGGTTCCGCAAGAAAGTCACTTGTATCTAACCTTGACTTCTCCGCAGATCAAAGTGCACCTGTTCCGCTTACTAATGAACGCAGAGCGCAAATTACAGATAAAATAACAGTGTATTTAAAGCAGCTTGATACGGGAGCAATTAAAACAAATAATTTTTCAACAATGAGCAATATTTTAGGAACTGGAAGCTTTATGATTGAGGTCTTGCTTTTGATACTTGCTGGTGGTGCAATTTCTCAGGAGCTTTCGACGGGTTCTATTAAATCGCTTATAATATCTCCCACAAAAAGATGGAAAATATACGTTGCAAAGTTCTTATCACTTGTTACAGTAGGAGTATTAGCAGCAATAACTTGCTACTTAATTGGAATACTCGTCTTTGGAATATTTTTCGGACTAGGTTCTGCCTCGCCGTATATTTACGCTTCCTCAGGCAATTCTATGCTAATGAATTTCTACTTATTTACATTTATAAAGCTATTTATTGGGCTAATTGAAGTTGCTTTTTATATGGTGATGGCTCTTATGTTATCTACCATAACACGAAATACCGCAGCTTCGGTAGGTATTTCAATTGGAGTATTCTTTGGCGGTTCAATAGCATATTCAGTACTGACTATGCTACTAACAGGCGAATGGCTCAAATTTCTTCCCTTTGCAAACTTTAATTTTGCGGGAAAGATTTTTTCATTCGATCCTAGCATTTCAGCGGCTACGAGTTCTAATACATCAATTACTTTCTCTGCCATATACATTATAATATTTCTGTCCTTAATGTTTTATATAGGATTAGATTCCTTTAATCGTAGAGATATTAAGTAAGTTAATACCTTTTCAGTAATAAAAGCCTGCATTTTTTATGTAGGCTTTTATTTTGTAAAATTTCGATAATCGCTCGGAGTAAGTCCGTTTATTTTTTTAAATGCATTGGTAAAATAAAACTGATTTTTGAACCCTGTTTTTTGTGCAATTTCCGCAATACTTTCATTTGTTCTCATTAATAAATTTGATGCTTTCGTCATGCGTCTATGAATAATATAATGCTTTGGCAAAAAGCCGGTCTTTGTTTTAAACATTCTTGTAAAATAATTAGGATGAAAATTAATTAGCTTGGCGAGTAGTCCTACTGATAAATCCTGATCTAGGTTCTCTTCAATATAAGTTAATATATTTTCAATATTTTGTTTATTACCATCTTTAGAAACTTTATACTCAATATTTGGTGAGCCTTTTAGGTATAAATAAATAAGTTCAAGTAAACTAGCTTTGGATTTGATAATAGAAAGGGCATCTTTTTCTAATTGCAAATCACATAGCTCTATGAAAATTTGTTTTGCTCTAACAAAATTAGCTGTATCAATACAGAAAGGTGTTTTTATAATTTCAAAAATGCTCGTATCACCTACTAGTGCATTAAAATGACAATAATATTTTTTATGTGGTATTCTATCAACGCAATCAAAAGATTGCATCGTTTTTGAGGGAAGTAAATATAAATCATTTTTTTTAGGATAAATATCAACTCCATCGACTCTTATCCAAGCATCTCCATCACAAATCAGCCCTATACTACTAAAATCAACGGTGTAATTATACCAAAATGAATTTTTAGTATGTTCAACATAATCAACGGTTATTAAATTAATAGTTAGGTTCAACAAATAAGCTTCCATTAAAGAATTGTTCATTTGCCCTACCTCCTTATAAACTGGTTTGATTTTTATATATTATTGACTTTATATTATATTTTATTTTAACCTCTACTTCAATATAATTAATAACATATTTAAAATATAGATTGGAGTGCTAAAAATGACGAAATATGAAATTATTAAGGAAACTCTTGCCCATAAAAACTGTGGCAAAGTGCCCTACTCAATTAATTTTACCGGTGAATATATTAACGTTCATGGTGCAGCTTTAATGGATACCTATGCAGACCAACACATAAAAGAGTTAGTTCAAAAAGGTAATCTAGGCCTTGGGGAAGCAGTGTCCCTAGCAATTGGTAACTATATGTTCACCTGTGGTTCGCCATGGTGGAATTGGTATGATGTTCCTGCTGAATATGCAAATTATGATGCTCCAGAAGCCCTCCCTAAAACATTAGGTTGCGGAAGTTATGAAGCCTTTTTTGAAAAGCTAAAATTTATAAAAGAAAATACAGATTGCTATACGTTAGTTTTGATTTATGGTAGCCATTTTGAAAAAGCATATTTTGCAAGAGGAATAGAGAACTTTCTCGCAGATATTGCAGGTGAACCCGAATACGCAAAAAAATTACTTGATTTTATTATAGAAAAAAATATGGTTATGATTGATAATATAGTCAATTGCCCTTATATTGACGGCATCTTACTTGGCAGCGACTGGGGTAGTCAAAAGGAACTTATTATGTCCCCCAAATCGTGGCGTGAGCTAATTAAAAACGGCGAAAAAAGAGAGTATGATCTTATCAAAAAAGCAGGAAAAGATGTATTTGTGCATTCCTGTGGAGATATTCATCAAATACTAGGAGACCTATGTGAAATGGGCCTAGATGCACTAAATCCTATCCAACCAGAATGTATGGATATTTACGGTATAAAGAAAAAACATGGAGATAAGCTTACTTTTTGGGGTGGAATTAGTACACAAAGAACTTTGCCATATGGTACATCTGAACAAGTATTTAAAGAGTGCACAAACATTATTCAAGCAATGAGCATTGATGGAGGGTATATTACCTGCCCATCACAAGAAATCCAACTTGATGTTCCACTTGAAAATGTTCATGCTCTTATCAAAGCCGCAAAAACATTTGGATAACTTTAAAAGTATAAAATGATATTTTACCCTTACCTTCTACCTAACTTCTCATAAATTTCATTGTAATATAGCGCATTTTCTACAGGCGTATTTGCAGGAATGTGGTTGCCTACGGCCATGAAAAAGCCGGGGCAGCTCTTGCCTATGTCCATGCAACGCTTAACTTCATTATAAATATCCTCTTTAGTTCCCGAAAGTAAAATACGAGTATCAGCGTTACCAATAAAAGAATGGGTCTTACCGTACTTATCCGCAACATATTTCATATCCGTAGTGGGTTCCATTACAAATCCATTAACTCCACATTCGGCAATATCGTCAACGAATTCTGTGTAGTTACCGTCAGACGTATAAATAATCTTTTTTCCGCTTTCACTTAGTGGAGCAAAAAACTTCTTATAGTTTGGGAAAATATATTTTCTATACCAATCTGGATGTAGAAATGCGCCTTCAGTCCAGACAATATCGTCATGAATCATGATCACTGGAACGTTAGAATCTGCAAGAGCATTAAAATATCCTTGCATATACTCCGCATATCGATTGGTGACCTTACCAAAACCATCAGCGTCGTAACCTGCAGCGCATAGGAGCAAATCCCAGCCAAACATTTCAATTAACCCAGACATACAGGTCACATATATACCAGTCATGTTTACTAAATCGGGGGTAGAATTGCAGTTATTAGTGTAATGTTCTTCAAATTTATTTATCCAAAGCTTTTTATCTACCTTGCTATATGCTGTTACTGGATCAAAGGCTAGTACATCTTCTGGAGTTGAGAAAGCGCTATGTATATCGTTATTGTAATCGACTCCACCAGATGCGTAAACCGCGTGCCCCATTTTGGTACACAAATCACCAAAAATTTGATTATATACTAGGATATCCCATTTAAAATCATAATTCCACGCCTTCATAAAAGCTTGAGAAGCTTTTTGACGCAACTCGCAAGGGCTATTTACCTCCACTTTTAATCCACTTACAGCAGAAATTAGATCCCAGTGGCCTTCAGCAGAGTACTCGGTTCTAGGAACTCTATCGGGCATTTCCAAATTAATGGCAGCCCATCCATCAGCATATGACATAAAAAACAACTCCTTTAAACTTTAATTAAGATGTACTTTTTAATTTGTATTAGTTATACTATTGCATTATACTATATAAATAAGCATTAAAAAATAGACTTTTTTAGTAGAAAGATGGACTTTTTATATGACAGTAAAATATTATCAGAATTTGTATACTCCCGCTAACAATTTACGATTGGACGTTGTGGAAAATGCACTTTTCCAAGGAGATAGAATTTGGAATCATCAAAGTGTGACCTCGCCTTTTAATCGTCTCTATTTTGTCCTTTCAGGAGAAGGCTTTATAGAGAACAGTAAACATAAAGTAGTTCTTCACCCAGGGAAGGCCTATTTAATACCTGCAAAGTCAACTTATAGTTATGTGTGTGAAGAAACAATTATAAAGTATTACCTGCATTTTAATCTTCAATTCTTACCAGGTGTCGACGTGTTTGAGTCTCTTGGAGATTGTATTTCACTGACTTACCCTATTGAAGCTATACAAAAACTTCTGGTTCTTTTGGAGGAGGATACCTTACCGGCTTTTATGAGGTTCAAAGCAGAGCTGGAGCTATTACTTGCTGACTTTATGGACAAAGCTATAGAAGACTTTCAGATTGAGTGGAAATATGATGCTTACGAGAAGTATATAAAACTGCTCGATATAATTAACAAACATTTGACTGCAGAAATTAAGATAAGTGACTTAGCCAAAATTATGAATCTTCCCTATAATACGTTGTCTAAGAATTTTAAAAGAGATACTGGTGTGGGTCTTAAAAATTTTATTGAGAAAATGCTTGCTACAAAGGCTAAGCAGCTGCTTCTTACTACGGATTTGTCCATTGGAGAAATTGCATCGGAACTATGTTTTTCTGACCAATATTATTTTTCCAGATTCTTTAAAAAGCAGGATTATATTTCACCACGAGAATATAGACAGAAAAACAAAATTACCTTTATAACTAAAAAATAATAACTTTCTTTCTATATTAATTATTGACCATTCTGATGGCGACATGCCTGCGTGTTTTTAAAGCTGAGTAAAAAATAAAAAAACATAGTTTTTATCCATTTATATATAGTAATATTCCATCGTATACAAGCTATAAGTAATGTACACTTTAATTGAGCTTAGAATTAACGGTTCCTTTTGAGTTAAGTGTAATTAAGGAGGCGCCATATGGGTTGGATAAAAAGAAATGTAACGAAATAATTTAGGGGGTATCATTATGAATTTAAATACAAGAAAAGCCACATATGAATGGATTTTATCAGGTAATGAACCAATAATAGCGGGCTATCTGTATTTTTCAGGAGGCAAGGACTCGCTAGATAGAGGTTGTCCATATTGGGGAATTGAAAAAAGTAACGAAATAATGTTAATTGGTGACTGCGCTGGTGAAATATTAATCGAATATGATAATAAAATTATAGATAGTATCCCTCTAATATATGGATACACAATATGGTGGGATAAAGCATGGAGCCAAGACTTTAAGGAGCCTTTTACCAATGAAAGTATTGCTAGTAAGCTTATGCAAGAAACACTATTTTTAAAAAATGCTTATGATGGCACTTTCCCCTACCTAATGAAAATAAAATTAAGAGATATCCCAATCAAAAATATCAAATATTATAGCAATCCACTAAAAAACGGTATTTGGCTAGAGCCTAAATTGAAATTTGATTTTATACTTAGTGGGAACGAAGAGCTTTGCAAAGTTGCATCTGAATTTGATATATCAGGTGATGAGTTGTTTTTTGATTTTCATACTATCCTATCTTCAAATCCTTATCCATCATATATACAAAGTAATCTTGAACAAATTAGAAAAATACTATACACTTTTGAATCTGATATCGAGCAAGCTAAGCCCTTTGATATTCCTAAAGATTATAATGGTACCACCGTTATCTTTACCGGTGAACCAGAGGCAAATATAATTAGCAATGTATTCCATTACAATCTTATTGATCAAATAAACAGGGTATTGCCAAACGGCTTCATTAGTGAATCAGGCGCTGGTGCTATACTATATAACCATTGTGGTATAGGTACATGGGCATATAATATTGGAGCATATGCAGAACATTTTTATACAAGAAACAATGGTGTTTGCCTATTATCTGACTTAAATTATCTTGAGTTATGTAATAAAGTTTTAAATTATCTTGATGAAGCAATGATGTTCTTCCCTCGAAATTATCCATCACTTCAATTATGTGGTCAAATAATACCTGGACATCTAACCGTTGTTGCACAAGATCCGTTATTCTACTCTAACTATTTGCCACCTAATGGTAGTTGGGCTCCAAATTATACTTATGAAAAGTTTGGAGATCATTTCAAGGATTTCGGCAACCCGGAAACAGATGGCCATGGCTATTCTATGATTTCACACTGGAAGACATGGGTCAAGAGTGGTAGACAAAATAATTGGGTTTTAGAAAGATGGCAATACATTAAGGAAGCTGCTGAATATATTAAATGGCATCTTGATAATCCAGAGCGTTCCTTTTCACAATTTGGTTTGCTTTATGCTGAAAGCGAAGCTGGAATGCAAGACTTTACACTTCATTGCAATATACCTTGTTACATAGGATTACTAATGTATAGTGAAATGGCACAAAGCATTGGAGAAATTTTATATGCTGAGAGTTGGAAAAAGCAGGCTGATTCATTGGAAGAAGCAATTGATAATTATTTTACCCTTATCGATGATAATTTTGGCGAAATATGGAATGTAACTAGTCTTTGGCCTACTAAAGTTTCTACAGTTCTAACCTTTTTTCATAAATACTTTGGTTGTGATTTGACGGATAAGCTGCCCAAAAATTGGTTGCAACGCTCAATGAATACATATTTAAAAGACAAACAAGCTAAATCCAATTTTTTTGCTCCTGAAGGTTTGGGCTATGATCATAATATGTATACACAAGACGCCTTGCTGTTAGATATGATGGCAGATTCTACAAAGTGGATTAAAAATCTTGCCAGGATGTGCTATTCACCTAGACTTCCTAATCCGTATATTGTTCCTGAAGGATCTGCTATAGATATCGAAAATGGTATTTATAGACGGGCAGGTGATTTGGGGAATGGAATACAGCAACAAGAAACTCTTATTTCTATATTATTGTGCTGTGGCATAGATGATTCGAATCCAAATGAGCTTATAATTATGCCGAGATTACCTCAAAACTTTAATCTCAAATTATCTAAATACCCAGTGAGTTCTATGTTTGATGGTAAAATGTCTATTAGCGAGCTTGATTTGATTGTTACTTACCCTACAATTAGTTCGCAAGAAGTGCAAATTAAGGTTGTTTCTGGTTCTCCGATTTATAATGTGAAACTAAGAGTTGGCCCTTTCAATTTACAACAGAAGGAAATAAACGTCAGTATAAATGGCAACAATTTATTGATATTAGATTGCTTTCAAAGTGGAGATAGTAAATGGGCTTGGGTAGATATTAACAAAATTTAAATAGTTGCATTGTACAATTTATCTCTTCACTATATTCATTAATGACCATTCAGAAGGTGACATTCCTGTATGCTTTTTAAAGCTGCGTGAAAAGTAGAAGGGATCTAAAAATCCACACATGGAAGAAATGGTTGAAATAGATAAGTTTTTTTGATAGAAATTATTGTTTAGTAAATTCTTAGCATTAGAAATTCTTACTTTGTTTAAATAATCGATAGGGGTACAACCCATCTCCTTTTTAAAAAGAAGCCTAAAGTAATCAAAAGAAAACGGTATCGCTATTTTAGTGTCAGTAATTTTAAAATTGCAATTCGATGCATTAGATAGAAGCGCCAAGGTGAATTTTTCAACATACGGGTTTACCATGCTCTTTGAGTTAATTTGGCCGATAACATATTGCGAAATTAAATTCAACTGTGCCTCACAAATAAGAGAACAATTAGTTGGCTTGGTATTAAAAGTATAGTACATTTGCTGTACTAAATGCATTATTTCTCTATCAACAGTATCCTCAACAATAATTGTTTTGTTTGGCAATATCCCATAATTAGAAACAGTAAAAAAGTAATTATTAAAAGTATTCAAACCCACTTCACTGTGCGATTCATAAGGAGGCTGGCAAACAAATGTGCCAGCAGACAATTCATATTCTTCTTCACCTATAGATAGCTTCACATTTCCTTGTGTGTAATATATCATTTCCCAAACAGTATGAGAATGGCTACCTATTTGTTCACAATTAATAACATTTCCGATACTAATAAGATTTTCCAATTGTGTCACCCCTCGTATCAATAATAATATTACTGAATATGTTTATATGATATCAATTTATATAGTTTTTGTCCATTTATATATAGTAATATTCCATCGTATATAATCTATAATTGATATACAATTTAATAAAATAAATATTATTAATTCATTTTGAGTTCAAAATCATTAAGGAGGTTCCATATGAGTTGGATGCAAAAAAAGGTAAAATTAATAGTTTTGGGGGTATGTTGTATGGCTATTTGTGTAAGTTTTAATTCAGAAGTATTAAAGTCAGAGGAGATGGGTTTAGAAAATCTTGCTTTAGGTAAGACTTACTCTGCATCTTCGGCTGAAGCTAAAGGAACTCCAGGCGAATTAAGCGCGGCACTTGCTTTTGACGGTAAGGCAGACACACGATGGAGCAGCGTTTTTAAAGACGTTAAGGATTGTTTTATACAAGTTGACTTTGGGAAAACGGTTACCTGTAACTCAGTAGCTATTGTTGAATGTAAACAATGGAGTCAGGTTACAGGGTTCAAAATTGAAGTAATGAAAGGAGATACGTGGAGTACGGTTTATACTGGGAAATCAATTATTGAAGGTAAAATATTTTTTGATACTGTGCAGACTGACAAATTACGTTTGCTGTTTGATTCTGCAGAAGGTAACTCAGAAGCATTCCTCACAGTTACGTTATTTGAGGTGGGCGTTTATTTTGATGAAGCAGGACCTGCGGCTATAGCTGCATCAGGATGGTTAACATTTCCTTATGACTCTATGAGCAAAGAAGTTTCTGGCGATTACCTTTACGTAATTGGCGGCTACCATTCAATAGATAATGGTTGTCCTGCATGGGGCACAGCAAATCCAAAAGATAGTCGTTTTATTGGAGATTCAATGGGTGATTTACTCATTACCTACCAAGATGGAAGTACTGGTTCCATTCCTCTAATTTTTGGCTATACCATGTGGTTTCATACCAACTGGTCAGAAGGAGGTGCACCGTTTAAATCCGACGAAGCAAATACCGATATGACTAATTTACTTAAGTCCTCATTGTATTTAAACGGAGGCTTCGAAGCACAAGATAAATGTATTTTAAAAATAAAAGTTAATAATATTCCAATAAAAAGCATCGACATTATTGATAATACTAGTAAATTGGGAAATCCTCTATTTGATGGTGCATATCTTATATCTGGTGATCTTGCTCAAACACTACAAGGTGGCAGCATATCGGTCAACACCAAAGATGCATTTTACGATACACACATCATAGATAGCATGAATGCTTATCCTCAAACAGTTCAGACCGCTATTCAGCAAATCAATCGTTCTCTTCTCACGTATGAATCAGATTACAAAGATGTTTCCGCATTTACCTACCCTAAAGATTATAAGGGTGTAAAGCTTAACTTTAAGGGAACCTCACTTGCCAATATTGCAACAGGCGTTGTGTTTTCTAATGTACAAAACTTAGTAAACCGAGTTGATGAAGATGGTTTTATGCATACTACATATAAAGATGCACCTTCCTGGAGATATGATGGGTTTGGTACATGGGTTCCAAAAGCAAATTCTTACTATGATAGCTTTTATTCTCGAGACGGTGCCCGCGCCATAATGTCACTCAACTCTTTTGGATTCACAGCCAAGAGCGAATCAAGCGTGAAATTTGCAAATAAATGGATGCTGTACTATCCTGAGAATAACCTAACAATGAAAGGTGTCTCTATTCCTGGTCACTTCAGCGTAATCGTCAATAAACCGCTGATTTATTCCACTGTATTATCCAAATCAGGTTGGCCTACACGTTATACCGCTGCTAAATTCGGAAAAGAATTTGAAAACATTGGCAATCAGGAGACAGATGGACATGGACTTATGATGCTAGCTAATTCAAGTGTTTGGAAAAATCTCGGTGCAAAGCCTGAGTGGGTGACTGATAATTGGACGGGTTTAAAAGAAGCCGCAAATTGGATAGTATGGTGCTTTGCCAATCCTGAAATTTCTTTTGCCTCAAAAGGCTTGTTGTACGCAGAATCTGAAGCAGGAATGAATGACTACACACTATACTGTAATGTCCCTTGTTATGAAGGCTTGCTATCTTATGCAACTATGGCCGAATCAATTGGTAATACTGCAGAGGCAACCTCCTGGAGAGAATGCGCAGAGGTGATTCGTCAAGCCATATCTTCAACTTTGACAAGTGGAGAAAAATGGAATGTGAAAAAGTTTGGATTCATGCATGACCCTGTCATTACTATGCTATCAGACTTCTACGGTTATGACATTACGATGATGCCTGAACTGTGGGTAAAATATTCTAAGAATTCATATGAAGACGATATGGTAAGAATTCGTGAAAGCGGATATTTTGGCCCTGCTGGTATTGGTTACGATCATTCTATGATTACACAAAATGCATTACTACTAGACCAAATGAACGACGCTAGCAAACTTGTTGAAAATCTAACAAAATTAAGCTATGCACCTCGATTACCCGAACCGTTTATTGTGCCTGAAGGCATTACTGTTGATGTTCAAAATGGTGTTATACGCAGACAAGGTGATTTGGGAAATCTAGTACAGCTTGCGGACGCGCTGAAATGTTATCTTCTTGTAACTGGTGTTTCTCCTGTGACAGACAACACTTTAAAAATTATGCCAAGACTTCCTGTAGATTGGGACATTAACATTGAGAATTTTATTGTTCAAAATACTTCGTCTTCATTGAACCTCTCTGTTCTATATCCTAAAGAAGGTAAGCAAATGACTAAGATTGTACTGAACTCTAGCAGCTTAGAGACTGTTAAGTTCCGCTTTGGTCCTTTCCCATTAGATACCACAACTGTAGCTGCAAAAATTGATGGTGCTGATGTTCAAGCGGAATTGATTGCTTCGGGCGACAGTAAATGGGCTTGGGTTTCATTCGCTAGTGATTCTATCCAAGAAAAAACACTTTCCTTAGTATACTCTTCAACAGATCAATTGCCAGCATGGCCAATATGGCCTACACAACCTGTTGCAACTACTCCGAAATCATCACTCGTTAAAGCTATTGTATTAACGGTTTGTGCTGCAGCTGTACTTGGAACAGGTCTTGTATTTGCAAAGAAATATTATATTAAGAAAAAAGTAAAATAACATAGAACATCTTATTCTTTAGTACAATTAAAAACTCCTTCTTAAAAATCATTGATTGATTTTTAAGAAGGAGTTTCTTTGTTCATAAGAAAGAATTACTTTACGATTTAATTAAACTACCTCTGTAGCAGAAAGTATTAATTCCCCATTCATGTAACAGTCTATACTATCTATGCCTACAACAAGTTTAATCGTGTACCATATATCTGTATCAATTATAAAATCACTTTTCTCATTTAAAGTTAAAGTGCTTTCAATTACATTTCTTGTATTTCCCCATCCACCTAAAACTAAACGACAAAATGTACCGCCTTCTTTAAGGCCAAAACCAACGTAAAATCCTTCGGCTCCATCTGTCTTCTTGCCTTTAAACTCAAGTGTATAGTTATCAGCAAAAAAATCATTTAGTCCATAACGACAATCTTGTATGGTTATATCAGACTGTGTTAATACGCCCCCAGTTGCATTCCATGTACCCACTTCTGTTGTCCATTTTGCTAATGATTTTGCATTATCTTTAAAATCATCCACGACATATGTCTTACCATCCTTAGTTATTGTAACGTCCTTGTATTCAACGGCTGTAGAGAATGTACCAAGAAATATACCTCCCGCTAAAAGATTTTCATTTACTGAAGCTTTTAAGTTCTTATATCCATCAGTTTCACCTAGTGTACTGCTAGCTGCCGGAGAAGCTACCGGAATAGTGGTTGCAGCAGCTGATGCCTTTGGCGATGATGAAACTGCCGTGGTTGTAGCTTTAGTAGTTGATAAAGGTGATGCTTTGTTTGATTCCTTAGGATTTGCATTTTTTGAACAACCGGAAACCACCATGCCTAATACAAGTATTACTGGAATTGTCTTTAAAAATAACCTTTTCATAAAAATCCCCCTTTGATATTTTGCTAATCAGTTCTTCTACATAATTGTAACCTACAAAATGACTTAATACGATGCAATATTACTAGATAAATATGGACAAAAGCGATGTAACTACAAACATATAAATAAGGCTTTAAGGCTATTAAATTAAGAAATAGTTTACTTTCTACATTGCCTTATAGCAGTAGACCCTTAATTGCTATGGACATTTATAGATTTTAGATAAATATCGTTTTTATCCATATAAACATAGTAATATTCCATCGTATATAAACAATATCTAAGGTACACTTTAACAAGACTTAGATACACTATTTAGGAGGCGTTAGAATGGGAACAAACTTTATCAAACGTAAAATAGATGATGGTAGCTATGAGGCTGCATCTGTTTTCGATGTAGACGGAGATGGAATTAAGGATATTGTATGTGGTGCATATTGGTACAAAGGACCAGAATATACATTGCGTTACAAGATGTGCGACGTACAACCAGAGGGAGAGTATTTTGATGACTTTTCTGATTTCCCAATGGATGTAAACGGAAATGGCAGACAAGATATAATTACTGGTGGTTGGTGGGGACAAAAACTTCGCTGGAGAGAGAATCCAGGCAATACCGGGTTGTGGGAAGTTCACGACATAGAACAATGTGGTTGCATAGAAACAATTAGATATTTTGATATAGACAATTGCGGAACGGTTGAAATATTTCCGAACACACCTGGCGAACCCCAATGCTTTTTTAAATTAATTAAAGACGCAGCTGGTATACCAACAAGTAAATTTATTAAGCATGTTATTGGAGAAACCGCATCAGGACATGGCATGGGTTTTGGGGATATTGATGGCGATGGTAAGATTGAAATTTTACTACAATCAGGATATCTTAAACAAAATGAAAATATATTTGACAAGTGGACCATGGTAGAAGCATATAAGTGCTCAGTCTGGGGAGCAAGTGTACCAATGCTTGTCTATGACGTAAATGGTGATGGCCTAGCAGATATTATTTACGGAAATGGCCATGGATATGGACTTTTTTGGCTAGAGCAAAAAGAAGATGGCAGTTTTGTTGAGCACGTTATCGACATGGCAGCAGCTCAGTATCACGACTTATGGCTTGTAGACATCGACTGTGACGGGGAATTAGAACTTGTTACCGGTAAGAGGTACAGAGCACACTGTGGAAACGACGTTGGTGATAATGATCCTGTAGGATTGTATTATTATAAAATGAAAGATTCCAACTTTATCCGAAATGTAATTGACTTTGGAGAAGCTGAAATAGGTAGCGGTGCAGGCATATATATGTGGATTGAAGATATTACGGGCAATGGCTATCTTGATATTGTCGCACCTGGCAAAGAAGGTCTTTATTTGTTTGAAAACATTGGCTTAGGAGGAAGATCTCATGATTAAAGTTGCAATCATAGGTGCGGGAAGCGTAGTATTTTGCAAAACTTTAATGTTAGACATTATGGCTATTCCAGATATAGGTAAAATATCATTCGCACTAATGGCACCCTCCACTAAAAAAACCACCTATGTGTCCGATTTTGCCAACAGAGTTATAAAAGAAAATAATTTACAAGCAAGCGTATTAGTTACAACCAATAGACGTGAAGCTTTAAAAGATGCCAACTACGTTATAGCAACGTTTCAAATTGGTGGCATAAATGCATATGAGCATGACTATAAAATACCGTTTAAGTATGGAGTTGATCAGTGTATCGGCGACACACTCGGACCTGGCGGAATTTTCAGAGCATTACGTTCAATTCCTGTAATGCTAGATTTAGCAAAAGATATGGAAGAACTCTGCCCGAATGCGTTATTACTTAACTACGTAAATCCTATGGCAATGATGTGCTGGGCGCTCGGTGAAACTAAGGTAACATCCATCGGTCTATGCCATGGCGTACAAACTACCCTAGACCTTATATCAGGATATACAAATATCGATAAAAATGACATCGATTACATATGTGCAGGTATAAATCACATGGGCTGGTTCTTGAAACTAGAGCATAACAAAAAGGATCTTTACCCAATGTTACGAGAAAACTTTGAAAAGCCAGAATATTATGCTAACGAAAAAGTAAGAGGAGAAGTTCTAAGACATTTTGGTTATTTTATGACAGAATCAACTGGACATCTATCTGAATATTTACCTTATTTTCGTAAAAACGACCTTGCGCTAGGATTATATTGTGACGAACCAGCCTTTGGCGGAGAAACTGGCGCTTATTATAGTTGGTGTAAATTAGTATCAGAAAAATATAGTGAAGTAGATTATCTTGCGAAGGAAACTTCTATTTTACCTAAACGCAGTATGGAATATGGGTCTTATATTATAGAAGCAATCGAATTAGACCGCCCATTTCGCTTAAATGGAAACATAAAGAATAACGGACTAATCTCCAATCTACCAACAGACTGTTGTGCAGAAGTTCCAATATTTGTGGATGGCTCAGGCCTACATCCCACATTTGTAGGAAATCTACCTTCGCAATTGGCTGCGCTCAATATGACCAACATAAACGTACAACGGCTCGCTGTTGAAGCTGCATTATCTGGCGACCCAGAAGCAGTAGTACATGCTTGCGCTTTAGATCCACTTACTTCAGCAAAACTGACACTTAAAGAAATCCGTGATATGGCAAGTGAAATGCTTGTGGCTGAAGCGGCTTGGCTTCCTCAATTTAAGGGAAGAAAACCAAAATCTGCTCCTACAATAATAATTCCTGCAAATGTGACGCGCGCTAAAGTTCCTGTGGATCCAGCATTAGCAATTAATGCAAGATTTGGTGAATTACTAAAATAATAAATTTTTTAGGAGGTAATTAAAATGGATAAAGTTAGAATAGTATTTGCTGGTGTAGGTGGAATGGGCCAGATGGCACACCTTAAGAACTATGTAATCCTTCCAGACTGTGAAGTAGTCGCAATAATAGAAGCTCGTGAGAAACTTGGGAAAGCAGTTGCACAACGTTATGGTATAACTAATGTTTTCACTTCAGTTGAGGACTTTAAGAAAGCTAACATTTCCTTTGACGGGTTTGTATCAGCTCAACAATATAGAAATCAAAAGAACATCATGAAGGAGCTCTATTCTTTTGGGCTACCAGTGCTCTCAGAAAAACCAATATCTTTAGGAATTGAAACAGGTAAAGAGCTATTAGCACTTGCAAAAGCAAATGGGGTAACACATGTTGTAGGATATCATAAACGCTCAGATCCAGCTATGGAATTTGGCAAAGAGCTTGCTGACCAATGGAAAGCCTCGAATAAATTCGGTAATTTTCGTTACTTGCGTGCCACAATGCCTGCTGGTGATTGGGTTGCAAATGGTTTTGACGGAATGATTTCGACGGATGACCCATATCCACCATGTGACTGGGAGCCTGACGTTAACTATTTTGAGAATGCAGAGTTCAACACATACTATGACGTATTTGTTAACTATTACATCCATCAAATAAATGCTTTACGATTACTTTTGGGTGAAGACTATAACATCACCTATGCAGAAAAAACTAAGACCCTTCTCGTTGCAGAAAGTATATCCGGCAAACCAGCTATAATAGAAATGTCACCGTGGTCAAACACTATTGACTGGCAAGAAACATATTTGTTAGCATTTGATAAAGGCTGGATTTTAATTGAACTACCTTGTCCGCTTGTTTCAAATCAGCCAGGAAAGGTGACAATATATGAGGATAATGGCGAACATTCAACTCCAATTAAATGGTCACCTACTCTTCCCCATGTCCATGCTATGAAAAATCAGGCAATGAACTATATTAAGTTTATAAAAGGTGAGAAATCCGCCAAATGTACATCAGATGATGCTGTAAAGGATTTAGAAAATGTGAGACAATATGTAGAATTACTCGAAAAATTATAATTTATGGTAAAATATCTTGCATTATAAAACAAAAGCTGCTTAAAGCTTTGGCTTTAAACAGCTTTCCGCATTTAATTATAAAAACATGTTACTATGATATAATCAAGATATGATAATTTTACCTAACTAAAATAAACCGAAGGAGTAGATTTTATGAGATATTGGAATAATAAAGTTCAAGATGATGGAAGTATCCATTCAATTGGAAATGGTCACATATGCGCTTATGAGCAAGGGCCTAACATTACGCAAATTTTTGGTTCTCCATACAGCTTACCGGCTATAATGAGCATTGCTCTCACAAGCCAAAAGTTAATAGAAGCCAAAAGTACAAGACAGCAAGGCACATCGATTTGGAGTCATGAGTTATCAATAGAAGGCTTGCCAGCTGGTAAAATGACAGATTTCACATATGTGAATAAGTCATGCTTCATTAGAAAAATGACATTAACCTCTGAAATAACCTTTGTATTAAATATAGATAAAGAAAATATATCAGTAGTTCAAAATGAAAAATCATTAGATTGCGTTGAAGCCTCGGGAGCCTTGCTTCTCACAGCAAATGCAGGAACTTTCTTCTATGCTGATTTGTATGCATCACAATTTAAAGGATTCTACCAAATAGGCGTTAAAGGTAATATAAACATTATAAAAAGTAAAGATAACCCTAAACAATATATTATTAAATGCGGTTTAGGAGAATCTTTATTAACCATTTGCGGCGGAATAAATTATCCAGAATGTGTGGGCAATTGCAAGGATATTTTAACCAACAATGTAGATAAAATTTTAGAAAATACGCGTAAAGCATGCCTTGCGTTTGATTCAAAACACAAGAATTTCAAATCACTTATTAGTGATGAATTCTTCGATAAACAAAACTTATTAAAGGTAATCGACGATGTTTCGACGCTTATTAATTGTCAAACAGACGTAAATGGCGCAGTTTTAGCTGGTCACAATTACCACTTAGCATATGTTCGTGATCAATTTGGTGTGGTTAAATGTCTCCTAGACTTAGGTCTCTTCGATCAAGTTAAGAAAAACTTATTGTACTATTACAACATATGGGCAACTTATAAAACCATAAGAAACGCCCAAACCCTTGGCTTCCACGGCATATTCCATGTTCACGAAAATGATGACGTTGAAATCACTGGCTATCTAATAATCCAATCCTTCTATTATTATCAACAAACCAGCAACTACGACCTTATAAAGCAAATATTGCCAATGTTGAAATGGGCTTTAGAATCCCAACTAAAACATCTCGCTCATTTTATGCTTCCCTTCAACGGAGATGAAACGTACGTAGCCGGAGGCCTTCTACCAAGGACTGCTTTAAACGACGGCTCAGCAGAAGCAACCCTTCTCCTTCTGGAAAGCGCAAAACTCTTGCTCAATTATACCCAAGCAAACGATACCTGGGATAAACAAGAAGAATATACCAAAATTATCGAACAAGTAAAGAAACATTATAATGAAAACTTTTTTATCGACGGCAATTTAATTACAAATAATCCAAAACGTAAAGCCTCTTTACAATTGCCACAATTTCGCCACGGTGTTTGCGAGTGCTGTAACGCTTTTGGTTGGTCTAAGAAAAATTCAAACGACCGCTACCTGTGCGCAAGCTGTTTTGAGGTTAAAGACATGCCTAAGATTGATGATAAGGTTTACGCTCTTCTATCCGTTGGCCTCGTACCTGTTTTTATCGGTTCAGATATTCTTACTCGAACTGAAATTGAAAGCGTCGTCACCGAAATTATGGAGATCTATGACAAAACCGGCAAACTGCCATCCAATCAAGCTAGCCTGAGTTCCGTCGGTTACGATTATGGCCTATTGCTCAATGCCCTTACCTACCTAAAACATCCTTCTGCCAAAAAAGTTTATGGTAAAATGATGTCCCTAATCGACCAAACTGGCTCGTGGGTTGAATATTACGTCGATGAAAAACCCCACGGCACCCGCTGCAGACCATGGGAAAGCGCAATAAACCTGTCTGCCGCTATCAACTATGCTCTGAATTTTAAGGATTGCGAATAATTTTATAAAACTTTTGCAGTTATAAACGCATAACTATTGATTATTTAATAGTTATGCGTTTATATCTCTTTGTAATCTCTTAATTTTTGATTTGGGGGAATATAACCCACAAGGAGGATAAAATGAACTTGATAAAACCTAAACATCTCTCTCCAGGAGATACAATTGCTACTGTCAGCCCATCATGGGGTTGTGCAGGAGACTATGATACCAACTGGAGATATCTTCTTGGTAAGGAAAGACTAGAAAAAATATTTGGTCTGAAGGTTGTAGCAGCGCCTAATTCCATGAGAGGTGAAAGTTATTTGTCAGAAAATCCTGAAGCGAGAGCGGAAGACATTATATGGGCATTCCAAAACAAAAGTGTCAACGCAATAATTGCTAATATTGGCGGAAACGACAGCATAAAGCTACTTCCACATATTGATAAATCAATTATATCCAATAATCCCAAAATATTCGTTGGCTATTCTGATATTTTAAATCTTCACCTTTTGTGCTATAAAGCAAATATTTCAAGCTTTTATGGACCCAATTTATTACCAAATATAGCCGAGCCGCAAGGTTTACATAAATATACTTGTGAATGGTTCAGTAAAGTGTTTTTTGACAATGGCCCCATAGGCACAATTCCTCCATCTCAAAATTGGACCTGCGATCAAAATTCTTACATTGATAAACACCGCATTAGAAAATATCACTCCAATAAAGGATATAATTTAATCCAAGGTGCAGGTAAAATACAAGGCAGATTGTTCGGTGGTCAAACAGGAATGATGACGCTTTCGGGAACAAGCATTGAATTATCCATTAATACATTCCTCTACCCACTACCTTTTCAACGAGGTTATTATTTTTCATTATACTTATTATCACAACTGCTTGTTCTTTAAATAACAAAGCTCTAATATAATACAGTATCTTATGCGTTTTGATGGGAGACAGCCATGAAACTGAGATACTTTACACTTGCATGTATTTTAACTTCAATCACCATAATCATAGAAGCCGTTGCTGCAGCCTCAGGTGAAGCTTTGGTATTTCTGACGGTCTTATCTGCACTGCCAATATATCTAGTCTCACGAACTTATCCAGTCTATGGGATGATAAGTTATTTTTGCGTATGTATTCTTCTACTGACCTTAAATCCACATCAGATGTTATTTTTTGCGCTAGCCAATGGCCTTTTGGGCTTTTTCTTGGGACTATTTGAAAATAAAAAGATTTCCCCAGTTATCAGCAACCTCATGTGCGGTATTTTACTTTGTGGAGGAGTATGTCTGTCATTATTTTTGATAGGTTCGTCTGCGGTGCTGCTAAGCAATTGGTATTTGATTGCTTTAATATCGTTGTTTTGCTTTATATATACGATTGTTACCCATTGGCTGCTTGCAAAAGCGTATAGAAAATTTAAAGTCCTAGCGAAAATAAACCTCTAATTTGAAAGGAGAAATTGTATGCCAGTTTACAATTCAACCATCACGAAAAATAATATTGATAAACTAAAGCTTCTTTGGCAAATTAAAACCCACTCATACGTAACCGCCGAACCCCTTTTTTATAATGGTAAAATATTCACTTCCGATTGGCAGGGATATATCTACTGTATAAATGCCTTCAACGGAAAGCTTCTTTATGAAAAACAACTGTACCAACCACCCAAACAAAAAGGATGGATTCGACGTATTCCGTTGCTCAAAAAATACTTTGGCGAACCACTTCCATATATGTGGAATGGCTTTGCAGGGACAGGTTGTATTAGCGATGGCATTTGGTTTCTAGCAAGTGTGGGAGGTAAAGAGGGCGGCATTCTCACAAATGGAGCTCCCGGAAAGTTATACGCAATAAATACGCAAGATGGAAGATTGCTTTGGGAAAGCGAACTTGGTCAAACGACCTATTCAGGCAGCCTTGCAGTTCCGGTTTGTGATGACACCACAGTTTATGCTGCAATTTGCTCGTGTGAAGAAATCGTGAGTGTGGTGAAGAAATATCTACTGAGGCATTTTACCCCTGAATGCACAGGTGAAGTTTTTGCATTTAATAAATATACTGGGGTAAAACGTTGGAGCCGCAAGACCGTTGGTTTGAACCCAGCCGATCTCACCAACGCGAAAGGCGCAGGAGTATGGGGCGGATTGGAAATACATAAATCTGAACAGTCGCTATTTTTTGCAACAGGAAACAGCTATGGGCAGCCTGTTTCTAAATCGTCTGACGCGGTAATTTCCCTCAACTCAATCAACGGCAGTCTTCGTTGGAGTTATCAAGCAGTAGCCG
>Ga0123336_10001548_pt1 | contig 21089 bp, 13 predicted proteins | sample SSSSmetaG_FD_96466 | JGI IMG/M metagenome (GOLD analysis project Ga0123336, IMG submission 96466) | Glacier valley bacterial and archeal communities from Borup Fiord, Nunavut, Canada, to study Microbial Dark Matter (Phase II) - ​SSSS metaG | ecosystem: Environmental > Aquatic > Freshwater > Ice... | reverse complement strand
TGAAGGTCCCGAGCGACCGAAAAGCCGTGATGCGAGCATGCCCCAGGAGCGCTCCGGAACGGTTTAGCAACCCTCAGTATCCCCAATTGCGAGGTCGATCTGGCCACAGGCGGAGTATTTCAACAAGCTCCTAAAGCCGCCCGACGGCCTAAGTGTCACCGCCCCCAGGCCGTCATTCTGGCAAAGCCAGAATCTCTGTACTGCCCTTTCCGGGGCACCCCACGGCTCCCCGAGGGGGGCTAATTCCACTGCCCCCGCTTGACACATACAGTAAAGTCGAAGCGTGAGCGGAAGGCTTGGGTGGCTGTGGGGCCAACTCAAAGAATCTCTAATAAATACTTTGCAGGAAATCCCTTTGATTGCAATACTTTAGCATTTCCGCGTCCCTCAAGTACCAGACTAAGTTTATTGTTTGGAGTACTTTGCGCAAAATAAGGGGGAGGGGGGGGACCGCCTAAAAGCCGAGTTGAACCGGCTCTTGCTCAAGGTAGATTCCGAAGCGGGCGGCAACTTCCTGCTGGATCGTATCGCGCAGCAGAACTATATCGGCGGCGCTGGCTTGGCCCCGATTAATCAGCGCCAGGGTGTGGCGCGAAGAGATCCCGGCATTCCCAAGAGCAAACCCCTTGTGGAAGCCGGCCTGATCCAGCAGCCACGCAGCAGGCAGCTTGGTGAAACCGGGGTTAGTGGGCCAGTTGGGAATCTTCTCAGCAGGAAGGTTGAGTGCAGTGGCAATATCCGTCAGGGAGGCGGTGGGGACGATGGGATTCTTGAAGAACGAGCCGGCACTGCGGCAGTCCTGCTCGCCTTCGACGAGCAGCATGCCTTTGGCGTGGCGAATCTCCCGGACCGCATGGTAGATGTCCAACGGAGTGGGTGGCGTGGTGGAGGCAGCAAAATGATTCTTGAGGTCGGCGTAGGTAAGGTTTGGTTTGGCATTGCGGTCGAAGCGGAACGTGACAGAGGTCACAACGTAGCGGTCGCGCTGGGTGGAATTGAAGAGACTGGTCCGGTAGGCGAAGGCGCAGTCTGCGTGCGAGAGGTCCACGAACTCTCGCGTCTCGAAATCGTACGCGCTAACCCGGTGGATCGTATCGGCAACCTCCTGCCCATAGGCCCCAATGTTCTGGATGGGACTCCCCCCCACCAGCCCCGGAATTCCAGCTAGACACTCGACGCCGCTGATTCCCTGCTCGCACATCTGCAGGACCAAGGCGTTCCAGTCGAGCCCCGCGGGCGCGTAGACAAGGACTTCCTCTTCCAGCCGGGCCATACGGATGGGGGCATCGATCGCAACCTGAATCACCAGACCGTCGAACCCGGAGTCGGCGACGAGCAGGTTGCTGCCCCCGCCGAGGATGAAGTGCTTCCACTCGTTCTCGGCCGCAATGCCAAGCACCACCTTGAGCGCAGTCTCAGAGGTGACGGTACAGAAGCGCCGCGCCGGGCCACCGATCCGGAAGGTCGTGTACGGCGCAAGCGTGACGTTTTCGTGGATTTCAATCGATCCAAAGGTGGAGATAGGCACGGTTTAAGGTTACAACATCGAGCCACCCGAGTAGCGGCGTCAGGTGTGACGCCGTACAATCGCAAGGAGCGCGGCTTTCACCCGCGAAGGTTAAGGGAGAAACGAAAATGTATCCAGAGATTATGGTGATTCCGATGCGCGAGGAGTTAACGCGCGCTGGGTTGAGCGAAGCACGCAGCGCTGCCGATGTGGACGCAGCGATGGCCCAGCCGGGAACGACGATGGTAGTCGTGAACTCGATCTGCGGTTGCGCCGCTGGCAAGATGCGTCCCGGCGTTCGCCTGGCGATGCAGCATGCAGCCAGGCCAGACCACGCAGTGACGGTGTTCGCAGGCCAGGACCGCGAAGCGACCGAGAAGGCGCGCGGCTACTTCGGTGGCCATCCGCCCACCTCGCCGGCGATTGCGATTTTGCGCGACGGCCAGTTGGTCTACCTGATGCAGCGTTCGGCGATCGAGACCTCGACAGCACCGGCGATTGCGCAGGAATTGACACGCGCCTTCGACACCTACTGCGCCAAAACTACTGCATAAGCTGTAACGAACTCTACCTATAACCGGAGAGCTGGCTTGACAAGGCTCTCCGGTTTCGTTTGTGAGCCCGACTGAATTTAGGCGCGGAACTGCCGATAGAAACGCTAGCCATGTCTACGTCCAGCTATCTTCCGGTTGATTGTGCGGTGTACGACGACGCGAGTGAAGCGTCAGCAATGGTGGGCGAAAGTGCAGCGATGCAGCGGCTGCGGTCGCAGTTGCGGCGCATCGGCCCCTACTTCCGCACCGCCCTGATCCGCGGTGAAGCAGGTACTGGCAAGCAGCTTGCCGCCCGAATGCTGCATGGCTGGAGCCCCGCAGCGTCGGCGCCGTTTACCCTTTGGGACGGAACGGACGCACTAACGCTGGACGCAGCACCTCATCGTGGAAGCGTCTTCGTGGATGAGGTAGGCGAGCTGCCCATGGTCGCGCAAGGCGCACTGCTGCGCCTATTGCAGCGCCTGGAACGAGCGCGCGGTCAAGGCGAGCCGACCCGCGTCATCACCTCGACGCGCCACGACCCGCGCATCCTGGCGACGACGGGACGTTTTCGGCAGGACCTGTACTACAGGATCGCGACCATCGAGGTGACCGTACCGCCGCTACGCGAGAGGCTGGAAGATATTCCCGCACTCGTACAGCACTTCGCCACAACGTTCCGCCGCAACGGTAGCGACGGACTCACCAGAATCACCGACGAGGCTATGGAGTGGCTGGTGAGCCAGCTTTGGCCCGGGAATGTGCGCGAACTGGAGAGCGCCCTGCGTGCAGCCGACGTGGCAGCGAGTGGAGACAAGGTTGAGGCGCGACATATTGCTGGCGTTGTCGCGGGAAGCCCGTCCCCGGAACACCATGGTCCAAAGGCGCTGATAAAGCTGCAGGATGTGGTGGATCAGCACGTACTGCGGGTGTTGGAGCGCTGCGAAGGCAACAAGCTGCGCGCGGCCGAGCTTCTGGGCATCAGCCGGTCAACCCTGTACCGGATGCTGGAGGCATACACCGCGACCCAGCGAGCCGGATAGAGTCTGCGCGATACACTGAGGGAGCTGTTCCAAGGGGTTTGGATGAACAAGATCTGGCTGCACCGCGCGGGTAGTTTGTCGTTGATCTGCTGTATGAACCTGGTGTCCGTGACGGTCTACGGACAGGCCGAAACGTCCTTGGCGGCACGAAGCAAGGCGCTCAATGCCATTTTCAAAGACATCTGGGAAGACCGGCTGAAGCACTCGCCGGAGTTCGCGTCTTCGATTGGCGATAGGCGGTACAACGACCAGCTTTCGGACTACTCCGTGGAAGAGGTAAACGCATCGCTGGGACGAGGACGGATCTTCCTGGAGCGGCTTTCACAAATCGACGCCAAGGGGCTGTCGGAGCAGGACCAGGTGTCGGATGACCTGATGATTCGTGAGCTGATCGACGAGCAGGAGGGCGCGAAGTTCAAGGAGTGGGAGATGCCCGTGAACCAATTCAGCGGCCCGCATACGGAGCTGCCGCAACTGGTAGGACGCATCTCGTTCGAGACCGTGAAGGACTATGAGGATTACACGGTCCGGCTAACCAAGATCCCCAGGCTGCTGTCCCAGGTGACGACGAATATGCAGCTTGGCATGGATGAAGGGCGTATGCCGCCTAAGTATCTGCTGGAGAAGGTGCTGCAGCAGACGCAGGCTCTCGCGGGAGGCAAACCAGCGGACAGCCCGTTTGCCGCGCCGCTGAAGAGCTTTCCAAAGAGCATCGGCACGGCGGACCAGAAGCGGCTGAGCGACGCGATGCTAATGGCTATCGAAAATGATGTGCAGAGGGCGTATCAGCGGTTTGCGAAATTTCTCAGCGGACAGTATGTGGCGAAAGGCCGGACGGAGCCCGGAGCCTGGTCGCTGCCGGATGGGGACGCCTATTACGTGTTCCGGGTGCAGCAGAGCACGACATTGAACAAGACGCCGGCAGAGATCCACCAGATTGGGCTGGAGGAGGTGAAGCGCGACGAGGCTGAGATGCTGGCCATCGTGAAGAAGATGGGCTTCACGGACATCAAGAGCTTTAGTTCAGCGTTGAAGACGAACCCGAAGGAGCACCCCACCTCGCGCGAGGCTTTGCTTGCGATATATAAGGCGAATATCGATGCGATGCGGCCGAGGCTGCCGGAACTATTTGGACGGCTCCCCAAAGCTCCGCTGGAGGTTGTCGCAGTCCCTGCCTACATGGAGAAGGACCAGGCGGCGGCTTACTACGACAATGGCACTCCAGACGGCAGCCGGCCGGGTAAGGTCTATGTAAATACCTATAACTTTGCGGAGCGTTCGCTTGCACCGGTGGAGGCAGTTTCGTATCACGAGGGGCTGCCCGGGCATCATCTGCAGATCTCGATCGCGCAGGAGCTGACGGGGATACCGGAGTTTCGCAAGTACAGCTACTACACGGCGTATACGGAGGGCTGGGGGCTCTACAGCGAGAGACTCGGCAAAGAGATTGGGTTCTACAAGGACCCGTACAGCGACTATGGGCGGCTGGAGGCGGACATCTGGCGGGCGATTCGACTGGTCGTGGATACAGGTGTCCACTCCAAGCACTGGACGCGGCAGCAGATGGTGGACTTCTTCCATGAGCACTCGGCGATCGACGAGACGAATATCCAGGCCGAGACGGACCGTTACATCGCGTGGCCGGGTCAGGCGCTGGGCTACAAGATGGGTCAGTTGAAACTGCTGGAAGTACGGGATCGAGCGAAGAAAGCCCTGGGAGACAAGTTCAGCCTGAAGGCGTTCCACGACGAGGTGCTGGACTCGGGCGCGTTGCCGCTGGATGTGCTGGATCAGCGGGTGGACGCTTGGATTGCAGTGCAGAAGAAGTCATAGAGGCGGTTCTGTCCGCCGTCTGGTCTGATAGCCTTTCGGGATGAGCGATACGAACGAGAACGTGGTTGCGGTGGCTGCGGCGACGCACGCGCCGGTGATGCCCGGGCTACGGGTGGCGGTGCTGGGTGCAGGCAAAATGGGCGGCATTCTGCTGCAGGCCTTCCTGAAGAACAACCTGGTGGCACCGGAGCAGATATTCGCAACGGTGCATCATGCGGAGCGGGCCCAGGCTCTCTCAGCTCAGTTCGGGGTCGAAGTGACGACCGATAACCGTGCCGCGGCGGAGCAGGCGGATGTGATTTTGTTGGGCGTAAAGCCTACGCAGGTTCCGGGACTGGTGGCGGAGATTGCTCCGGTGCTGACTCCGAAGAAGATGCTGCTGTCGTTTGCCGCATCCGTAAAGACGCGGAGTATTGAAGATGCTGCGGGCTGTGAGTTGGCAGTGGTGCGGGCTATGCCAAATACGCCCTCCATGCTGGCTGCTGGCGTTACGGCCCTGTGTGCGGGGCAGTTTGTCTCGGCAGAGCAGATGGCCGTGGCGCAGCGGATCTTCCAAACCGTCGGGCGCACGGTTGTGGTGGATGAGAAGCACATGGACGCCGTGACTGGGTTGTCGGGCTCGGGGCCAGCGTTTCTATACATCATCATCGAGGCGCTGGCGGAGGCTGGCGTCAACGTGGGTCTGCCACGCGATGTAGCGACGCTGCTGGCGGCGCAGACGATGTATGGGTCGGCGCGAATGGTGCTGGAGACGGGCTATCACCCGGCGCTGCTGAAGGACCAGGTAACCACTCCGGCGGGCTGCACTGTGGATGGCATTCTTGAGCTGGAAGAAGGCGGTCTGCGGGTGACGCTGATCAAGGCAGTGAAGCGGGCGACACAGCGGGCGAAGGAACTGGCGAACGGTTAGCCACTTTGCGATGGGACTGGAATGGATGGGCTATCGTGCGCGTTATGCTGTTTCGCCGGGTAGATAATTGGGTATGGCTAGTTCAGCGACAGTGATAAGGTTTGGACGGAGTACCGCGGATGCTGCTTCGCGCGGGCTGGTGGGGCTTGCGTGGGGCGTGGTGGCGTACAACGTATTGGTGGTCCTGTGGGGGGCGCTGGTGCGGGCGACGGGGTCGGGTGCAGGGTGTGGAAATCACTGGCCGCTTTGTAACGGGCAGGTGATTCCGATCAATCCGACACTGCATACGGTGATCGAGTTCACGCACCGGATGATGACAGGTGGCTCGACGTTTGCGGTGGTGGGGCTGCTGGTGTGGACGTTTCGTGGGACCGTGAAGGGGCAGGCTGCACGGGTGTTCGCGGTGGCTTCGATGCTGCTGCTGTTGAATGAGGCTTTCCTCGGGATGCTGCTCGTTAAACTGGGGTATGTGACCAGTAATCAGAGTGTGGGCCGGGTGATTGTTCTTGGAATTCACTTCAGTAATACGCTGCTGCTTCTGGGTGCCCTTACGCTGACGGCGCTGGCGTTAGGAACGGGACAACGTTGGATCGAAGTGGTGTCGGGCGGGGTGCGCGGAAGGGGAGTGGTACTGGTGGGTCTGGCGGCGACGCTGGTGGTGGGTGTAAGCGGGAGCATGGCGGCACTGGGGGACACGCTGTTCCCTGCTGCAACGCTGGCAGAGGCTATGGCGCAGGACTTCGCGGTTGCTTCTCCCTGGCTGCTGCGGGTGCGCTGGGTGCATCCGGCGAGTGCAGTAGTCGCAGCGCTCTTTGTGATCTGGCTGGTGGCCGGGGCAGGGTGGCAGCGATCGCGCTGGGTGATGGGACTGCTGGCATTTCAGTTTGTACTTGGGATCGGAGACATTCTGTTGCTGGCTCCGGCCTGGATGCAGATTGTGCATTTACTGGGAGCGGATTTGTATTGGATCGCCCTGCTGGCGCTTGCCGCAGAACGCTGGAGCGGTAAGCAGACTCAATTAGCTGCTGCTTAAAAAGACGAAGGGGCCGAAGCCCCTCCTTATCAAAAACGGCGGCAATGTTTATTTGGGGTTGTTCGGAACTGGTTCTTTGCCATCCAAGCGGCGACCCAGATTCTCGGTGCCGGTGGCGGTCTTCTTCGCGGCCTTCTTGGTGACGTGCTTGGTGGCGCGATACGACTTCTTGGTTCCCTGCTTGACGCCGTGACCTGCGTCCTTGGCGGCGTCCTTGGTTTCGGAACCGGCGTTCTTCATATCTTGTTTGGCACCGCTGTCATTCTGGGCAAAAGCGGGCAGGCTGAGGGCGAGTGCTGCGGCAAGGGCGAGGGAGCTTAGTTTGCGGGTCGTCATGGTATCTCCTGAAATGCACTTTACTTGATATAGATTCCCAATGGCTGGAAAGCGTTGTAAGGACAGGAGATTTGCTGATGTATAGTGGCAAAGGCCGTAGACTCGGAACTGTGGCGTACGTGAAGACTCCCTTCGGGTAACGCATCCGGGCAGGCTTTCAGTCGCTATTGAGAGACGGAGCGCGGCTATCCCTGCGAGGGGTAAAACGCCTGGGAGAACGAATGCAGGTTCTGGCTGTCGTTGCGATGACTGGGGGGCAACTAACGAAGCTTGCTCCCGTGGATATCTTGATCCTGATGCTGTACTTCGTGCTGGTGGTCTTCATCGGTTTTTACGCGAAGGGCAAGGCAAATACCAGCGAGGACTTCTTCCTTGCCGGACGCGAGATGACGGCGTGGATTGCCGGGCTAAGCTTTGTTTCGGCGAATCTGGGTTCGCTGGAACTGATGGGATGGGCGGGGGCAGCCTATCAGTACGGCATCCTGGCAACGCATTGGTATTGGATTGGCGCGATCCCAGCGATGTTGTTCCTGGGCATCGTGATGATGCCGTTCTACTACATCTCGAAGACGCACTCTGTGCCGGGGTACCTGCAACTGCGGTTCGGTGAAGGTGCGCGGGCGACTTCCGCGGTCTCGTTTGCGGTGATGACGATTCTGATGAGCGGCGTGAATATGTACGCCATGGCTCTGGTGATGAAGACCGTGTTGGGTTGGAACATCAGCTTCAGCATCTGGATTGGCGCGGCAACGGTGGCGCTATACGTGATGCTTGGCGGCTTGCGCTCGGCGATCATCAACGAGGTACTGCAGTTTGTGCTGATCTGGGCCGGTGCTGCGATGATTCCGATCCTGGGATTGATCGAAGCGGGCGGCTGGACGAATCTGAAGGCTCAGATTGCCGTGAACGTCGGCTCAAGCGACTACACCCATCTTTGGACGACGCTGGGGAACTTCCGCGATAACCCGATGGGGGTGCACTGGACGGGCATCGTCTTTGGGCTTGGGTTTGTTATCAGCTTTGGGTATTGGACGACTGACTTCCTCGTGGTGCAGCGTGTTTTGAGTGCCAATAACCTGCGGGCAGCGAAGATGGCTCCGGTAATTGGTGCCGCATTCAAGATGGCCGTGCCGCTGATCGTCATTGTTCCGGGGCTGCTGGCGCTCTCGGTATTGAAGAATCCTGATGGCAGCGTGATGCACCTGGTGGGCGAAGATGTGGCACGGGCGACGGGGCAACACAGCTACAACGAAGTGCTGCCACTGATGCTGATCCGCTACTGCGGGCCTGGACTGATGGGGTTGGGTATCACTGCACTGGTTGCTGGTTTCATGAGCGGCATGGCGGGCAACGTCAGCGCGTTCTCCACGGTGTGGACGTATGACCTCTACGGCGCGTTTATCAATAAAAAGGCAAGCGACTCGCACTATGTGGCGATGGGACGATGGTCGACCGTTATCGGAATGCTTGTGTCAATCGGTTCGGCGTATCTGGTGATGAACGCAGCCGGCATCATGGATTACGTGCAGGCGTTGTTCAGCTTCTTTATCGCGCCGCTGTTCGGAACGGTGATCCTGGGGATGCTTTGGAAGCGAGCGACCCATGCGGGCGGGTTTGCAGGCCTGCTTGCGGGCACCGTGGCGTCTATCGGGATGTTTGCCTGGGTGCATAGCAGCCCGGCAGCGCTGCGGTACGTGGCGATGTCCGATGCGGCCAAGCCCATGGCGGAGAATATGTACCGCGCCCTGTGGAGCTGGGTGGTCTGCGTTGTCGTGACGGTGGTGGTGAGCATGATGACAAAGCCTGTGCCGATGGAGCAACTGGCTGGGCTGGTCTATGGCGTGACGCCGATTCCGCATGACGGCTCGAAGACAATCTGGGAGAAGCCAATCTTCTGGGCGGTTGTAGTGATCGTGGTGTTCTTTATCTTGAATCTTTTGTTCTGGTAGGAGATGCGTATGGCGAAGCGGGATGAAGAGACGGCAGAGCTTTCGATCTGGTTTTTTTGCGGCATTCTGATGCTGGCGTACGGACTGGTGCTGGTAGTGACGGGGATTACGGAGATTGGGCATCCCCCGGCAACAGTGCTGGCGGAGTTGCAGCCCACTCTATGTTGGGGTGTGGTGCTGACGGTATTCGGGGCGTTTTACACGATCCGGTTTCGGCCAAAGCATAAATGGTTCTAACACGTTGCGAAGAACTGTTTGATTTGGATGACGGGCCTCGCATGGTGGATACTGCATCGAGCGGTACATTTTTGCTGACAGCAACTAATTCATTACACCAACAGAAGTTCAGGGAGAGCTATGGGCAGGCAGATGACGATGGGCGTGATTGTGGGCAACCGTGGGTTCTTTCCGAGTCACCTGGCGACGAGCGGACGGCTGGAGATGATCGCAGCGCTTGAAGCTGCAGGTATCAAGCCGATCGTGCTGACGCCGGAGGTGACCGCACACGGCGCGGTAGAGACCTACGAGGATGCCAAGAAGTGCGCCGCCCTGTTCAAAGCCCACGCCGCCGAGATTGACGGCATCATCACTACACTGCCGAACTTCGGCGAAGAACGCGGACTGGCGGATGCGCTGCGACTGGCCAACCTGCAGGTGCCGGTGCTGATCCAGGCGACGCCTGATCATGCAGGCAAGATGGGCATTGCGTTCCGTCGCGACAGCTTCTGCGGGAAGATGTCGATCTGCAACAACTTAAAGCAATATGGCATTCCCTACTCTCTGACGCGGCTCCATACGGAAGCGCCGGACTCAGTAGAGTTCAAAGCTGACCTGGAATGGTTTGCCGGCGTTTGCCGCGTAGTGAGGGGCTTGAAGAATGTGCGGTTCGGCGCGATTGGCGCACGGCCTACGGCGTTCAACACGGTGCGCTACTCGGAGAAGCTGCTGGAGAAGAGCGGCATCACCGTGGAGACGCTGGACCTGAGCGAAGTAATGGGACGCATCAGCCGGATGAAGGACTCCGACGACTCGGCGCAGGAGAAGCTGGCGGCCATCAAGAAGTACATCCCCGTGGGACAGACACCCGAGGCGGCGCTGATGAAGATGGCGAAACTGGGCGCGGTGATCGACCACTGGATGAAGGCGAGTGAACTGACCGTGAGCGCGGTGCAGTGCTGGACTTCCATTGAGGAATTCCTGGGCATCGTTCCCTGCACCGTGATGAGCATGATGAGTGAGAACCTCATCCCTTCTGCGTGCGAGGTGGATGTGCTGGGAACGCTCAGCATGTACGCACTGACGCTTGCGAGTGAGTCACCTTCCGCGCTGCTGGATTGGAACAACAACTACGGCGACAACCCGGATAAAGCGGTCTGCTTCCACTGCTCGAACCTGCCGAAGCACTTCTTCAATGAAGGCGTGAAGATGGACTATCAGCTGATCATCGCGGGAACTGTGGGTAAAGAGAACACCCATGGAACGCTGGACGGTAAGGTGAAAGCCGGTGCGATGAGCTTCGCGCGTTTCTCGACAGATGACTTCAACGGTCAGATTACCGGTTACGTAGGCGAGGGCAGATTTACGGACGATCCGCTGACGACCTTTGGCGGAGCGGGCGTGGTGGAGATTCCCAAGATGCAAGAGTTATTGCGCTATATCTGCGAGAACGGCTTTGAGCACCATGTGGCGGCAAACTTCTCCAACACTGCTGCGCCCGTATATGAAGCGGCGACTAAATACCTGGGCTGGAAGATGCACCTGCACCAGTAGTCCAGGCGCGTGGCGCGGCACGCTTACATCCTGCGCTAACATGGCTGGGATCGGTTTTTCACGCCCCCTATGACTACGACGAAACGAAGCATCTCGAAGCCAAAGCCGAAAAAAGTCGCGAGCAGACCTGCGGAGAGTCTGTTCTTCAGCCGGGACGAAAGCTGGATGCGCTTCAACCAGCGAGTGTTGGAAGAGGCTCAGGATGCTTCGAATCCGCTGCTGGAACGGGTAAAGTTCCTGGCAATTACGGCAAGCAACCTGGATGAGTTCGTCGAGATTCGCGTGGCGAGTCTGCTGCAACGCATTGAAGACGGCGAGAACCAGGCTCAGCCTCTCGATGAAGGTGGTCTCACTCCGCTGAAGCGGTTGGGCCGTCTCAGCGTGCGGATGGAGGAGTTCGTCGCGGCGCAGTACCGTTGCTGGAACGAGCTGCTGGTGGCGATGCAGGCTGAAAAGATTCGCGTGCTGAGCTGGAAGAAGCTTGATCCGGCCGCGCAGGCGGAGGCTTTGAAGTTCTACGAGAGCGAGGTGGATCCGCTGCTGACGCCGGTGACGATTGATCCCTCGCATCCGTTTCCTCGGGTATTGAACAAGGCGCTCTGTATTGCCCTGCTGCTGCGGCATAAGCGGGCTTCCGGCGGAAAGAGCAAAGGCGGTACGGTGCTGGGCGTCGTAACGGTACCGCGTTCCCTGCCCCGGCTGATTCCGCTGCCGAAGAGTGGCGCGGGCTGCGACTTTATCCTGCTGCATGATTTGATCGAGTCGCAGGTGGAACGGATGTTCCGCGGCTATGAAGTGTTATCTCGCTCGGCGTTCCGTGTGACGCGGAACAGCAACCTGTACATGCAGGAGGAAGAGTCACGCTCCGTGCTGGAGAGTGTGCGCGCAGAGCTACATAATCGACGCAAAGGGGATGCCGTGCGCCTGGAGATTGAGGCGTCGGCCGACGAAGAGATCGTGGAGCGGCTACGCACAAACTTTGAGCTAGAGGCCGGGCAGGTGTTTCGAACCGACGGACCGGTGAATCTGTCGCGGCTGATGAACCTGTACTCCGAAGCAAAACGGCCTAACCTGAAGTATCCCGCGTTTACAGGCCGCGAGTACAAGCTGGAAGCGAAGTCGACGAACCTGTTCGACGAGCTACTGAAGAAAGATGTACTACTGCATCACCCGTTCGACTCTTATAAAACGGTGGAAGACTTTATCGAAGCGGGCGCGATGGATCCGGCGGTGATCTCGATGAAGCAGACGCTCTATCGGACGAGCAAGGACTCGCCCATTTTCCGCGCGCTCATTGAGGCAGCACAGAGCAAGGATGTAACGGTAGTGGTGGAGCTCATGGCGCGATTCGACGAGGACTCCAACATTCGTTGGGCACGCGAGTTGGAGGACGCCGGGGTGCAGGTTTTTCACGGCATCTTTGGCCTTAAGACGCACTGCAAGCTGGCACTGCTGGTGCGACGCGATGCCGATGGCGTCGTACGACAGTATGCGCACCTTGGCACAGGCAATTACAACCCGGTGACGGCACGCTTTTACACGGACATCAGCTTGTTGACCTCGCGCGCTGAGCTGACCGATGCGGTAAAGAAGGTATTCAACTACCTGACCGCTGAGACGGAGGCTGCGTCTTTCAAGCCACTGATGATGGCTCCTTTAACGCTGTGGGACGGACTGGTGGCGCTGATTGAACGCGAGGCGACGCACGCCAGGGCGGGGCGGCCAGCGGCGATTGTGGCGAAGATGAACGGACTGCTCGACCGGCGTGTGGTTGAGGCGTTGTATGCCGCATCGCAGGCGGGCGTAGAGATCGACTTGATCATCCGGGGTATGTGTTCGCTGCGACCTGGAGTGAAGGGGCTCAGCGAACGGATTCGCGTACGCAGTATCGTGGGAAGATTTCTGGAGCACAGCCGCATCTTCAGCTTTGCGAATGGCGGAGCTGAGGAGGTCTTCTGCGGAAGCGCGGATTGGATGCCGAGGAACCTGATCGAACGCTGTGAGACTGTATTTCCGGTAACGCAACCGGAGCTCGCAAAGCGGCTGCGGGAGGAGATCCTCGGAGCGTATCTGAAGGATGACACCAAGGCGCGGCTGCTTCAGGCCGATGGGGAATACGTCCGAGTGAAGCGTGTGGGGGAGGGATTTAACGCCCAGGAGTTCCTGATGCGGAGCAGCGAAGAGCGGCAAGGGACAGCGAAGAACAGCTAAGAGTGATCAGGAACTGCAAAGGCCGCCCCGGTGCAGGGGCGGCCTTTGCAGTTGGGCTGCGATGGCTTACTGGACTTGGACTACGAACGTGACGATTGCGCTGTGGACCGTGGTTCCGGAGACGGCGGAGACGGTGATGTTATAGGTGCCGGGCGTGGCGTTGGTGATGGTGGGAGTGGTTCCACCGCCCGAGCTGGAAGTGCTTGAACCGCAACCTGAGGCTCCGAAGACCGCAACCGAGAGCAAGACTGCAAGCAGTCCGGCCCAACGGCGACGGCGTGGGAGAGCGATAAGGAACAGGCAAGCGAAGGTGGCACCTGAGCCGGCGGCGTACCAGGGGATACGGTTGCGCGACTGCTGCATGGTAGCCGGGGCAAGCTGACCCATGACGCCCTTGGCAGAGCTCTGGTAGGCGGTCAGGGTAAAGCTTGTGGTCGCCGCCGAAGTGGAACTGATGGTGACGGTCGTCGGGGCAAACGTGTAGTTGGCCGAGACGGCCGTATCGGAGTTGGCGGAGAAGGTTACAGTTCCGGTAAAGCCGTTAGCCGGCGTGACGGTGAAGGTGACCCCCGTGGCAACGGCACCGGACTTGACGGTGACTTGCGGAGTGCAGGGCGTGAAGCCAAAGTCCTTCGCAGAACTGGATATGACGTCAACCGAAGCGACAGCTCCGTTGGAACGAAGGACTGCGCCTCGTGAGCTCGCGTACGTGGTACTCCCGGAGTAGACGGCACTGATAGCGTGCCCGCCAGACGCAAGGGTCGCAGTACTGAATGTGGTGGTGGCCTTCCCGGTTGCGTCCAGCGTCACGGGAGAGCCGACGGCTAAATTGTCGACGAGAATCTGCACGGTGCCGCTCGGAATGGGTCCGACGATCGCCACGCCAGTGCTCTGGTTAAAAGTTCCGTTGACCACAGTGATGCTCAGCGAAACGCTGGCGGTGACGGCGCAGAGTGCGCTGGTGGTGGTAACACTTGTGGCGGAGATGAGTGTGCCGGTGGTGCTGCCGATACCAGTGGGGGTTGCAGCAGCCCAGTTGTTGACAAGATTCAAGGCGTCGATGGTGCCCCAGCCCGAAGCTCGGTCGTAGCCTACACCCGCCGTGTACCCGATGCTGCCGCCGTTGGGGCAGTTCGGCGTGCCCTGGGCGCAGGGGCTACTGTTTGAGCCGGAAGTGATGTCGTGGAAGATGGTAGCTGAAGAGGTGCCACCGGCTAAACCATAGATGACAGGATTCGCATTGCCGATGCGGCTACCGGTCTTCTGCTCGACAAGGGCGAGGATGCTGGCGAACGCCGGCGTCGAGACGGAGGTTCCGCCGACGACGTTGAGGCTGCCGGCCGCGTTACGGAAGCCGTTGGTGCAGGAGCCGCTGGAGCAGTAGAGATAGCCGTCGTGGCTCGCGGCGGCGTTGAGCGACACGTCTGGAATGTCGCGGGCAAAATCTGCGGGCACTCCAGGGCCGACCTGCCAGGCAGGCTTCGTGAAGAAGGAGCTGAAGCCGCCACCACCGGAGGCGAGGCCGCCCGTGCTGGACGCGTTCCAGGGGACTTCAGGGATATAGCCCTTGGCAGATGCAATGAGATCGACGGTCGAGTTGGTTGCTGCGTTCCAGTAGGTAGTACCGCCAGTAGTGGTGCCCTCATTGAACATTGTGCCGCCCACAGCGGTGACAAATGGCGAACTGGAAGGAAAGTCGATGGCGAGGCCCTGGCTGGCGGTGGCGGAGTTGTAGTCGCAGTCGGTCGCGCCGGAGTCACCAGTGGGTCCGAGGATAGTCTGCCCCTGGGCGTTGGCCTGCTGGAAGAACTGGTTGAAAGCGTCCAAGTTGGCGGTGCCGGCTGCGCTCTCGCAGAGTCCGTAGCTGATGGTGATGATGGGCGCGAGGTTGTTGGTGATCGCCTGAATCATCGATATGCCGAGGACGTCGCGGGAGTTGACGTAGAGGATGTTCGCATTTTTTGCAATCGCACCCGACCATTCAACATCAAGCTGGGCTTCTCCTAGATCACCAGACGAAGTACCGGGATCAGTCCCAAATACCCGAATAGTGCGCAATGGCAGGATAGTTCCCGTTTGGCTAGCGCATTGAGAGTTCGCCGTTGTTGGCACACAAAATGCCGGCAGACTTGCGGCAGAACGAAATGCGTCCCAATCGTTATTACTGATGTCAGTCTGGCCCAGCACGGCGATGGTGATGGCTTGGCCGGTGATGTTGCTGGTATTGAGCAGGTTGTTCACGTCATAAATGGCGTTGAAGTCGCCCGGAGAAACGTAGTGATTGCCGGTCTGCGAAGAAGTGAACTGCGGGTGAAGCGCGTCCGAAGTGGACGCGGCGATGGTGCTGAAGCGGGCGCGCGACTGGAGCTTGAAGTCATTGAGGCCGGTAATCGTGGTCACGACGCCGGAGATGCCCTCGGGGAGAATAGGATCCGTGAGGTTGCCGAAGTGCTGCTCTCCGTTGAGAGTGAGGGCGTGAATTGTGGTGCCAAAGGCCTGCTGGGCCTGGGCGACCGTGCCCGAGAAGCTGACCTGATTGTTCGAAGCGGCAATGCTATTGACGGTGAAGCCCTGGCTGGTGAGCCAACTGGTGACCTTGCTCAGGTCCGTCGTGCTGAGGCCGAAGCGTGCGCCGAACTGCGCTGGCGTCAGCCACTGGTGATACTGGGGCGATGCTGGATTTTGGAGATAGACAAGGAGCTGATCAAGATCTGCCTGCTGCGCGGCGGAACGATTAAAGCTAAGGGAGAGGTCGGTGAGCTTGAGCGATTCTGGCGCTGCACCCACATCGGAAGCGGCCAGAGCGCGGGCCGGGATGGTGTGGTGGAGGGCGACTGGAGTGCCTTCTCCGATGGCTTTGGTTATACGGTTCTTCACGACGGCGTGCGCAGTAGCGGTGGTAAGGGTAAGGGCGAGGAGAGAAAGCGAAAAGAACTTACCGGGGAAGGAGCTGCGTCGCATGTACGTTTCCTGGCTTACCTAAGGTTTTGAAGCTGCTTGGACTAATCGCTGAGACGAAGATTTTCTAATCCGTTTATAGACGCTAAACGTGGTGTGCCCGTCGAACGGACTCCCAGTTTAGACCGCTTATGGCGGAAAAGGTTGCGGAGGGAGAAATTGGTGTTTGCGCCAGCGCAAAGCGTTGACGGCTACCGCAGACTCGAAATAATTGCGCAGGATCTTACTGGAAGGTGACCTGATAGGTGTAGGTGTGGCGTACGGTGCTTACGCCATCGGTGCCAGCGGTGGTAATCGTGAAGTTCTGTGTGCCCAGGGGCGTCCCGGTATCCGTGATGGGAGCCACCGCCGTCGCATTGAGGTCGCAACCGATGGTTGCCGTGAGGCCGACGCTGAGGAGAATCGCCAGCAGTGCCGGAATGGTGCGGCGACGCGGCAGCATGAAGCAGAAGAGCATCGCCAGGGCCGTGCCACCGCCTGTGAGCCATAAACCGCGCCCGGAGGCTTGCTGAGTCGGTTTGACGTGGGGTGCCGTGGTGGCAATCGTCATCGTAGTGGTGCCGCCGCCGGTCAGCGTGACGGGATTGAAGGAGCAGGTGGTTTCCGTGCCTGCGGGAGGCGTGCAGCCGAAACTGACAGTCCCGTTGAAGCCGCCCACCAGGCCAAGCAGCAGCACCGCCTGACCGGACTTGCCAACGCTGATGGTGAGGCTGGCAGGATTCATGATCAGGCTGTAATCCGAGATAGTGATTGGCAGCGTCGAGGAGTTGGCGGTGATGAAGTTGGAGTCACCGTTGTAGACCGCGTAGACGCTGTGATTGCCAGCGATCATGCCAGTTGTTGAGAAGACGGCGATGGACTGATTGGGGCCGTTCGGTGCCAGCGTCGCTGTGCCGAGGGAGACGATGCTGCCGTTGAACGTGTCCCAGAGAGTGATGGTGCCGGTGGGACCCACGGTGTTGGCGACGGTGGTGAAGACGGTCGCAGTGAAGACGATGTTCACGCCGGCGAGCGCGGTGGAGTAGTTGGAGCTGAGCGTGAGTGTGGCCGGAAGAAGCGTGGGACTGACGGCCTTGGCCGCGGAAGTGCTCGCATTCCAGAAGGAGTCCCCGGTGTAAACGGCGACGATATTGTGCGTGATGTTGCCGGAGAGGGTGGCCGTGGTGGTGGCCTGGTTGGTGCCTACGGCTCCAGTGGCAAGTACCTTTCCGTTGTCGTAAAACGTGACATTACCCGTGAAGTTATAGGTATCCGTTCCGTTGCCGGCGTTGCCGATCACAGCCGTAAGGGATACGGGCTGACCAGCCTGTGGGGCGGCGGGCGTGACGGTAATGGTGGTGACGGTATTGCCCTTTACCGTGCTGAATGGCAGGTTGACGGGGGTTTGGCACTGGTAGTTGGTGTTGCCGGCGCAGGTGACCTGCACGGTGTAGGTTCCTGGAGCGGGGGCAGCTACGACGATGTTCGTTGTTGCGCTGTTTCCGCCGGGGTTGGGTGTGAGGGTGTTGGTGAAGACTGCGCCGGTAATGCCTTGGATGGCTGCGGAGACGGTGCCGGCTGGAGCGGCATTCGTGGACCCAGGCAGAGTGACGGTGGCGGTGACGGTCGCGGTGTTGCCGTAAGGCACATTGCTGGTCGGCGAGATGCTGGCCGTAAGTGCCCCATTCGCAATAGTTACCGTGAGGATGACAGCGGGAGCGCTGGTGCTGGCAGAGTAGTTCGCGTCCCCAGAGTAGGTGGCGGTGACGTTATACACACCAACATTGAGCGGTGTGGTGAGGTTAAGGGTTGCAAGCCCGGAAGTGTCAATGCTTGCTGTACCGAGGGTCCCCTGGGCTGCGGCCGAAAAGGTGACGGTGCCGGAGGGTTGCGCGTTGCCGTAGACGGGTGCCAGCACTTTGGACGTGAGCGTAAATTGTTGGCCGTAGGCTGGTGCATAGTTACTCGAGGTGAGCGAGCTTGTCGTCGCGAGAATGCCGCCGACGCGAGGATAGACCTTGATAAGCGTGGCTAGATCGACGACACCGAGGCCTGTGGTGGGCTTCCAAGTGTTTGGTGTGGCAGAGGTTATGTCGTCCTGGGAGTAGACGCCGGGCGTGGTGGCAAGCGAGTAGAGGACGCCGTTGATGTTGCCTTGGCGGCTGCCGGTCTGGAGTTCGATGGTGGCGAGTGCTTGCGCGAATTCGGCGGCGCTGGGTACGGTCAGGTCGGGGGCGTGACGGAAGGCATCGGCGGGAAGGCCGGGAACTACCTGCCAGGTTGGGCGGGGCTCCGAGGACGTTGCTGCGGCGATGGCGGTGACTTCCGAGAGGTTGGCGCAGGCTGTATCTGCAACAATCGTCATGCCTTGCGCGTTGGCCTGACGGAACAGGTTGCGGTATAGCGTGAGGTCTGTGGTGAACGCACAGGTGGCGGCGGGGAGGGTGAGGATGGGGGTGGCGTTGGCGTCGATGGTGGTGACGAGCGTGTCGGTGTCTGCGGTGGCGGGGAGGTCGCTCAGGCCGGTGATGGCGGCGATGCTGGCGGCGATCTCGTGTGGGAGTGAGGGTTGCGTCGCGTTGGCGTAGAAGGACTTACCGTTGACCTGGTAGCGGTGGAGCGAGACGGCGAGGGCGCTCTGGACCTGCGCGGTGGAGCCGGTTACGGTGAGGCGGGTTCTGGCGGTGTTGATAAAGCTTAGGGTGAGGCCTTGGGCCTGGAGCCAGTCTTTTGCGACGGAGATCTGGTCGTCGGTGGCCCCGAAGTTGGCGGCGAACTGCTGTGGGGTCAACCATTTATGGAAGCTGGGGGAGGCGGTGTTGGTCTGCGCAGCGAGGAAAGTATCGAGGGCGGCGGCGCGGTCGGGGGTGGGGGCGAGGTGGAGAGTGAGCTGGAGGGGCTGGGAAAGGGGGAGTTGGCCGGCGTCGGAGGAGGTCTCGGAGGCGGCGATGGTGCGGGTCTGGAGCGGAATGCGCTGGGCCTGAAGGGGCGCTAAGGCGCAGAAGGCAAAGGCCGCAGCGACGGCGGTTACGACGGAGGAAGCTCGGCGAACGTGCGGCAGTATCGTCATAAGGTCACTGACGATGGTTACAGAGGGGGGTGGCGTTAGCAATGGTTAAGGCCAGCCGATGGGGGTACATCGGCTGGTTCTTTTGTGGGATGTTGTTGCCTAAAACTGGACACTTCACTCCGGTTAGAGGACGTACTTCCCTGCCTTGGTGACGTGGGCGGCGACCTGGCGGCGGAGGCTGATGGTGTCGGTGGTGTCGTGCTTGGAGAGGCGGCGGAGGATGGTGAGCTGGGTGCGGAGCATGTCTCCTTCGGCGACGGCTGCGATGATCTTGCGAGCGCTGAGTTCGATTTTGTCGAAGGCGGAGGAGGCGTAGATCTTTGCCATGGCGACGGGGATGGTTGCGACGGTTTCTCCCTTGGCGGTGGCGAGCTTGTCAGCGCGGAGGATGGCGGACTCCATGGCGAAGGTTTCGATGATCATGTCGGCGATGGCTCCCATGACCTCCTGCTGGTCGGCGAGGCCCATCATGTACTTCTGGGTGGCGGAGCCGGCGGCGAAGAGGGTGAGCTTCTTGGCGTTGGCGAGGAGGGCCTGCTCGTTGGCGAGGGGGCCTTCGCGGTCGATCTTTTCGGAGGGGCCGGCCATCACCTCATCCATGAGCTGCTTGATGGCGGGCATGAGGGGCAGCTTGCCGGACATGGCCGACTTCATGAGCCAGCCGGTGATGATGAGGCGGTTGATCTCGTTGGTACCTTCGAAGATGCGGTTGATGCGGGCATCGCGGTAGGCGCGCTCGGCGGGATACTCCTCGACGTAGCCGTAGCCGGCGAAGATCTGGAGGGACTCGTCGACGACCATGTCGAGCATCTCGGAGGCCCAGACTTTGACGATGGAGCACTCGACTGCGTAGTCCTCGATGCGCTTCTGGATTTCTTTGGTGTCGTTTTTGTCGACGCCCGTGAGGGCGTGGTCGATGAGGCCGACCGTCCGGTAGCAGACGGCTTCGCCGGTGAAGATGCCGGTGGCCATGTTGGCGAGCTTCTCCTGGATGAGGCCGAACTCGGAGATGGACTTGCCGAAGGCCTTGCGCTCCTTGGCGTACTTGAGGCCATTGTTGAAGGCTACGCGGGCTCCGCCGATGGCGGCGTTGCCGAGCTTGTAGCGGCCGACGTTGAGGATGTTGAAGGCGATGTGATGGCCTTTGCCGACTTCGCCGAGGAGGTTGGCGGCGGGGATTCTGCAATCGCTAAGGATGAGAGGCGTGGTGGAGCTGCCGCGGATGCCGAGCTTGTGCTCTTCCTTGCCGGATGTGAAGCCGGGGGTTCCCTTTTCGACGAGGAAGGCGGTGAGGCGTTCCTTGCCCGCGTCCTTGCCTTCCGTGACGAGACACTTGGCGAAGATGGTGTAGATGTCGGCGAAGCCGCCGTTGGTGATCCACATTTTTTCGCCGTTGAGGGTGTAGGTGGTTCCGTCGGCGGAGAGGACGGCGCGCGTGTTGGCATTGACGGCGTCGGAGCCGGAGGACGATTCAGAGAGTGCGTAGGCCCCGACGTAGGTGCCGTCGGCGAGTTTGGGGAGATACTTCTGCTTCTGCTCCGGGGTGCCGTACCAGACTAAGGGTAAAGTGCCAATTCCCGTATGTGCAGAAAAGGCTACGGAGAAGCTGCCCTGCTTGGAGATGTTCTCGGCGATGATCGCAGAGGTGATCTTGTCCATTTCGAGGCCGCCGTACTCTTCGGGGATGTCGGCGGAGGTGAGGCCGAGTTCGGCGGCCTCCTTGATGAGGCGGCGGGTCACGGCGAAGTCTTTGTGCTCGATGGCGTCGGACTGGGGGACGACTTCGTTGAGGGCGAAGTCGGCGGTGGTCTGGGCGATCTGGCGATGCTCTTCGGTAAAGTCCTCGGGGAAGAAGCAGTCGGCGGGGGTGGGGTCGGTGATGAGGAAGGCTCCGCCTGGGGTGCGGGTGGCGGGTACGGTGGGGAGGGGTGCAGTCATTGTGGCCATGGTGTTACTC
>Ga0123336_10001546_pt1 | contig 21092 bp, 19 predicted proteins | sample SSSSmetaG_FD_96466 | JGI IMG/M metagenome (GOLD analysis project Ga0123336, IMG submission 96466) | Glacier valley bacterial and archeal communities from Borup Fiord, Nunavut, Canada, to study Microbial Dark Matter (Phase II) - ​SSSS metaG | ecosystem: Environmental > Aquatic > Freshwater > Ice... | reverse complement strand
GCGTCCTTGGGGATGAAGCCCCACTTCATGCCCGTCGGAAAGCCGGCGCCGCCGCGGCCGCGCAGGTTCGACTTCTTGACCTCGTCGAGGATGGCCTGCGGCTGCATGCCGAGGGCTTTTTGCACCTGGGCGTAGGCGCCGCGTCGCTGCGCGTCCTCGATGCGGTTGGCGCCATCGATATCTTTGAAGCGGAAGACGATTTTCGGCATCTCCTCGCGCGAGACGGCCATCAGGCGACTCCCTTCGGAGCTTTGTTGAGCGGGATGTGGTCGGCTGGCTGTTTCTTGATTTCAGCGAGCGCAGCGACGGCAGATTCGGGCGTCAGGTTGAGATAATATTTTTCGCCAGCGATGAGGCAGGGGGCGTCGGCGCAAGCGGCCAGACACTCTTCCTCGATCACCGTGAATTCGCCGTCGGCGGTCGTCTCGCCGGCCTTGATGCCGAGGTGCTTCTCGAGCGCGTGCAGGACCTCGACGCCGCCACGGAGCATGCAGCTCACGTTGGTGCACACCATGAGGTTGTGTTTGCCCGTCGGATGACGGTGATACATGGTGTAAAAAGTCGACACGCCCCACACGTGGGCGACGGAGAGATCGAGCGTCTTGGCCACGAGCTCGATGGCGCCATCGGACAGATAGCCGAGCTCATCCTGTGCCAGGTGCAAGACGGGCAGACAGGCCGCTTGCGCGTTGGGATAGCGGCTGCGCAGGGTCTCGATCTTCTTGAGCGCCTCGCCGGAAAACTGCAAAGGCTCACTCGGGCTGGTCGTGCTCGTAGACGTACTCACGGTGGCGAAGGATTACGAGGAACACCCCAGGTTGTCAATGGTTGCGGGGGTGGCTAACCGGCTTCTTCGGTGCCTTTGGCTTCGTCGAGGGCGCGGAGGGCCTTGCGGGCCTCGGTGGCCAGGGACGGATCGCCGGTGGCGGCCCATTGTTTCAGGGTCCATTCGGCCTCGCGTCGGACATCTGGTAGGGGATCGTGGCCAGCCAGGTGGCCTAGAAGGGGGATCGCTTCTTTTCGGGCGGCGGGGTCGGAGATCTTCCGGAGGGCCAAGATCAGGTTCTTTTTGCCGACCGGGGTCGCGGTGTGCAGCGCGGACTCGATGATGGGGATGGCGGCGCGGCCTTTTTGGGCCAAGCGCTCCGCGGCGATGGGGGCGGCCGAGCCTTCCTGGGCGAGCAGGATGGCCACTTGCGCGCGGACCTCGTCCTCGGTGCGGTCGCTGCAGGCGGCCATGAACAGACACACGACCAGCGCGGTTTTCACCCTGTGCTTCTCCCATGCTGCACGGCGCATTGCAACCGTCGCTCCACACTGCTACGAAAGAGCATGCGCTCGGCTTGGTCGGTGGGACTCCTCATGGCCGTGGTCGGCGGCATCGGCGTCTCCGGCGTTGGTGGCAGCCGTCCCGACGGGCCCTTTCCGTGGGTCATCGCTGGCGTTCTCGTCGCTGGCGGCGTGCTGATGCTCTTCGACAAGGCCTGGGCGTTGTGGGTGGCGGTTGGCTGTTCGGCGTTGCTGGTGGCATCCGGCGCGGTGGCGTGGCTGGGACATCCGCGGTTTGCGTTGCCGATCCCGCCGATCATGTCGGTGGTGCTGGGTCTGTATCTGGGGTTTCGCTCGGCGCTGGTGCGGCCCAAGCGGAAGAAGAAATCGCGGTTCTCGGATCCATCGGATCCACTCGAGCCTGACCCCGAGTGAGGTCGCTCCTCGTCGTTGCCCTGCTGGCGTCGCTGGCGCCAGGTTACCGCGTCGAGGCCCATGGCGGCTTACCTGTCACACAGGGTCGGCTGCGTTCGCCAGCGACGACAACATATTACGTGCCGGTGGCGTTCTGGGGCCTGTGGATCGGCGAAGAAGGCCAGCCATGGACCTGGATCTGCGAAGAGGTCATCAACACCCAGCGCACGCGCAAGTTTGCGCTGTCCACCGATGGCACCTTCTACGTCACCGACGCAGCCGGCCTCGAGCGTTCGCGCGATCGCGGCTGTACCTGGACCAAGGTGACCAACGACGAGATCGGCACCCGCAAGATGGTCGACGTCACCACCGGCAGCGACGGCGCCAGTGCCTGGGCGGTCAGCGCCGACGGTCTGCCGGTTGGCGACGGTGGCGTGACCGACAACACCCTGTTCGTCACCCATGATCACGGCGACTCTTGGGCGCGTGCCGGTCTCGGGTCGACGGATCGCCAGCTCAACTCGGTGCGCGTCGCGCCGTCGAGCGATCTCGTCGTCTATGTCACCTCGGTCTATGGGCGCGGTCCGTTTGCGCCGCAGATCCATCGATCTGGCAACGGCGGAGTCGGCTTTGTCACCCACCCGGTCGACTATCTGCTCGACGGTATCGCGCCGTCCGATCTGCAGATCTTGGCCATCGACCCACGCCACCCCGACGTCGTCTATCTGCGTGCGCAGATGACCAGCATCGTCAGCGGCACCGAGGTGGCCCGCCAGAGCCTGTTACGCTCGATCGATGGCGGGGTCACCTTCACGTCGCTGTGGACCATGGATGGGCAGACCACGCCTTCTGGTCAATCGCGCGGCATCGACGGCGTATCCGTCGACGTGGGTCGCAATCAGGTCTTCGTGGCCACCGCCAAAGGCGTCCTGGTCGGCGCCGATCCCGGAGCCGCACCGACGGTGACGTTGGCCGCGACCGGCAATCTCAGCCAGGCGCAGTGCATCGACGTTCAGGGCAGCGCCATCTACGCCTGCGCCAACAACTACGGGCCCGACTTTGCGGCGATGGCCCGCTCCGACGACGGCGGCAAGACCTTCAAGTCGGTGCTGTCGTTCGCCGACACCCAGGGTCCAGTGGCGTGTCCGGCCGGAACGCCGGTGGGCGATCAGTGTCCGTTCTACTGGCTCACCTATGGCGAGCAGCTCGGTATCACCATGGGCACCGACGGAGGCGTGACTCCGCCGATGCCGGGCGGCTGCGCCTGTGAGCTCGGCGGGCGGCAGGCGTCGCCTCTGTTGGGACTGGTGATGCTGTGCGGGCTCGCCGTGTGGTGGCTGCGGCGACGAAGAGCCTCATGAATCGCGCAGTTGCAACTCTGTCGCTTTTACTACTCGGTTGCAGTACGGATTGGACCGACCATCTGGCGCCGGGGCCCGATCAGCCTGATCGATCAGGGGGCCTGACCAACGTCGGCACGCTCGACGACATCCTCGAGCACGGCAGCCTCGGCGACGCCTGTACGCGCTGGTCGGCGGGCCAGACCGATCCACACACCACGCTGTTGTGCGGCAAGCAGATGTTCTTCTACGAGACGTTCGGCACCGCCGGCATCCCTGCCGACGTGGTGAAGATCTTCGTCAGCCGTTTTCCGAAGAGCTGCGGTGCCGGCTATGCGCAGCTCGGCATGTTCGAAGATCCATCGAGCGCCGATCACCTGCCGCTCGGCCTCGCACCTGGCAAATCGGTCAGCGGCACCAGTGCGCCAGGCGTGGCCTTCACCTGTGCCTCATGCCATCTCGGCCGCCTACCCGACGGTCGCTTTTCCGTCGGTGCGCCCAACCATGGCTATGAATACGGCAAGCAGATCTTGGGCCTGGTGCTGGCGCCGACCTTGATTCTTGGGGTCGATACGGCAACCCATGATGGGGCGGCGATTGCAGCGATTCAGCCGGTGATCGACGAGGCCGCGGCCGATCCGACGCTGCGTGATGCACTCTTGCAAGCGGTGCTGCCGCTGGTCGGCGGCACCATGCCCAAGCTTACCGTCGACGATGAAGGCTTTTACGGTGCCTGGCGCGCCGGCACGCAGGACTTCGTCATTGCCCCGTTACCCATCGACGACAAGGTCCACACCGTCAGCAAGATCACGGCGCTGTGGGGCATCGAAGACACTGCCGCTTCCTCCATGCTCGGCTGGACTGGCGTCGCATCGTCGGTGAAGGTCTTCTTGCGCGGCTTCGTGCTGCTCGGTGGCGGCGATGTGTCGGCCTGGCCCGACGATCGGTTGGCGCCGCTTGCGGCCTACGTGCAATCGCTCGACGCACCCCCGTCGCCCCACGCCACCGACGATCACGGCCGCGCGATCTTCAACGACCACTGCGCCAGCTGCCACGACGGCCCACGCGGCGGCGGTCGACGGCTCTTCACCTATGACGAGCTCGGCACCGACGCCGAGATGAAGAAATGGCTCGACCCCGACGGCACCGGCCAGGCCTGCTGTGGCATCGCCGCCCCGTCGGACCAGCCGCTCACTGGCAAGCTCAAGGCGCCGCGACTGCAAGGTCTGTGGGCGCAGACCCGCTTTCTCCACGACGGCGCACTAGACTCACTCGAACAACTGCTCTGCGTCACCGCACGGCCAGGGGTCACCATGCCTGCATTCTCCGACGGTGGACACCGTTACGGCTGTGACCTCGGCGCCAGCGACAAGACGGCGCTGTTGGGCTACCTGCGCGCCCACTGAGCGAGCGCCGTGTAGAACGTCGCGGCCGGGATGGTTTGCAGTCCCGAGACCTGACCGTCGCCCATCTCCACGACGCGCCAGACACCGTCAGTGCGGTGGGCCAGATCGAGCGTGAAAAAGCGGCTGCGGAGCTTGGCGGCGAGTGGAGCAAAATCGGGCATGGCGCTGCAGTCACCCTGATCCCAGTACGCGCCACCGACGAGAAGAACGCCGTCCATATAGAACTGGCGAAGCTCCTTGGTGAGCGGCATGCCACTTGGATGGCAGCCAATGGGCTCGAACGTCTCGAAAGCGCGGAAGACGAGGCCGCCGGTCAAGTCGGGTCCCTGTAGCTCCACGAAGCGGCGCGCGATCTTTTCTACCGTCGCTGTGTCGGAGGCACGCGGGATGTAACAGGCCTCGTGCCATTCGTGTTTGCGCGATTTGACCCAGTCTTTGACCACCAGCGCGCCGTCACCGAACGCGGCCAGGCACGCGGGCAAGCTGGCCCAATCCAGCTCGGCGATGGGGATGCACAGCGACGGGGGAGTCGCATCGCCCAGATCGCCGAGATTCTCCGGCAGATGATGCGCGTACCGATACTGCGTGGGATCGTTGATGAGCTGGACGCCGCGCAACGCCAGCGCATCGTAGAGCGCGGTGTATTGCTGGACGGTCAGCATCCAGCCCCTGTAGATCGCTGGCCCGGGCTCGCGTATCCGGCTCACCGCGGCCGAGACATCACCGGCCACCAGCGCGTCATGATCGACCAGGGCAGCCCCGAGCCCCGCCTCGCGCGAGGCCGATTCCTCGTCGCTGAAGGCTTCGTCGACGCGCTTGGGCGTCACCGGGTCGGAGGGAAATACGATGCGCATCGCCCCCAGCCTAGCCGATTGCGCTGGACCTTGATCACGGCGCTATTTCTGCTATAACGGATGGACGGTCATCATGCCGGATCAACCGCGGATCGAGCTTCACGACCAATGGCTGCGCCTGCACTTCGGTGCAGAGGCGCCGCGCCACGCCGACTATCACTATCGGTGGCTGCGGCACAACTCCGACGGGGATCGACACCCCACTACCGGCGAGCGACTGTTGTGCTCGTCGGAGCTGCCCGATCGGCTGACCGCGCAATCGGCGGAGCTCGTCGACGGGGTGCTGCTGGTGACCTGGAGTGACCGGCGTGATCGGCGTGATCGGCGACAGAGTCGCTACCCGCTCACTTGGCTGCGCGAGCACGCCTACGCGACGGAGCGCGCCGCGCCGCCAGCACCACCCAACGCGCTCGCGCGCTACGAGTTCTTTTCTACCGACGACGATCTCGAGGTCCTCGCCGTCGAGGCGTTGCAGAGGGTGCGCAGCGACGGCATGGTGGTCGTCCGTCACCCGCGCGAACAGCCCGAGAACGAGACCGAGCCGCTCGTCGCCGCCTTCGAGCGCACCGGCGTCGGCATTGTCGAGACCCACTTTGGCCGCATCGAAGATCTGCGCACCGACAACACCACCAACCGCAACACCGATCAGCTCGGCTACACCGACGCCGCCATCCAGCTCCATACCGATCAGCCGTTTCTCGACCGGCCCCCGCGCTATCAGATCTTGCAGTCGATCCGCCAGGCCGACCAAGGCGGCGAGAACTTTCTCGTCGACGCCCGCGCCGCCTCGGCTTATTTCCAGGCGCTCGACGCGCGTGACCATGAGCTCCTCACCTCGACGCCAGTGCGCTTCTTGCGGCAGCAAAAGGCGTTTGTCTCGGAGGTGGTCTCACCCATCCTGGTCCTCGACGGGCCGCGTGGGTTTCAGATCCGTTACTCGTACTTCACCATGGCGCCGCATCGCGTGTCGTTCGAGCGCATGGGCGCCTGGTATCGCTCGTACGACGCCTTTGCGCGCCTGTGCCGCGACGAGCGCCATCAGCTCCGCTTCCGTCTCGCACCGGGCGACTTCGTGCTTTACGACAACCTCCGCATGCTGCACGCGCGCACCGGCTTCTCCGGTCCACGTTGGGTGCGCGGCATTTATCTCGATGAGTGAGCCAAGATCATGAGTGAGAATGCATTTCAGATCGGTCGTGTGGGCTTCGCCGATCAAGCCGATGTGGACCTGTTCGTGGCGACGCTGGAGCGCTACGAGAAGGGCGAGCTCGACGCCGACGCCTGGCGCGCGTTCCGGCTGCTCAACGGTGTCTATGGCCAACGTCAAGAGGGCGTGCAAATGCTGCGCGTCAAGATCCCGCAAGGCATCTTGAATGCGACGCAGATGCGGCGCGCGGCGCAGATCGCCCGCCAGCACGGCGGCCGCGCGCACGTGACCACCCGGCAGAATTTTCAGTTCTATTTTCTGCCGCTGGCCGAGGCAGAGGACGCCATGCGCCGTCTTGCCGAGGTGGGCCTGACCAGCAAGGAAGCGTGCGGCCACAGCGTTCGCAATGTGACGGCGCCGCCGCTCGCCGGTGTCGATCCCGACGAGATCTTCGACGTCACGCCGTACGCCGACGCGCTGGCGCACCACTTCATCAGAGGGCCGCGTAGCTCGTCGCTGCCGCGTAAATTCAAGATCGCCTTCGAAGGATCTCCGCGTGGCGAAGCGCGGGCGGCGATCAATGATCTGGCCTTTGTCGCCGGCCTTACAGCCGACGGCCGCCGCACCTTTCGGGTGCTGGTTGGCGGCGGCACCTCGACGCTGGCGCGGGTGGCGGCGGTCCTCGTCGCAGAGTTGCCTGCCGGCGAGCTGCTCGGCATCGCCGAGGCCGTGGTGCGCGTGTTTCACGCCGAGGGCGAGCGGAAGAACCGTGCCAAGGCGCGCATCAAGTGGCTGATCAAGAAGCTCGGCTGGCCGGCGTTCCAGGCGCGCGTGCTCGCCGAGTATGAGCTGGTGAAGCAGGCCGGTTCGCCGTCGCTGCCGTTCGATGCCCAGAGTCCACCGGAGCTGGCGCTGCCGGCGCCGCGCCTGGATGTGGTGGGCGCCGAAGTCGCTGGCTTTGCCGTCTGGCGGCGCACCAACGTGCTTCAGCAAAAGCAGGCCGGCCGCGTCGCAGCGACGGTGACCTTGCGCCTCGGCGATCTCTTGCCGGAGCAGCTCGAATCGCTGGCAACGCTGTCCGAGCGATTCTCCGACGGCACGGTCCGGACCACGGTCGAGCAAAATCTGGTCTTTCGCCATGTGACCATCGCTGCGCTGCCGTCGCTGTATCGCGAGCTGGCGGCCATGTCACTCGGCTCACCAGGAGCGGGCAGTCTGGCCGACGTCACGAGCTGCGCCGGCGCTGACACCTGCGCCATCGCGGTCACCGCCTCGCGCGGCATGGGGGCGCTCATCACCGATGCCTTTGCGGACAGCGCCATCGTGCGCGGCGAAGAGCCTGGGCTCGACGGTGCGCAGATCAAGGTCAGCGGCTGCCCGAACGGCTGCGGCCAACATCACATCGCCTCGATCGGCCTGCAAGGCGGCATGCGCAAGGTCGGCGGTCGGGCGCTACCGCTCTATCACTTGAGCGTGGGCGGCGGACCTTCCCGCTTTGCGCGGCTCGTCGGCAAGATCCCTGCGCGCCGAGGCGCCTTGGCGGTAGAGCGGCTCCTGTCGGTGTGGCGAAAACGCGGTGGGGGCGTGGGCTTCGACGCCTGGCTGGCCGAGGTACCCGTCGAGGAATTGCGAGTCGAGCTGCGTGATCTGTTCGACATCGACGAGCGCTCTGCGGTCGAAGCCGACTTTGTCGACCTCGGCCAGACTGGCGCCTTCGTGATCGGAGAGGGCGAGGCCGAATGCGCGCAATGAATCGCGGCAAGGTGTGGCTGGTGGGCGCCGGGCCGGGCGATCCGGAGCTGTTGACGGTCAAGGCGCTGAAGCTGATTCAGTCGGCCGACCTCGTCGCCTACGACGAGCTGGTACCACCGGCGATCTTGGCCGAGTGCAACCCGACCGCGACGATGTTGCCAGTTGGCCGTCGCGGCAATGGGTTTCGACGCCACGACGGCGTGGTGCATCCGGACGTGGTGCGTCGCGCGCGCGCTGGCGATCGTGTGGTGCGGCTCAAGGGCGGCGACCCCTACATCTTTGGGCGCGGTGGCGAAGAGGTAGAAATCCTCGTCGCTGTGGGCCTGGAGGTCGAGGTGGTGCCGGGCGTGACGGCGGCGCTGGCGGCCGCGGCGTCGCAGCGGTTGCCACTCACCCACCGCGACGAATCCTCGTCGGTGACGCTGGCTACCGCCCATGCCACCGAAGGCGACACCACCGCACTCGACGATCTGCCCCGGCGGGGCACGCTGGTGCTCTACATGGGCCTCGGCAGCCTCGATGCGGTGGCCCATGGCCTCGTCGCCCGCGGCCGACCGGCGTCACAGCCGGTGGTGGTGGTCAGCCAGGCGGCGCTGCCGACGGAGCGCGCGGTGTACGGCACGTTGGCGACGATCTCGTCGCTGGTCGCCAGCGCGGCTCTGCCGACGCCGGCGTTGATCATCGTCGGCGACGTGGTGGCGCGTGCCGAAGAGCTCGCCGCCAGCCGCTCAGTCGGCTTTTTTGGGCGGCTGTTCGGAGACGAGCAGAGGCTCTCGGCGGAACGCCTCGAGGAGCTCGGCGAAACGTAGCGACATCGGCGTGCCTTGGGCGCGCCAGCGACGGCGAAGCTCCCGGGCGGCAGCGATGTGCCGGTCGAGCGGCAGGGCCGATTCCAAGATCTCGCGATAGAGCCGCGTCAAGGCTGGTAGCTGACCGCTCGACGAGATGGCGACCAAGAACGGCGCGCGGCGCAATACGGCGCCGAACCAGGCCGAAGCGTTGGGCGGATCGTCGACGGCGTTGACGAAGATCCGCCGCGCCTCCCCCGCCGCCGCCACCTCGGCGTTGATCGACGGATCGTTGGTCGCGGCGACGATCAGCCACATCCCGTCGGCGTCGGCGTCGGCGAACGCCCGTCGGGCGAGCTGCACGATGCCGGCCGCCACCAGCGCTTCTACTTCCGGCGCCAGTCGAGGTGCCACCACGAACACCTCGGCCTCGACGTCGATGAGCTCCCGGATCTTGCGGAGGCCGACCGTGCCAGCGCCTACCACCAGCACCGGACGCGCGGACAGTCGCAAGAACAGCGGAAACAGCGCCTCTGCCATGCCGGCTAACGCGGGAAGGTGGCGATGAGCGAGTTGGTCTTGATGGTGGGAACGGGCATGTCGTTGCCGGTGCCGCCGTTGGTGACGACGGTGCCGATCACGGTGATCCGACCCTTCGAGGCAATGCCGCCGCTCGATCCACCGCTGGATCCGACACCGGCGCCGCCGCCGAGGGCGAGCAAGGTGTGCGACGACTCGAGCGTCACGCTGTTGCCACCGAGGAGAATCGCGCCGCCAGCGCCGGCCCCGCCTCCGCCAGCAGAGGTGGGCGCGTTGGAATCGCCTGCTTCGCCGTTGGCGCCGGTGACGTCGATCTTGCCGGCGATGTCGAGCACGGCCGAGATGAGCGCGATGCCGCCGCCGCCCGTGCCGCCGCGACTGCCGGTCGAGGTCGGCGTGCCGCCGCCGCCGCCGCCCGAGCCGACCACCAGCACGGTCAGGTCATCGTTGCCGTATGCCGTCCCGGCGATGCCGCCGCTCGGCCCGTCGCCGGCTTTGCCAGCGTCTTTGTGGCCTGCGCCGCCGCCGCCGGAGCCTTCCGCCGTCGCGCCGCCGCCGCCGCCTGTCATCAGCGACGAGCTCGGGTCTTTGCCCGCCTTGCCCGGCAACCCGCCGAACCCGCCGAGGCCCCTCACATCGATGGCTCCCTGCAGGGTCAGCTGGCCCGTCGCCAGAAAGGCGATGGCATAACCGGCGCCGCCCGCTGGATCGGACTGCAAAATGACGCCGCTCGGGATGACGACTTTGCCAAAGTTCCAGATGCTGACCGGCGGCCCACCCGACGGCTGGGTCACCTGCATCTGAAATCCGGCGGCGAAGTCGGTGCTGACGCCAGGGCCGACCAAGACGGTGTTCGGCGCCGCCGCGAGCTTGAATACGCCGGTCTTGCCGTTGAACAGCACGACGCCGGTCTGCGCCGACAGATCCAGATCGCCGAGCGCGCCGTTGCCGACGAAGGCCGTGCTGGTCATGTCTGGCGTGGGCGCCATGCGGTAGCAGCGGTTGTCGCTGGCGCAGCTGAACCCGGCTGGACAGCTGTTGGCGGGTCCACAGAGAAACTTCCCTTCGCCGATTTGCGGATTGTAACAACCAGCCAGGCTCAGCATCACGATGACGACAAAGCGCATCAGAACGCCCCCATGACCATGGCGCCGGCGACGCCCGGTCCGAGAAGAGGGGCCACTCTCGCCTGCCGCGAGGCTTTGGAACGTTTGTAGGCGATGCCCAGCGTGACCGCGCCAGCGACGGCGAACACGCCACCAACGGCAAAGCCGGCAATGCCCATGCTGTCGAAGCTCTTGCCCTGGGATTCTTTGTTCTTCAGATCGGCCGAAAATGGGTTGGTCCCAGCCGCGGCTGCATTGTGCACATCCGACGACGCAGAGCTCGACAGCGCCAACCCAGCAGCACCGACCGCGATGCCGGCCACGGCCACACCGAGGAAGGCGAACCCGAGCGGCTTCATCCAGCGCGGCGGCGGCTTGGGCGGCTCGACAGGCACGATCACCACTGGCGGCGGGACGCGGCCTCCGTCGGTGGTGTGGGGTTTTGTGCCGTCGGGTTGCTCGTCCTGCGGCGTCCTGATGGTCGTGGTCGGGGTCGCCTCGACCGCCTTCTTCTGCTGATCGATGAGCGCGGTCAACTCCGTGATGCGCCGCTCGACCTCGACCCGATTCGCCGGCGATGCCATGCGCCGGATGTAGCTGCGATAGAACAACAACGCTTTGTCGTATTTTTGCGCCAGTCGATAGGACTGGCCCACGTTGTAGAGAATCTCGGGCGATCCGGACAGGGTGTAGGCGGCCTCGAACTCCGTGGCGGCGTCGTCGTACTTGCCGATGTCGAAGAGCCTGAGGCCGCTGTCGTATTTTGCGCGGGCCTCGACGCGTTTGGCTGCCGACGGTGGCGGTTCGGCGCCAGCGCTCGACAGCGAACAAAGCAAGACGGGCAACAGGCAGATCCAGGCCAACTCTCGACGCAACATTGCGCGGGACTATACAACGGTGGTCGATCGAGGCAAGGGTTGGCGGCTCAACACGTGCTGCGGCGCGTCCGGTGCCGGCGCGCCTCCCGAGGCTGACGTTGACAGAGTGCGTGGCGTTCGTTAGCCTCGTATGATGCGCAAGTTTGCAAATATCTTCGCTTTCAGCCTCGGAATCGCAGTCCTGTTCATCAGCCACCGCAGCGAGGCTTTCTGCGACGACACCACCTGTGTCGGCGACGCCTGTGTCGATCGGGGATGCAACGGTCCGGCCTGCAAGATCCTCGGCACCACCAATTGTAACGACGGCAATCCGTGCACCACGGACTCTTGTAACGCCTCGTCGGGCTGCATCCACGCCGACAACACCGCCGCCTGCAGCGACGGCAACCCCTGCACCACCGGCGATACGTGTTCGGGCGGCTCCTGCCAGCCCGGCACCAACAACACCGCCGCGTGCAGCGATGGAAACGCCTGCACGACCGGCGACATCTGCGGCGGCGGCACCTGCCACCCAGGTGCAGCGACCAACTGCGACGACGGCAACGTTTGCACCGCCGACTCGTGCGTTCCCGCCACCGGCTGCCAGCACACCAACAACACCGTGTCGTGCAACGACGGCAACGCCTGCACCAGCGGCGACGTGTGCTCGGGTGGCGCCTGTCAGCCCGGCTCAGTGATGAGCTGCAATGACAGCAACCCGTGTACGGACGACAGCTGCGTGCCCGCCACTGGCTGCGCACACGCCAACAACACCGCTTCGTGCACCGACGGCAACGGCTGTACGGCCAACGACGTCTGTTCGGGAGGTGCCTGTAGCTCGGGCGCAGCGTATACCTGCCCCGCGCCGACGCAGTGCGAGCTGACCGTGGTGTGTAATGGCACTGGGGGCTGCACCAAAACGTTCAAGGGCGCGGTCGGCTGTAACGACGGCGACCCATGCACCTTCAACGACACCTGCGACGGCTCAGGCGCCTGCAAGGGCACCGCGATCACCTGCACCAACGACCAGTGCGCGACGCGCAGTTGTAACGGCACCAACACCTGCACCGTCGTCCCCAAGACGGGCACGGCGTGCAACGACGGCAACATCTGCACCCACACCGACACGTGTAACGCGAGCGCAGTGTGCGTCGGTACGGCTTTGAGTTGTGCGTCGGATATGTGCGCCGATCGTGCCTGCAACGGCACGTCTACCTGCACGATCACCTTGCACGACGGGGTGAGCTGCGGCGGCGACAAGTGCAACCCCAAGACCTGCAAGACGGGGGTCTGCAACACCGATCCCCCGGTGAGCTGCGTGGTGCAGGAATGCCACTCGGCGCCCACCTGTGATGTCGCGACCGGCAACTGTGTGTCGACTCCGCTCACTGGCGGCGCATGCGGCGGCAACGGCTGCACCGCGGCGGGCAGCTGCAGCGCGGGCACCTGTTCCGGCGCGGCGACCAAAGACTGTAGCGGCTCGGCCACTGGGCCTTGCACCGTCGGCGTTTGCAACCCGCAAAACGGCAACTGCGCGGTGCAGAACAAGACCAACGGCACCCCGTGCACGGCGACCGACCAGTGCGCCGAAAACACCGCCTGCCAGAACGGCATCTGCACCGGCGGCGTCCCCAAGACCTGCCCGGCACCGTCGGGCGTATGTAAGGACGTCGCGTGTAGTGGCTCGACCGGCTTGTGCAGCGAGATGCAGTCGGGGACGGGCAAGGTCTGCACCACCAGCAACGCCTGCATCCACAACGAGGCCTGCAACGCCAGCGGCGCCTGCGTCGGCATCGCCCAACCCGACGGCACGCCTTGCGCCGGCATCAGCTGCCAGGGCGGCGACGAGCCCTCGTGCAACAGCGGCGCTTGTGCTTGCCCACCCGCCTCGCCCGACATGAGTATCCCCGGCGGTGGCGACACGCCCGACCTCTCCGACGGCAGCGGCAACGGCAACAGCAAGGGTGGCTGCTCCATGGGTGATGACGGCCACGGCCAAGCTGGATCCGGCCTGTTCCTGCTCGGCCTCCTCGTCGCCGGGCTGGGGCTGCGCCGCCGTCGCCAGTCGGCCTGAGCCATCACCGCGCCGAGATCCGAACCGGCCCGGTGTACCCATTCGTTCCCGCAAACCCGACGGCCATGATTTGGTGGAACCGAACGGCTCCCGGCGCGTGGAATGGGCGTGATATCAACGATCCATGCTCGGCGGCGATGACTCCCGGCAATCCCAGGGACACGGAAGATCGAGCGGCTGGAGGAGAACGTCTTCGGTTCGAATCAGCTCGGCTCCGGGCAGCACCCCCGCGTTCAACAACAGCACGTCAATCGGGCCACTTTTGGCAAGGCTTTGGGTCGCAGCGCGAATCGCCTCGAAGCGCGACACATCGAGCTCCAACGCCTCGAAGACGCGCAGACCCGTGCGAGCCTCCAGTGCCGCCTGTGCCATTGTCGCCTTTTCAAGCGAACGGCAGCCAAGCACCACGCGGTGAAAGCCTTCTTCGGCAAACTGCGCGGCCGCTTCAAAACCCAGGCCCGAATTTGCCCCCGTGATCAAGACGGTTTTGCTCATGACGCGCTCCGGCCCAGAAAGAAGTCGTAAGACCGCAGACCGCTGTCGCGAAGCGGTGCGAGCGCCTTGTATTCAGGGTCTAACGCGTACGCCTTCAAGGCTGCGGCCTCGTCGAGAAAGAAGACGACGACGCGCTCGGGTGCGAAGTCGCTCAGCGGTATGCCGACCGGCGTCACCGTCTTCAGAACGCTCACCATTGTTTCAACGTGCATGCCATGTCGTCGAAAGAGGGGCTGCGCACGCCGATTGAATTCGTCGAGTCCGTTCGCGCCATCGGGCTGAAACCGTACGAACGCCACCGCGTACTGCCTGGCTGCGAGGGCCGAGTCGCTCAATGGGTCGAGCGAGCTGGTGTCGAGCGGGCGGCCGATGACCGCTGTCATGCGTACGATGCCCGCATCGCGTTCACCGGCGAGTCGCAGATATTCGGCGTCTGCGGCGTAACGTTGAAATGCCTCAAGCGACGGGAGCGAGATGATTTGTATGAGGTCGGGCAGATCATGGCGATTGTCGCCGATGAGCTGGCCTTTGCCCGTGCAGACGAGGGCTCGCTCGACTCGGAGGTCGTACTTGTTCCACACAGGCTGAGCCTGCTCTCGGAACTGCGCGAGTGAGGGCGCGGCTCCAGGCTTCAGCCAAATCATCGTCGTGATGTAAATTCGAGAAATCGGGTCATTCGTCATTGGGCTCTCTCTGACTGCGAATGTTGTGATGCCCAATCACTACCCTGCTTAATTCATCCAAGAAACGCAGTTCAGATGCACTACACTTATCCATCAAATGGATAAGCCGTGTTGAACAGCCTGAATGACGTTCGAGTCTTCGTGCAGGTCGTTGGGTCGAACGGGCTCTCGGCGGCGGCCCGCGTCTTGGGCGTACCGGCCAACACGGTCAGCCGAACGCTCAGCCGGCTCGAAGAAGATCTCGGGGTTCGCTTGCTCCAGCGGACGACCCGCAGCTTGAGCTTCACCGAAGAGGGGCGCACATTTTACAATCAGGCGCTTGCGTTGCTCGCTCACGTCGACGAGGCGGAGTCGGTGTTGCGCCGACGCAGCAGCGGTCTCTCGGGGCTCATTCGAATGGCAGTGCGTACGACAACCGCACAATTCGACCTCATACCCGAGCTGACCGAGCTGCTCAAAGCGCACCCCACTCTGCGATTGCAGCTGTTCGTGACCGACGACGAAGTCGATCTGGTCGCCTCGGGCCTTGACCTCGCCTTGCGAGTGGGCGCACTCCCCGATTCACATCTGGCAAGTCGCCACGTTGGCGACGTCACCTTTGTTCTGGCGGCAACGTCTGGGTATCTCAAACGTCATGGCGCGCCGAAGGCCCCAGGTGATCTCGCCGCACACGAGTGTGTGCGTGCATTGGGCGCACGACCTCAGACGACCTGGTTGCTCGAGTCGGCGAGAAAGAAGTCTGTCGAGGCGCAGGTGGGCGGCCGGTTCGAATGCAACGACGTTCGCGCTCAGGCCGCGGCGGTGTACGCGGGGTTTGGCATCGGATTGCGCCCTGCCGGCGAAGTTCGTCGCGCTTCACGCGAGGGCACCCTCGTACGCGTGCTCCCAGCATGGCAACTCGAAGCGATTCCGGTTCGTGTCGTACTGCCGCCGCGCGGCACAGGTGTCGCCCGCGCAGCGGCGACAGGCGAGATGATTGCGCTGCTTCAAAAGGTCGTCGCGCGCATGTCGTGACGCGCGTTAAATTCCGCCGGAATATTCACGGATCAGGTGAAGCATTGTTCCGGATCCCGCGGTCGCTGCTGCGATTCGACATCGTCGCCATTTGGCGAAGCTCTTCAAACATTCGTGAGCCGTTTTGGTCTCGGCCGTACACTGATGGGTCATGCTGCGCTTTGGTGTGTTTTGCTTGCCGTTCTTGTTAGTCGGCCTGCCGGCGGCTGCCGTCGAGGATTCGGCGTGGACGCGGTCGGCGTCCAATCCCATCATGACCCGCGGGGCGGCCGGCTCGATTGACTTCCTCAAGATTGGACCGCGCGCGATGCTGCGCGAAGGGCCCACCACCTGGAAGATGTGGTACGAGGCGCCGCCGAGCGGTAACAAGTCATACACCGCGCTTGCCACCAGCAGCGACGGGATCTCCTGGACCAAGTACGCCGGCAATCCGGTCATGTCGCCGTCCGAGGCCTGGGAAGGCGGCGCTGGCAACGCCACCGGCGAGGTGTCGCCCACCGGCATCCTGCGCGAACACGGGCTCTACAAGCTCTGGTATCACGGCTTCAGCGGGACATTCACCCGGCAGGTGGGCTACGCCACCTCGCCAGACGGCGTGAGCTGGACCAAGCACGCCGGCAATCCGGTCTTGACCCCGGGCAACGCTGGCGCATGGGATGCCGATTCGGTCTGCGAGCCGCGCGTGCTCCACATCGGCTCCACATATTATATGTACTATACGCACTGCTATGGCAGTGAAAACGATATCGGCCTCGCCACCAGCACCGACGGTCTTTCCTGGACCAAATATGCGGGAAATCCGGTGGTAGCGAAAGGCAGCGGCTGGGAAGACAAGACGGTTGCCTGGGGCAATGTGTATCACGATGGCGTGCTCTTTCACATGTGGTATCTCGGCATCGCCAACGCCGCCACCGGCGGCTACGAGCTCGGCTACGCCTCCAGCAGCGACGGAAAGACCTTCACCAAGAGTGCCACCAATCCGGTCCTAGCGCGACCGCAGCCGCTCATCGTCAACACCGACTATGCCGTCAACAAAGGGGACGGAATCGGAGTCGAAAATAGTATCAATGCCTTCCGGCTGGGCAACGTCTGGCGCTTTTATTACGGCGGGTTTGCGTCCTGCTGCCCCGAAGACGCGACGCTGTGTATGGCCACCGCGGCGGTCAAGACCTCTCCAAACCGCGCTCCGCTCGTCGACGCCGGCGCCGATCAGGTGATCGTCCTCGGCCAGAGCGCCGCCTTGTCGGGGATCATCCAGGACGACGACGTCCCGGTGCCGCTCGCCCAGGTCATGGCACAGTGGAGCAAGCTGAGCGGACCCGGCACGGTGACCTTCAGCAATGCGGCCGCGCTCGGCACCACCGCCATGTTTTCCGCCGCCGGCACCTATGTCTTGCAGCTCGTCGGCAACGACACGGCGCTATCGACGACCAGCCAGCTCACCGTCAGCGTCCTCACCACCGCGCCCGCGGACCTCAGCGTCAGCCTCGACGGAAGCAACGGCGGCAGCGACGGCGGCGGCGGCAGCAACGACGGTGGCGGCGACGACCTGGCCAGCACCAGCAAGAGTCCGGGCGGCTGCGGTTGCGGTGTGGGCGGCCAAGGTCCGTCGGTCGGCGCCGCGCTCGCGCTCCTGGCCATGCTGGTGCTGTTTCGGGTCCGCAATAAGCAGCGCTGATTCGTCGATCTACCGCCGATGTGCCACTCGCGCTAGCATGGCGCATGGATTCGATTCCGGGGATCGTCGACGCGCGGCTCTTTCGCGGTGAGCACGCAAAGGCGTCTCAGGGCCCCGATCTACTGATCGAGATCCCGCACGGCGCGACGCGGACCGAGGATTTCCGCATGGTGGAGCGGCGCCTCACCAGCCTTTTGCCGCAGTCGCTGGCGGACTTTTTCCATGTCAACACCGATGCTGGAGCGCCGGAGCTAGCCGAGGCGGTGGCGCGGCGCTTTGTCACTCTCGAGCCGGAACGGGTCGTGCTGGTGCTGCGCTGCCGGATCCCGCGCACCTTCATCGATTGCAATCGACGCATCGATGCTTCGCCGGAGGACTTCAAGGCCGGTGGAGTCACGCCTGGCCTCATGCCGTGGATTACGACACCCGAAGATCGAGAGCTCCTGGTCGCGCTCCACGAAGGCTATGTGGGCGTGGTGCGCGCAGCGTCGCATGGGCTCGCTCCCGACGGTGCGATGGTCATGCTGCACAGCTATGCCCCGCGCAGCGTCGACGTGGAGGTCGATCTGCAGATCGTCGAGAGCCTGCACCGCGCATACCAGCCGGAAGTCGAGATGAGCTTTCCACTGCGCCCGGAGATCGACGTGATCAGCCGCGCCACCGACGGTGCCTCGCATGCGCCAGCGAGCGTGGTCGACACGCTTTCGCGAGGTTTCGCAGCGCTTGGCATCACCGTCGCCGACAGCGCGACCTATCCGCTGCACCCGAGCACGCTGGCCTGGGAACACGTGATGCGTCACCCCGGCCGCGCCCTCTGCCTCGATGTGAGGCGCGATCTTCTCGCCGATCCCTTCGACCCATTCGTCGAGATGTCCATCGGTCCGGCGAAGGTCGCGCGACTGTGCGAGCCTCTCGTGTCGGCGCTCCGTTGCTGGTGGCCGCAAGCGCGTTGACCTGATTGGCGCAGGTGGAACAGTCCATCCTCCATTTTCACCACATCGCCGGAACCACGACAAGCTCGGTGCCTGAACCTCAGGGCCACGGGGATTCGCTGCGATCGAGCGTGAGGATCCTTCCGTCCCCCAACGGGAAATAGACGATGTCACGCTGGGCCAAGACGCCGCTCACGGTGGTGGTGGTGACCGGCAGGCGCACCAGGGTCCAGGCCTTGCCGTCGTAGTGCACGATGGTGCCGCTCCTCGAGACAGCGAAGACATCGCTACCGGAGACGCCTGACACCGCCCGCAGTGACGCAGAGGTGGGCACGGTCATTTTGGTCCAGCTGGCGCCGTCGTAGTGCCAGATGGTGCCGCTGGCGCCGACGACGAACACGTCGTTGGCAGCGTGGCCCCAGATGCCGTTGAGTCGCGTGGTGTTGGTTGGCAGCTGGTTGACCCAGACTGTGCCGTTCCAGTGCCAGATGCCGCCGTCGCCGGTCGTGGTGAAGACATCGTTGGGCGCCGAGCCCCAGATGCCGGTGGTGTTGCCGCCGGCGCCCGTCGCTGTCCAGCTGACACCGTCCCAATGCTTGGGCGGATTGCCGAAGCGATCGGCGGCGTAGATGTTGCTCGCGCCAACCCCCCATACCCCCTCGCACGACGGAAAAAAGACGGTAGTGGAGCTGAAGCCGCTGCCGTTACTGCGCCACAGGCCCGTGTCGGTGCAGAGATAGATGTCGGTGGCGCTTGATGCCCAGACCGAGGTCGGCACCAGCGTGGGCGCGCTGGCGTTTTGGATGGTCCAGTTGCCAGGCGTGCCGCGCGCCAGGATGAGTTGGTCGGAGGCGGTGTTGCCGGCCACGATGACCTCGCCCGACTGAAGCGCGGTGATGGCGTTGGTGGTCGCAAAACCCGACGGCGCCTGAGCCTGCCACTCGGCGCCGCTGTAGTGCAAGAACCACGACTGGGTGGCCGCCCAGACTTCACGACCGCTGGCGTCGCCGTCGATGGCGAAGATGGCGTCGTTGAACGGCTGCATACGCACGCGCCAGGAGGTGCCGTCCCAATGCTCGATCTGCCCGTTGTAGCCGACGGCAAACAGGTTGTCGGCGCGATTGCCCCATGCCGCGCGCGGTGCCGCACTGAGCGTCGTGGTGGTCCAGGTCGGCGTGCCACTGGTGTCGTACCAGGCCACCCCGGTGACGGTCGTCATCACCACTCGATTGGGAAGCACCGCGGCGATCCGCCCCACGGTGACTGGCGCGGTGATCGTCGACCAGGACGTACCGTCATAGTGTAGAAAGCCGGTCAGGCCGATGGCATAGATGTCGTTCGCAGCGCGTCCCCTCATATCACTCAGAGTGTTGAAGGTCGGTCCCGCCTGCAGTTTGGTGGCGGTCGCGCCGTTGTAGTGCCACAAGCTGCCGGCCTGGCCAGAGAACCAGACATCGTTCGAGGCGCTACCCCACACCGCAGCGATCCACGTGCCTGGTGCGGCGACGATCTGGGTCCAGGCGCGGCCGTCCCAGTGGAACGCCACCCCGTCGCTGGGCGAGCTGGCGACGACGCCCACGACGTAGACGTCACTCGGTCCAAAGGCCCACAGCGACGTGAAGGTGGAGTTTGGTGGATTGACCAGCTGCTTCCAGCTGCCGTCGAAGTGAAAGATCGCGTCGAGCGCCACGGCGTACACGTCGTCGCGGCCGTAGACTCGCATCTGGTTGACGACGGGCGATGGGGCGGCCGAGCGGACCCAGCCGGCGCGCAGGCAACTTCCAACGTCGGCCTGGCAGATGCTGTCCTGGCAGGTGACCATTCCGGCGTCGTAGTTGTAGTCGAGGCAGCTCTGCTCGGGCGGCGCGCCGTCGCAGACCTCTCGGCCGTTGACGATGTGGTCGCCGCAACGCGCGGCGCACGGGCTGAGATCATAGCGACAAAACGCCGTGCAGCTGAGCTGGGTGCTCTCGTAGAAGCCGAAATCGCCGCACGTGCCGTTGTTGACTCCGGACGCGGCCATGGGGTCGCACTGTTCACCGGCCGCGACGGTGATGACGCCGTCGCCGCAACCACGCAGGACGCAGCTCGTGCTGCACGTCGCCAGCGGATCGTCGGCATTGGCCTGGTTGCAGCCGAAGGGCAGCATCATGGTGCCATCGCCGCAGTCGCAATCCTCGTGGGGGTCGAGGATGCCGTTGCCGCAGCGCAGGTCGGAGTCGCACTTGGCGCTGCAGCTGGTGCCGTCGTTGACGCCGTCGTCGCAGACCTCGGGTGGCTCGACCACGCCATTGCCGCACGAGGGGGTGAGGCACACCCCAAGGTGGCAGTAGCCGGTGCTGTTGGCGAAGTGGCAGCTCGCGGCCATAGGATCGGTGGCGCACGCCGACAGTTGCTCAGGAAAGACGCACAGCTCGAGCCCTGGAGCACAGGTCTTGGCCGCCGGGCACAAGAGCGCACCACACAGCTCGGCCGTGGGCGACAGACAGCCCGACGCCATCACGGTGACTGCCACCGCGATGGTCTTCAATCGACTCGCTCCTCGCTCTGGCTCGGCTTCGCCGACCCGCTCGTCGCTCAATTGCGGACCGTGAGGACAAATCCCGCATGATCGCTGCCCAGCGAGGGCAACAGGGACACCCGGCGTTCGACGATGCGGGGTTGGTTGGCGATGAGCAAGATGACGCCAGCCGCGGCGGTCGCGCCGCCGACGCCGAACAAGACGCCGCTGGCGATCTGCTCG